>Ga0081606_1000143_pt1 | contig 42825 bp, 28 predicted proteins | sample EareggfetidaYelm_FD_71127 | JGI IMG/M metagenome (GOLD analysis project Ga0081606, IMG submission 71127) | Earthworm egg capsule microbial community from the University of Washington, USA - E. fetida Yelm (SPADES assembly) (version 2) | ecosystem: Host-associated > Annelida > Reproductive system...
GGGGGGGGGGGGGGGGGGGCGGGGCGGGGGGGGGGGGCCGCCCCGGGTGGGGGGGGGGGGCCCCCGGGGGGGGGGGGGGGCCCCGCCGCCCTCTGGGGGGGGGCGGGCTCGGGGGCCACGTCGCGCGCGAGCCGTTCCACCATCTCCAGGGTGAGGGAGGCCTCTTCGGCGTCCGGTGCCGGGGGCGGGGGCGGCCTGACGGCGGCGGCGGGCGGTGCCGGGGGCGGTGGTGGGGGGGCCGCGGCGGCGCCCATCCGCTCGGGGTCGAGCATGGCGAGGACGGCGGCATGGCGCGGCGTCAGCGGCAGGCGGTAGATGACGGAGATCCACTCTCGCACCCGCACCTCGGTGGCCACCCACAGCTCCAGGGGCTTGCCGAGCAGGAATCCCACTTCCTCCAGTTCCCTTCGGGGCACCGGGTAGCCGCAGGCCACGTGCAGGGTGGTGCCATCGAGCGACAGGGGAACCACGCACAGCCGGTCGGCGATCTTCGGGGGGATGAAGGAGGCGACGTCCGCGTTGGGCTCGAAGTCGGCGAGGTTCACCGGCCTCAGTCCCGATGCCTCGCCGAGTGCGTGCAGCACCTGGGGTTCGGCGAGCATCCGCCGCTCGAGCAGGGCGGTGTCGAGGGCGCCCCCCTGAGCCGCCTGATGGCGCAAGGCTTCCTCGGCCTTGTCCTGGGGGAGGAGGCCCTGCGCGATCAGGGTCTGGGCAAGATGGGAAGGCATGGGGGCGGGGCATCTTAAGGCCACGGCAGGCCGGCACAATGAATCCTTTGCCCGATGTCCGCTCGCTCTCCCTCCGGGCTTTCCGCCCGCGTCCCGACACATCCAGGTCCCGGTGCCCTTTCCCCATTGCCCTGGGAGGCGGGACGCGGCGACAGTCGTGTCACGCGCCCCGCCGTGCGGACGCCCTTCTCGATGACCGCTCCGTCCCATACGCAAAAGTCCCTGGAGGCCGAGATCTCCCGGTTGAGGGGCCTGCTCCTCCGGGCCGGACTCGATGCCGACGGCGAGCCCTTGCCGAGGGCTCGTGAGCACCTGGACGTCTCCGATCCAGAGCACCTGCTGCGCCTGGCCCAGGGGGCGGGTGGCATCGGGGCGTTCTCGTTGGATCTGACGACCCAACTGATGGCCGTCACCCCGGCCTACTGCCTCCTGTTCGGGCTCGAGCCGGTGGAGGTCTTGCCCGCGGAGCGGATCGACGCGCTCGTCGTCTCCGAGGCGCGCTCCCTGTCCACGTCCCTGGAGCGGCGTGCCGGGTCGCAGCGGGAACTCGTCGCCGAGTTCCAGATCCGCCAGCCGAGCACGGGCGCCCTGCGCTGGATTGCCCGCCGGGCCGAATACGTGCGCGACGCCGAGGGACGGCCCGTACGCCTCGTCGGCGTCGCCCAGGACATCACCGAGCGCAGGCGCATCGAGGACGCACTGCGCGATGCCAACGAGCGCATGCAGCTCGCGCTCAACTCGGACGTGGTGATCGGCACCTGGGTGTGGGACATCCCGAGCGACCGGTTCATCGCCGACGCGCGCTTCGCCCGGTCCTTGGGGCTCGATGTGGAAGGGGCGGCCCGGGGCCTGCCGCTCGAGGTGCTCAAGCGGTCCATCCATCCGGAGGATCGCTCCCGCGTCGAGGCGATGATCGCCAAGACGATGCGGCTCGGCAGCCCCTACCGGGCCGAGTACCGTCTCCTGCACGCCGATGGCGGCTACCGCTGGGTCGAGGCCAGTGGCCACTGCGAGCTGTCCAGCGAGGGGCAGCCGCGGCGCTTTCCCGGCGTGTTGATCGACATCCACGAGCGCAAGAGGGGCGAGCTGCGCCTGGCGGCGCTCGTGGAGGTGGGAGACCGGCTGCGCGATCTGGAGACCACGTTCGCCATCGCCAGCACCGCCATGGAGGTGGTGGGCCCGTTGATGGGCTGCATCCGGGCGGGCTACGGGACGATCGACGCGCCCCGCCGGGTCATCGAGGTCCAGCGGGACTGGGTCGCGCGTCCCGACGTGGTCAGCGTGGCGGGCCGGCACTCGTTCGATGACTACGGCGTGCACCTGGAGAACCTCGAGCGCGGGGAAACGGTGGTCATCCCCGACGTGGAGAAGGATCCGCGGACCGCGCCCCACGCGGCCAACTTCCTGGCGCTCGAGGTGCGCTCCCTGCTCAACGTGCCGTTGATGGAGCATGGGCAGCTCGTCGCCGTGCTGTTGCTGCACGACTCGCGCGTGCGCGACTGGTCCGAGGACGAGATCGACTTCCTGCGCAACATCGCCGACCGGGTCTGGGCGACGAGCGAGCGCTTCCGGGTGTTGGCGGAGCTGCGCGGGGCCAACGAGGAACTCGAGCGGCGTGTCGCGCAGCGCACCCGTGAGCGCGACCGCATCTGGAAGATCTCCCAGGAGTTGTTGGGGGTGATGGACGTCCGGGCCCGGCTGCTCAGCGTGAATCCGGCCTGGAGCACGGTGCTCGGCTGGCGCGAGGACGAGTTGGTGGGCGCGACCCCTGCCTTGTTGGAGGCCGAGGGCGGCGCGAGCATGCGGGCGGAGTTGGAGCGGCTGACCGCGAGTGATTCGACCCGGCGGTTCGAGACGTCCCTGCGGCACAAGAACGGCTCGGTGCGGCACCTGTCCTGGACGGTGGTGCTCGTCGCCGAGGAAGGGCTCGTCTACGGCGTGGGCCGGGACATCACGGAGCAGCGTTTGATCGAGGAGGAGCTGCGCCAGTCCCAGAAGATGGAGGCGGTGGGCAAGCTCACGGGGGGCGTGGCGCACGACTTCAACAACCTGTTGCAGGTCATCTCCGGCAACCTCCAGTTGTTGCAGCGCGACGTGACGAACAACGAGCGCGCCCTGCGCCGCGTGCGGAACGCCATCAGCTCGGTGAACCGGGGCGCCAAGCTCGCTTCCCAGTTGCTCGCCTTCGCCCGGCGCCAGCCGTTGCAACCCCTGGTGCTCGACCTGGGGCGTCTGGTGCGGGGCATGGACGATCTGTTGCGCCGCTCGCTCGGTGATGACGTGCAGGTGGAGGCCGTCATCGCCGGGGGCTTGTGGAACACGTTCGCGGACCCCAACCAACTGGAGAACGTCATCCTCAACCTGGCCATCAACGCCCGCGACGCCATGGGGGGCAGTGGCACGCTCACGCTGGAGGTGGACAACGCGGTCCTCGACGACGACTACGCCCGGCTGCATCCAGAGGTGGCGCCCGGCGCGTACGTGATGCTGGCCGTGTCGGACACGGGCAGTGGCATGTCGCAGGAGGTGATGGAGCGCGCCTTCGAGCCGTTCTTCACCACCAAGCCCGAGGGCCGCGGTACGGGCCTGGGGCTGAGCATGGTGTACGGCTTCGTCAAGCAGAGCGACGGCCACATCGAATTGCGGAGCGAGCTGGGACGCGGCACGACGTTCAGGCTGTACCTGCCACGCACCCACCAGGTGGAGATGGAACTGCCCGAGGTGCTGTCGGGCCCGGTGGAGGGCGGTACCGAGACCATCCTGGTTGTAGAGGATGACGTGGAGGTCCGCGCCACGGCGGTGGATATCCTGACTGAGTTCGGCTACCGGGTGCTCAAGGCGGTGGACGGCCAGAGCGCGCTGTCGCTCTTGAGGCGCGGCGCGGCGGTGGACCTGCTGTTCACCGACGTGGTGATGCCCGGCCCGGTGCGCAGTCCCGACCTGGCTCGTCAGGCCCAGGCCCTGCTGCCGGACCTGGAGGTGCTCTTCACGTCCGGCTATACCGAGGACGCCATCGTGCATGGCGGCCGGTTGGATCCGGGCGTGCATTTGCTGGGCAAGCCCTACCGGAGCGAGGACCTGGCGCGCAAGGTGCGGCAGTTGCTCGACCACCGCGCGCAGCGGCGGGCGGCCCAGGCGCTCCCCACGCCCGAGCCCGCGCGCGAGCCGGACAAGAAGCGGCGGTTGCGCGTGCTGCTGGTGGAGGACGACGAGGACATCCGCTCCTCGGCCTATGAGTTGCTGGGCATGCTCGGGCACGACGTGGTGGCGGTGTCGAGCGCGGAGGAGGCCAGCGAGGTGCTGACGGTGGACTCCTTCGAATTGCTCTTCACGGATGTGACCCTGCCCGGCAGGTCTGGCGTGGAACTCGCGCGCGAGGCGGTGCGGCTCAAGCCGGGGCTGCGGGTCCTCATCGCCTCGGGGCACGGAAACGGGGTGCTCTCCGCCGAGGACACGCTCCGCCTGGGCGCGCTGGTCTTGCCCAAGCCCTATGCGCTGTTCCAGCTCCAGAAGGTACTGGAGCAGGTGTCGGCGTCGCTCTGATTCGTTCGATGAGGACACCGCTCCGCCGCCTCATCAAGGCAGCGGTTCCCGCCCTGACGGGACAGGCGAGGCGCTACCCCGGATGATTTGGAGCGACTCAGCTGGGCTGGACGACGTAGGTGGACGTCAGCTTGTCGTGGAGCGTCTGTCCGCGCCGGTCGAAGAGGGCCATCCAGAATCCGGCGAGGAAGAACCCGAAGGACACACCCGCGAGCAGGGCACGCACGACGGCGCGGCCCGGAGCGGGGGCCATGCCTCGCGTGTCCACGAGCCTCAACCCGAGCAGTCGGCGGCCCAGGGTCCGGCCATTCCAGAGGAAGGCGGACACGGCGCAGTACACGAGTGACAGCACGAGCAGGAGCACGATGCCGGGGATGAGCACGGACTGGAGCGCGCGGACCTGGAGGAGGAACGCGTCGAGTCCGGTGAGGGTCGTCTGGGCCTTGTGGACGCCGGCCACCGACGAGGCGAGCAGGAGGTAGAGCGCGACGACGCCCGCGATGGCGCCAGTGTCGATGCTGAAGGCCAGCAACCGGCGCCAGAGCGAAGCCGGACGCGCGTGGACCTCGCCACTCGCCGCCGGGGTTGGCGCGGGCTTCGCCTTGGCGGGCACCGGAGCCGGAGTGGGCGCGACCGGAGCCGGCATGGGGCGCACGGGCGCGGCGGTATTGAGCGGCAAGGTGTCGGGAGCGTCCTCGTCGACGTCAACGGAGAAGGACGCCTCCTCATCGGGCGCCGCGGGAGCGAACCCGGGAAGGCCCGGCGCGGGTGGGGCTCGCGGCGGCATGACGGGCAGTCCCGGTGCGCTGGGCTGACGCATGACCGCGGGACTGGCCTGGGGGGCGGCGGACGGCGCCGAGACGCCGGGGCGCGCGACCGCGGCGGGGGGAGGCGGCCTCGGCGCGGGGATCATCGGCGCGACGTTGCGCACGGTCGGCGGTGCTGGAGCCTGCGGCCTCGGCGCCGGAACCATGCCGGGCGGCGTGGCGGGACGCGCGATCATCCCGGGCGGCAGGGCCTGTTCTCCCTGCTGCGTGGGCAGTTCCGACGCATCCCGCTCCGCGCGGCGGCGGTCGATGTGGATGTCCTTATCCAACATGGAGGGCACGGCCCGGCTGGCGGGCTGGGACGCGGCGGCGCAGGCCGGGCAGTCCCCTACGGGCGGCAGCGTGGCTCCGCACTTCAGGCACTTGGACAACGGTTCCTCCAGGCTGGACAAGGCTGTAGCAACATGAAACGCCCTCCCCGCGCCGGGAGCAAGAAAACGGCCGCGAGTCCGGGGACTCCCGACCTCAGACGTAGCGTCGTCGGCGGGAGACGAGGTGCATCCCGACGGAGACCACGAACGAGACGATGATGGCCAGCACGATGCTCAGGGGTTTGAGGGTCGACAGGTTGCTCTGCGAGTCGACGGACACACCGATGATTCCTCCCAGGGCTCCTCCCACCATGCCCAGGAGCGCGCTTCCCCTCAGCTTCACATGGGTGGTCTCCGGCATCGCCACGGACGCGAGCACTCCCACGATGAGTCCGATGAATACGTAGGCGAACATGGCCATGAGTGATCTCCCTCGCGGTGGATGGTTCCTGGCGAAAACCTAGGGATGGAGACCCGGGCCGGGCAGCCGCCGGGCGGCGAGGGCCTTCGCGCCTGACCCCTACCCGAGTTCCCCATCCAGGTGGGCCATGACCGCGAGCGCCGCGAGCGCGGCCGTCTCCGTGCGCAGGATGCGGCGGCCCAGGGTGACGGGCCGGGCACCGAGCGCTTGGAGCGTCGCCACCTCCTCGCGCGCCAGTCCTCCCTCGGGGCCGATGACGAGGGCCACGGGCACTCCCGGGGCGCAGGCCCGGAAGGCCTCGCCGAGTGGGGTGGCGGACTCTTCCTCATCGAGCACCAGCAGGACGGTGCCCGGGGCGAGCACGCGCGCGGCCTCGGCGAGCGGGCGCGGCGGGTGGACGTGGGGCACGTCGTTGCGACGGCACTGCCGGGCCGCTTCCTCGACGATCTTCATCCACCGCGCGGTGCGGTCCTCGGCGCGCTTGGGGTCGAGCTTCACCACGCTGCGCACGGTGGCCACGGGGTGGAAGGCGGCGGCGCCCAGCTCGGTGCCCTTCTGCAGGACCCACTCCAGCTTGTCGCCCTTGGGCAGTCCCTGGAGGATGTGCAGCTCGCGCGAGGCGGGTGCCCGCCGGGCCTCGCCGAGCGTCAGGCGCACCGCGTCCTCCTCCACGGCCACCACGCGCGCGTCGAAGGCCCGGCCCGTGCCGTCGAAGACCTCGAGTGCGTCCCCCTCGCCGAGCCGCAGCACGTGCAGCAGGTAGTGGCGCCGGTCACCCGAGAGGGTCACCTCGGTGGGAGCGCTCTCCGGGAGCGGGACGAGGAGTCGGACCACGGGTGGGGATGCCTCCGGCGGGGGTGGGGGAGGGACTTCATCAGGAAGCCGCTCCTCCCACCAGGGCCGGATTCAGTGCCGCGAGTCGCGCAGCTCGAAATCGGCGACGGAGGGCAGATGGTCCGACGCATCGGTGGAGTGGTCCACCTCGAGCAGCACGGGCTCCAGTTCGCGCGAGGCGAAGAAGGTGTCGAAGCGCTTGCCGGTGGCGGGCACGACGCCGGCGCCATCGGGCAGGGAGTTGAGGGTGGACATGTCCGCCACGTCCTGCAGGCGCATCCACATCGCCGAGTGCTTCGGGTAGGCGCCCTCCACGAGCATGTCGCGCGCCCGATCCGGATGCATGAGCGAGCCATCCGGCAGGCGGACCCGCAGCTCCCGGGCCCGGCGGAGGGGATCCGGCAGCTCGTGCTCGAGCGCGTGGAGCGCGCGACGCACGCGCACGTCGGCGATGTTGCCCACGCCCCAGTCCCCCACGCTCGGGTGGACGTCGCCGTAGCGCGACTCGTAGTCGAGCACCGTCTCGGTGGGCTCGTGCTTGCGCAGGGGGTTGGGCAGCAGCGAGTAGTGCTGTTTGACGTTGATGTTGGCGTTGAAGTCGCCCAGGGCGATGGAGGGCACGCCCTCGCGCGCGTGCACGAGCGCCTGGAGTTGCCAGAGCTGGCCGGCGTTGATGCCGCTGTCGCCCAGGGAGTGGTGCACGTTGTAGAGCGCCACCGGGTGGCCGTGCACGTCGATGAGCGCGAAGAGGGCGCCCCGGTCCTCGTCCAGCTCGCCCATGAAGCCCTGGCGCGTGGCGGCGGCGGCGCGGGCCTCGGCGGGGAAGTCATAGGTGAAGTGCGCCGCCTCCAGCAGGGGGTAGCGGCTGAGGATGGCCTTGCCATTGACCACGGGCCCGTCGAGGTCTCGGCCCTGGTAGGTCACGTGGAAGCCGTAGTCCCGCGCGAGCTCCATGGCGGTGGGCTGGCTCGCCTCCTGGAGGGCGATGACGTCCGGCATCCGCCCACTCTCCTCGAGCGTGGCGAAGTAGGCCTCCAGCAACGCCCGGCGCTCGCCGCCCAGCAGGATGTTGTACGTCATCACCCGCAGGAGGTGGTCCCGGGGGGGGCGGGGACTCGGGTGATGCACCAGCAGTGTGACTCCGCTGCCGAGCAGCCGCGGTCCCGTGGCCGGTGGCAGCGCGTCGAAGCCCTGGAAGACGTGGATGGGCTCGCGGTGCGGCAGGTGGGTAGGTGGCGCGACGGGTACGCCGTCGATGATGCCCCGCCCGAAGGGGAGGCGGTCCAAGAGTCGAGAAAGGGCCTGTCCTGGCATGGGTCCTCGGCTGGAGTGGGCTCTTGCGCGCAGTGGGATGACTGCCTCCCCACAATCTCTGGCGCGCCGGCCGTCCCGCCAACCCGGCCAGCCTTCCCCTTGGCAGGGGAGGCGGCGGAGCGAGCCCTCGGGTGTTTGCTACCGGACCGTCTGAGGCGTCCCGGATTCCCGGGGGGCGAGTGCGTAGTCGCCCGTGAGCACGGCCACGAAGAAGAGCGGCCCCACGAGCGCGTGCACCATGTTGGTGAGGAAGGAGGGGGACTTCTTCTCCCAGACGGCGTGTCCGGCGAGCTGCACGAGCCACCCGCCCACGGCGATGGCGATGACGGCCCAGACGGGCAGCAGCCGGCCGAGCGGAATGCACAGCAGCATGGCGGCGGATACGAGCGCTCCCAGCTTCGGGTCGGCCTTCAGGTACCAGATCGTGGCGAGGATCCAGACCACGGGGGCGAGCGTGAGCACGCCTCCCGGAAGTTGCGGCACGGACGCGAGCCTCACCCAGTCCAGCATGGCGACGATGTGCAGGACGATGAGGGGGATGGCGATTTTATGGGTGAGCCGGTTGGTGGGATGCTGGTGGGAGGAGACATACTCATCGAAGAGCGCCCGCGTGCGTGGATTCAGCATGGGAGGAGTCTAACCCCGGTGGAAGTCCAAGCGCACCCACTCGCCTTGCTGGGCTCCCGGCTCCGCCACCAGGCCGAGCCTCACGTACGCCTCCTCCACCTCGGCCTTCTGGTGCGCGAGCACGCCCGCCAGCAGCAACCGGTCCTTCACGTGGGCGGTGATGAGCGGCGCCAGCTCGATGAGCGTGTTGGCGAGGATGTTGGCCACCACCAGGTCGAAGGGGCCCTGGACCGCCTCCAGCGACCTGCCGGAGAACTCCACCTCCGGAGTCGTGTTCACCTCGGCGTTCTCCCGTGCCAGCTCCACGGACACCGGATCGTTGTCCGTGCCCACCACCCGCCCGGCTCCCAGCTTCTTCGCGGCGATCGCCAGCACGCCCGTGCCCGTGCCCACGTCCAGCACACTCGCTCCCGGGTGATCCGCCATGTAGGCATCCACCGCACCCAGGCACAGCGAGGTCGTGGGGTGGTCGCCGGTGCCAAAGGCCATCTTCGGCTCGATGACGAGCCGCACCCGGTCCGCCGGAGCGTTGGGCACGTCCCAGGGGGGACCCACCCATAGCCGGCCCACCTGCACGGACTTGATGTGCGCCTTCCAGGCGTTGCTCCAGTCCTGTTGGAGTTCCTCGGCCAGGAGCAGCCGCGCCGTGGGGAAGGCACTGGCGAACTCCTCGCGGGCCTCTCCGGCCGTGGCCGCGTCCTCGAAATAGGCCACGAGGATGGCTTCTCCCGCCGCGGGCGCCCGGACTCCGGGCATGACGGGCGCCTCCCGGTCCCGCACTTCCAGTCCCATGATGCCCAACTCGTGCAGGAGCTCCTGCGCCGCTTCCGACTCCGCCTCCGGTAGATCCACCGTGAGAGTCTGATACGTCCCCGTCATGTCACCCTTCTCCTGCTTGTCGCTGCTCTCTGGAAGATGCCGGGATGGCTGCAGCGGAGGAAGAAATTTCCGAGCCGGACCGCATCACCTCCCAGGTCCTCCAGCGAGCGGGCGGACGATGCGATATTTCCCTTTGGAATTTACGGTAAGCTGCCCCCCTGGAGACCAGTAAGAGCCCGCCGCAGTCCAGCGTTTTTTGTGTCCGCCCATGATTCAGGTTGGAGTGTGGCTCTCCCCTCGGGGCACCTGATGAAGAACTCCCCTATGAAGCGAACCCGTCGCAACACCGGCTTCACCATTGTCGAGATGGCCACCGTGGTGGGCATCATCGCCGTGCTCGCCGCGCTCTCGTACGCCGCGCTGGAGGTGCTGCCCCAGCGCACGCGCCTGACAGGTGGCGCGCTCGAGTTCTCCGCCGTCATCTCCAGCGCGCGCTCGCATGCGTATGGCCGCAATCAGCGCGTGGCGGTGATTCTCAACGCGGATGGACCCACCCTGGGCGAGCCCATCCAGTACTGGGTGGTGGTGGATAACTGGTCCAACCTGGTCCAGACGCTCGCGGCGAATCCGGACTGGCGGACGCTCAATGACCTGGTGCCCGGTACGCCCGCGCCCGCGGGTTCATCGTACACGGTGTTTGATTCCGGGCACTTCAACGCCTCGGTGCGCGTGCTGGACACGGGCTTCGCGGCGGCGGTCGGTTGGAGGGAAGCAGGTGGTTGTAAGGACGAGCTGACCAACCGGATCGGCCTGGCCAAGGGTCCATCGATATCGAGCAACATCTTCCCGCCGCCGTTCTGCTTCGTGCCCAACGACAAGCCGTGTACCTTCTGCTCCGGGGACGGTACGGCGGGCAAGCCGCTGCGCGGTGTCATCCTGTTCGATCCGGATGGCGCCGTGACCTTCGCCAACGCGACGGGCGTTGCTTCTGCGGAGGGCTCGGCCTCTCTCTCCATGCGGGCCATGGGCACGGGCGGCGCGGAGAGTGCCCAGGCCATCGTCATGACCAACACGGGTCTCGTGCGGACCTTTTCGGCATCCGCGAGGTGATTTTCATGCAGCGACGGACTTTCTTCCGCCCCCGGCCCGGCTTCACGACGATCGAGTCACTCATCGCCGCGGTGGTGTTTCTCGTGGGTCTCGTGGGTCTGCTCAGCGCGCTCGTGCAGGCGCGCGGTGCCACCTCCCAGGCGCGCCGGATCATGCAGGCCACCGACGTCGCCAACGATCTCGCCGAGCAGATTCAGCTCTGGAACTTCGACGACATCAGCAAACGGCTGGATGACAACGTGGGCGAGTGCGCGTTGGACCCGCTGGACAAGGACGGCAAGCTGCTCGACCCGGACCCGGATATCTCCTCCGGCTACATCGCGTGCATGCACGGCGAACACACGCTCACGCAGGACGGCGCCAAGTTCGGTGGTCTGAAGACGCCCGTCTTCAAGGACGCGGACGGGAGTGAAACCGAGTTCAAGCGCTATTACATCGTGCACACGGAGGACGTGCGCGAGGGCGTCAAGCGCAAGCAGGTCTGGGTCAAGGTGCGCTACTCGGAAGCGGGTCAGCCGCGGGTGGTCACCACGCAGACGTTGCTCGTCCAGATGGGAGGCGTGTGATGCGGCGGCGGCAGCGAGGCTTCACGCTCATCGAGTTGATGGTGAGTTCCGCCGTGACGTTCGTCACGGTGCTCGCGGTTTCCGCGGCGTTCCTCGGCTACACCCAGTCCTTCTACACGCAGGCGGGTATCCGGGGAGGACAAGCGTCGCTGCGGCAGACGCACCTGATGGTGGTGCGCAACCTGCGCATGGCGGGTTATGGCATCGAGCCGTTCCGGGCCTTCGAATTCTCGCCGGAGCTGTCGCGCGAGGCGCTGGGGGCCGTCAACCGGTCGGACCAGCTCGTCTTCCGGATGCGCAACCCCTCGTTCAACGCCTTCGCCTCCAGCGTCTCGGCCACGTCCATCACCCTGGCCAATCCCTCGCCGAGCGCGCTGCGCAAGGGGCAGATCCTCCAGGTGCTGTGCCCGGGCGCGGCCAAGTGGACCTACGCGCAAATGAGCGAGGACAGGGCCAAGGGCGCCACGGAGTTGCCGTTGGAGGCGGCTGATGCCAGTGGCAAGTTCCCCAGGCTCAACGAGTTCACCCTGTCCTGTTTCGCCTCCGCCGGAGGCGCGGTGGCCGTCTTCAAGATCGACGTGTACCACTACTCCGTGCGCCTCATCGACGATGACGGGGTGCCCTCCACTCCGGGCCGTCCCTACCTCTTCCGTCGGCATGGGCTTGGGGAGTTGAATCCCCTGGATGACAACCTTGGCGAGCCGGTGGCCGAGGACATCGAGGCGATGCGCGTCACCTTCCTGCGGGAGGATGGCTCGTCATTCGTGCCCGATTCCTCGGCGCCGTATCCGGAATACAGCACGCTCGCGGACAGCGAGCTGCGCACGAACAACAGCCCGGCCAACATCCGCGCCGTACTGATTGGCCTCGTGGCGCGCAGCAGCACCCGCGACTCGGGCGCCAGCACGTCCGTGATGAACCAGATTCCCGCGTTCGGACGCCGCAGCCTGGATGATGCCCAGGAGGCGGCACTCACCAAGGACCCCGTCACCAATCTGCCGCTGCCTCATGGTTTCCGGCGGATTGTGTCCGAAATGACGGTCCAGGTGCGTAACATGCGCTCCTCGGAGATGCCGCTGCCGATCTACACACGCGACGCGGCGGCCTGCACGGGTGTGCTTCCCACAGACAAATTCAATTGCGCTGGCGGCTAGGAGGATTCCCCATGAAGAAACGCCTCGACAGACGCGGTTCCGTGCTGTTGCTGGTGGTGGTGTTGTTGGCGGTCATCAGCCTCCTGGCGGCGGCCGCCGTGTCCTTCTCCCACAGCGAGCTGGGTGCGGCGCGCAACGAGCGCTCCGGAGACGAGCTGCTCGCGTGCGCCGACGCGGGCCGTCAGTACATGGTCTCGCGCTTCGACATGCTGAATATCAGCAACGTGGCGGTGGACCCGGTGAACGTGGACCTCAACGCCGCGGGGATCGTCGACTGCCCGAATACGCCCGACGTGCCGAAGAACGCGCGGTGTGTGCGCAATGGCCACCTCGGGCAGTTCATGTCAGTCGACGGTGTGACGGCCGTCGCGTCCAATGCGGGTGGTGACAAAAGAGCTATGAGGGATGTGGCGAATACCATCGGTGGCGGCATGCTGGGTGGCAAGCCTCACAAGATTACCGTCCACTGTCTGGACGAAAACGGTCGTGGGACCGAAGTCGAATTCGTCGTGAAGTTCGGTATCTAGGAGCCTTTCATGATGCGAATCAACATCGACACTCTGCGACGTGCCTTGCGGTCGCCCTTCCAGCGCAAGCTGGCGCTGGCCTCCGGGCTGGTGGTGGGTGGCGCCGTGGGGCTGTTCGCCCTCGACAGTCAATCGGGTTCCCTGGAACTGCCATCCAAGGCGGCGTGCTGCTCGGGCGCGCTCGCCGTGGGCGACGCGAAGATCAGCCCGCCGGAAGGCGCGGACAAGGAGTTCTTCGAAGTCAAGGGGACGCCCGCGGCCGTGATGTTCCTCGTGGGCAACAACGAGTCCATGCAGGACTTCCCCGTGCCCCTGCCCGAGGACTTCACGCCGGGCTTCTATCCCAACCCGCCGTCTCCCAAGCCGGGCGATCTGGGATCAGATGGTCGCGCCGGACACTTCATCAACACGGGCTGCTCGGATCCGAAGCTCCTGGCCGCGATGAGCTGGTTCTCCAAGGACAGCACGGACCCCGCGCTCAATGGCAAGGAGCCCTACGACCTCGAGGGCCTCAACTCGAAGTTCTTCGACGCGGACAGGTTCTACCACGCGCGTGGCCGGCGCCTCGCGTGGTTCGGGGCATCGGAAGGCCCGGCCTCGCTCTACGACTTCAAGACGCTGGACAGCGATTCGACCACGACGAACATCTGCTACCAGGCCGTGGGATGGAAGAGCGAGTACTTCTACTCGCCCGTCATGGATGAGTGCGAGCAGTGCCTGGCCACCAAGGGATGGTGGCGAGGTCCGATGGTGTCCCCGTCGACGGACCTCGACATGGCGGGCCCCACGCGCGCCAAGGACGAGCCGCCTCTTCCCGCCGTGGCCTTCCGCAAGTGGATCGTCAAGGGCGGCGTGCTCAACCTGCGTCCGCCCAAGTTCGTGGTGGCGCGCAAGGTGCTCAAGGACGTCATCAGCGCCAAGCAGCCCGTGCGTCTGGGCGTGGCCACCTTCGGCGTGGACCACGGCTGGTACGATCCCCCGGAGATCCTCTCGCGGCCGCTGCCCAACTGCAGCAAGGCCGCCCCGGACTTCTCGCTCGACGACACCGACACGCTCGCGTTGAAGGCCGCCGTCAACAACACCCAGTTCCGTCACAACGAGCGCGCCATCGGTGAGGCGCTGTTCGGCCTGGGTGGCTACTTCTCCTCCCAGAGGAAGGACCAGATCTGGGAGAACTGGTTCAAGCAGCCCCTCAATCCGGGCTCCTTCGGCTGGCCGGGCTGCTGCAACGGCGGCACCTACGACAATCCGTATACGGGTCAGGAAGGCATCTTCTACGGCGTGGCGAGCGACGAGTGGCTCAAGGAGCCCAAGACCGTCGCCGGGGTGTTCCTGCCCGGCCAGCCCTTCGAGCCCTGGGACCCCAACGAGCGCCTGGTGTGCAGTGAGTGCCAGGTCAACTCGGTCATCGTCGTCACGGACGGCGCGCCCAAGTACGACAACTCCGTGCCCATCACCAAGATGATGGACATCCTGACGACCAACAAGATCCGGCACGTGACGGAGGGCGCGCCCCTGGTGACGTTCAACCCGTCCAATCCCGAGACCAACCCGGACGTGGGCGGTATCAACTACTGCGACCAGTTCGAGAAGTCTCCGGGCGAGCGCTACACCAAGGAGGAGTGCGACTACACCGATTGGAACTGGCCCACGGGTCTGGGCGTCCGCAACAAGAACTTCATGGACGACGTGGCGTTCTTCCTGGCGAACACCGACCTGCGCACGGACATGAGCGGCAAGCAGACCATCAAGACGTACACCATTGGTTACGGCGACAACAGCGTCATGCTCCAGAGCATCGCGATGGCCGGCAATGGCAAGTTCTTCCGTGCCGACAACGCCGAGGATCTGCGCAAGCGCATCAACGAGGTGCTGGGCGAGATCCGTCAGCTCTCCACGTCGTTCGCCACGGCCAACATCGCCAGCGTGCAGACGGGCGGCATGCAGTCCTCGGTGTACGTGCCCCGCTTCGTGCCCCGCCAGGGCCGCCCCTACGAGGGCCACCTCTTCCGCTTCTTCTACTACAGCGAGTTCGCTCAGGGCTGCCAGGACATCCGCGCCAAGTCCACGGCGGGGGATCCGTTCGATCTCAACCGCGACAAGGATTGCAACGACACCTTCTTCCTGGACAAGCCGGCGGGCTTCACCTCGGGCGTGCCCGACATCTCCAGCTTCACCCAGAACAACATCGTCCAGGAGAACACCGAGGGTGTCTGGGTCAAGGTGGTCACCGCCATTCCGTTGGATGATGGCAAGATCGAGAAGGGCACGCCGGCCGAGCCGTTCTGGGATTTCGGTGAGACGGTGGGCAAGCGCAAGGCGGGCCTGAAGTGCAACCTGGATGATCCGCTCGCGCCGGAGAGTGGCCGCTGCATCTTCACGCTCGTCGACCGCGACAACGACGGCAAGTACACCGCCGCGGACAACCCGCCCGTCGAGTTCCACGAGGACAACCTCGCGCTGCTCAAGGGCTCCATCCTCGCGGGAGGCGATGACTTCTGTGGCGCGGTCCTCAACTCCCAGAACAAGGAGCCCGTGGTGGGCAAGCCCACGGAGGCTCAGCGCGAGGACTGCACCAGGCAGGTCATCCGCTACGTGCGCGGTCTGGATGTCTTCGACTACGACGGCGACTTCAACCGGGACGAGGAGCGTCCGTGCGCGGACAACAAGTCCTCGAGCAACACGACGTCCTGCAAGCTCGCGGACATCTTCCACTCCACGCCCGTGACGGTGGAGCCTCCCGTGGAGCCCTTCCTGTGCAGCCTGGGCTTGAGCAGCCAGTGCGTGTCCACGCTCTACGAGGACTTCTCCGCCACCGTGGGCGAGGGGTTGTGCGCGTCGGGCAGCGGAAAGCCCTGCTACGCGTCCACGAAGTTGAATCCGGCGCGCGACGCGACCAACCGCCAGGGTTCCTACGACGTGTACCGCAAGGACAATGCCCGGCGTGACCGCATCGCGCTGGTGGGCTCCAACGGTGGCATGCTGCACGCCATCCACGTGGGCTCGGCCATCTCCGGCCGCGAGAAGGATGGCATCCTGGATGACGTCCACGATCTGGGTACGGGCCAGGAGATGTGGGCCTTCATCCCGCCGGACCTGTTGCCCAAGCTGCCCATGCCGCTCGAGGCTTCCCGCAACCACCACTACTACGTGGATGGAACGGCCATGGTGCGCGACATCTGGGCGGATGGTTCCGTGGACCTGTCGCGCAACGGCGTGAAGGAGCCGGGCGAGTTCCGCACCGTCGCCGTCATCGGCGAGCGCAGCGGTGGCGATCGCTTCACGGCGCTGGACGTGACGGACCCGCGCCTCATGCTCAAGGCGGTCAAGAATCCCACGGCGGGCTACCAGCCCTTCCGCTGGATGTTCCCCAACGCGTGCGACAAGGAGTCGCTGAGCGTGGGTCAGTCGTGGTCGAACTTCGCTCCCAAGCCGCCTCCCATCGGACCGGTGCGCCTCAAGGCGGACGCCTCGGCTCCTTCGGGAGATCGTGACCGTGGCTGGCAGGAGCGCTGGGTGGCCGTGCTCAATGGTGGCTACAGCCCGGACCTCTCGCGCGGCCGTGGCGTGTACATGGTGGATGCCTGGTCGGGTGAGAATCTGTGGTCCGCGGAGGCCCATCCCGGCGGCGCGCCGTCGAGCTATCAGACGGTGCTCAACCAGATGATGCCCGTGGTGGCCTCGGCCGCCCTCGTCGACGCTGGCAAGGTGGAGAGCGTGCAGCGAGACCTGGACGGCTTCTTCGACACCATGATCGTCGGTGACATGGGCGGCCAGGTGTGGACGTTCCGCTTCTACGAGCCGGGTGAGGTGGACATCTCCTCCGGTCAGGTGAAGAACTGGTTCGGTGCGCGCTCGCTAGAGGTCCAGCGCGAGGATGGCTCCGCCATCGGTTCGCCGAACGGACATGAGAAGGCACCGTTCTTCCACGTGGCCGCCGCCGTGCTGCAGCCGGATACGGGGTGGTTGCGCAGCTACCTGGGCACGGGTGACCGCCAGCACTTGCGCGCCATGCCGAGCACGGGCTGCAGCCCGTACAACCTGCTGGCCTGCATCCGGCTCAAGTGCAACGTGGACGAGACCTTCAGCTCCGAGATCAACGGTCTGCAGCGCAACACGGAGATCAAGTACGTGGGCGGCGTGCTCCAGACCAACAAGGAGACCTGGAAGAGCACCTCGGGTGAGGCGTGCAGCAACGCCAACATGACGCTCACCAACCTCACCATCACGTGCCCCGCCTCGGCCTACGGCACGGGCACCTATCCGGTGGGCTCGACCGACAAGACCTCGTTCAACGCCAGCGCGACGTGCTCGGTGAAGGCCGGCGTGTGGAGCTGCTCGACCGCGACGCTCGCCGCGTTCAAGTCGGACCTCAAGCTGAACGACGCCGATGAGTGGACCGTGGGCGGCAACAGCTACTACGGCTTCCACTCGTACGGCGGCTCCACGCGCAAGTTCAAGGACGAGGCCGGTGCCGTCGCCTTCGATGCGTTGCGCTTGACGGACAAGCAGGGCGTCACCTGCGGTTCTGGTGCGACCTCCTCCAGCTGCTCGCTGGTGGATGTGACGATTCCCGAGGAGCTTTACCAGCTCGCGGAGCCGGACGCCTCGGGCTACCGGCAGCGCTACATCCCCGCGAAGGATCTGTTCAAGCTCAAGTCGGCGGGTTCCGAGGCGCCGGGTTGGTTCATGCGCTACGACAACAGCGCGACGGAGCGGACCGCGTCCGGCTCGACGGTGCTCGCGGGTGTCGTCTTCTGGTCCTCCTTCGCTCCGGCGGATGGCGTCGGTGCCGCGGCCTGCTCGCTGGGCGGCTCCGGTGACATGTCCTACGCGTGGCAGGCGGACGCCATCACGGGTCTTCCGGATCAGGCGGCGGGCTTCAAGTTGGACACCGGGTCGGGAACCGGTTGGGTTCGCGGCCGTGGCCGGCCGACGACCGCTCCTCCGGGAGAGCCGGCTCCGATCATCGCCATGTCGAAGACGGGGGGCATCCGCTACGAGGTCGCCCTCTCGTCTCCGGGCGCGGCGATCGAAACGGAGAAGCTCGGCGAGCAGAAGAACGTGACGCCGGAGATCTCCTGGCTGGAGGTGCCGCGCAACCTCCACGAGTGCCGTCACGCGAACGCCGAGGCCTGCGAGGAGTAGGCCCCGCGGTCCGCCCGGCGCTCTTCATCCCCTCTCCCTTTACTGGGAGGGGGGATTTGTTTTTGGGGGACTCAGGGGCCGACGATGGCGAGCGCGCCACGCTCGAAGTCGATGAGCTGGCGGGCCACCGCGCGCACGTCCTCGGCCGTCACCGCCGCCACGCGCCTGGCGTAGTGCAGGAAGTTCTCCTGGCCCAGGCCGTAGCAGGCATCCAGCGCGATGAGCGCCGCGCGCGCGCCATTGCGCTGCAGGCCAATCTCATGCGTGCCGATGAGGTGTTGCCGGGCGCGTGCCAGCTCCGCCTCGGGGATGGGCTCGTCCCGCACGCGGGAGAGTTCGGCGCGGATGCCCTCGAGCGCCGCCTCCAGCTTCTCCGGACTCGTGCCCATGTAGACGGCGAAGTAGCCCGGATCCACGCCCTCCACGGAGAAGCTGCTGATGCTGTAGGCCATGGAGCGCTTGTCGCGCAGCTCCACGAAGAGCCGTCCACCCTGGCCGCTCAGGAGCGTGGACAGCACCTCCAGCGCGTGCCGCCGCGGGTCATCCAGCCGCACGCCGGGGAAGCCCAGCACCAGGTGCGCCTGGGCGCGCGCGAGTTGCCGCTTGTTCATCCGCGGCGACTCGGGAAGCGGCTCGAGCCGTACCTCGGGCGCGAGCGCCGCGCGACCCCGGGAAGCGCCGAAGGCCTCGTGCGCGAGCGCGAGCACCTCGTCCGCCGAGACGTCTCCCACCACGCTCAGGGTGAGCTGCGACGGGTCCATGTGCGCGGCGTGATAGGCGCGCAACGCGTCCGGTCCCAGCCGCTCCACTGAGGCTTGTTCACCCAGGCCCGGCAGCCGGTAGGGGTGCGTGTGGAAGAGCGTGCGGCCGAAGAGATCGAACGCCACGCCACTGGGCTTGTCCTCGCGCGTGAGGATGTCCTGCAGGAGCAGGGTGCGCTCGCGCGCCACCTCGGCCTCGGGGAAGAGGGGGTGGTTGAGGCAATCCGCGAAGAGGCGGAAGGCGGGCTGGAAGTGGTGCGAGAGGAACTCGCCCCGCATGCCCACCGAATTGCGGCCGCCCTGTCCCGAGAGCGAGCCGGCGAAACCGTCGATGAGGTGGGAAATCTCCTCCGCGTCGTGCGTGGGCGTGCCGCGGGTGATGCAGCGCGAGAGCAACGTGGTGAGGCCGTTGTTCTCCGCCGTCTCGTAGCGCAGGCCTCCGGGAAACACGGCGCGCATGGCGAAGAGGGGTACGGCGCGCTCCTCGCGCACGAGGATGCGCGCGCCCGAGGGCAGCTTCTGCTCCACCACCCGGCCGGGGGAGGCCCGGGTGCCCGGCGTCGGGGCCCGAGGGAGGCCGGACGGGGGCTTGGGGACGCGGCGCTCGGATGGGGCGGCGGGAGCCTCGCCGGGCACCCGGTCGAGGATTTCACCGGCCTGCTCGGCGCCAAAGGAAGTGCCCGGCGGCAACAGGCCGGTGACGATGGCGTGCTCGAAGCGCAGGTAGCGCGAGGCCACGTCCTGGATGTGCTCGGGCGTCAGCCGCGCGATGGCCTCGTAGTAGCGCGCCTCCGCCTCCAGGTCCCCCAGGGAGGACTGGTAGTGGCCCATCTTGCGCGCGAGTCCCTGCACCGTCTCGTGCTGGTAGATGGACTCGGATTCGATGAGTGACTTCACCGTGGCGAGCTCCTCCACGGGCACGGGCGTGGTGCGCAGCGCGGCGAGCCCCCGCACCGTTTCCTCCAGCGCCTGGGCCAGGTTCGCGGCGGGCAGGGTGAGGCTCGTGGCGAAGAGGCCCGGGTCCCTCGGGGTATACGCGTACGCGTGCAGATCATTGACGAGGCCGCGCTTGCGTTTGACCTCCAGCACCAGCCGCGAGGCATCTCCCTGTCCGGCGATCATCGCGAGCGCGTCCAGCGCGGGCACGTCCGGATGGTCCGACTGGGGGATGGGGAAGGCGAGGTTGAGGTAGGCCTCCTTCACCTCGTCCGGGCGCAGGTGGATGCGGCGGTGGGTGACCGCGGGCTCCTTCACGCGGGTGATGCCACCCTCGTAGGGCCGGCCCCAGTCCCCGCCGAAGAACTCCTCCACCCACTCGCGCAGCTCCGCCTCGGTGAAGTCTCCCGAGGCCGAGAGCACCAGGTTCCGGGGCGTGTAGTGTCGGCGGTAGAACTCGAGCACCTTGTCGCGTGTGAAGCTCCGCACACTCTCGGTGGTGCCGATGACGGGGTGGCGGTAGGGGTGCTCCTGGTACACGGTGGCGAAGAGGTCGCGCGAGGCGCGCCGGGCCGGGGTGTCCTGCCCTCGTTTGATCTCCTCGCACACCACCTCGATTTCCCGGGCCAGTTCGTCCGCGTCGAAGGACGAGGAGCGGACGGCGTCACCCAGGATGTCCAGCCCCATGCGGGCGAACTGGCTGGCGATGACGATGTGGTAGACGGTCTGGTCGAAGGACGTCCAGGCGTTGATCTCCCCTCCATGGGCCTCCACGTCGCGGGCGATTTCCCCCGGCGCGCGGCGGGCGGTGCCCTTGAAGAGCATGTGCTCGTGCAGGTGGGCGAGTCCGGCCTGATCCGGGCGTTCATCCGCGCTGCCGACCTTGACCCACACCTGGAAGGCGGCTACCCGGGCGGTGTGTTGCTCCTGGAAGACGACAGTGAGTCCGTTGGAGAGTGTGTAGCGTTGAGCCATGGGCCGTCGACCCTGGCACCGGTGGGAGGGGGTGGCAAGAGGCCCTGGCGGTCCTCGGCGACCCCATTGTGCGCCTGGAGACCAGCCGGGAGGGCGGGGATGTCCGGAGATGCCGCGTCTGGTGGAGAAGAGGCGACCTGGGCGATAACGTAGGAAGACATGGGGTCGTCAGAGGAAATGGATCCACTCGCCGAGCTGCGAGAGAGCCTGCTGGAGCCGGAGACGGCCGTCACGGCCGCTCCGCCGCCCCTGCCTCCGCGTCGCACCGTCTCCGTGCCCGCGGTGCGGGCCGCCTCGGGGACGTCCCCCGCCTTCCGGCCGGCCATGTCCGTGCCGTCCGTGCGCATTCCCATCAAGCCCTCGGACTTCCCCGCGGCGCCGGGCCGGCCCGTGGGCGCGGCGGACCCCTTCGCCGAGCCCGTCGAGCCCCGGCTGCCCGCGGGGGCTTCCCCCGAGGAGACGATCGCGCACCTGCGCGCGGTGCTCAAACAGAAGGCGGACACGCTCACGCGCGCCCGGACCCTCTATGAGGATCGCGACGGCGAGTTGCGCGCGTCCCGCATCGCCGAGACCACGCTGCGCGGCCAGATCGTGGAGGCCCAGGGACAGCTCGTCAGCCTCAAGGTGCTCTCCGCGCAGAAGGAGCAGTCCTCCGCGGCGCTCACGCGCGAGTCGGCCCGGACGGCGGCCGCCGAGGCCCAGGTGGCGCGGCTGGAGGACGAGCTGCGGCAGGTGGAGGAGGACCGCAAGGATCTGTCGCGCGCGCTCGCCGAGGTGGAGGCGGAGCTCGCGCGCCTCAATGACGAGCTGGTGAACGAGCGGGACTCGCGGGGCGCGCTGGCCGAGGAGCTCATCGGGGCCAAGGAGGCACTGTCGCTCGCGCAGGATCGGGTGTCGGAGCTGGTGACCGAGCACGTGGAGACGCAGGGCGCGCTCGAGTCCGTCCGGGACGAATACCAGGCCACCCTGGCCGAGCTGGAGCAGACCGCGGAGCGGTTGCTGACGGCCTCGCGCGAGTGCGAACTCATCGCGGCGGAGCGGGCGGGGTTCTCGGCGCGGGTCGCCCAGTTGGAGGCGACGCTCTCCGAGTCCGAGTGGTCCGACAGCGCGATGGACGAGGTGCGGGCCCGCTCCCGGGAACTCGAGGACGAGCGGGATGAGCTCACCGCGCGCCTGGAGGAGGCCGAGACGGAGATGGTGCGGCTGCGCGACCGGATGGACTCGGACACGGCGGCGCTGAGCGAGGTGGCGGAGACCGCCGAGTCGAACGTGGCGCGGCTGGAAGAGGAGCTGCGCGTGGCGACGGCGGACCGGCAGGATCTGTCGCGCGCGCTCGCCGAGGTGGAGGCGGAGCTGGGCACGCTCCGGGCCCAGGTGGCCGACGCGGAGGCGGAGGGAGACGCGGCGCTCGAGGTGGAGGAGCTCAACGCCGACAGCCGGGTGCGCGAGGCCGAGGATCTGGCGGAGCGCATGCGGCAGCGGGTGAAGATGCTGGAGGGCGCGCTCGAGGTGTCGCGCAGCAAGGGCGTGGCCACCGAGGCGGAGGCGGCCGCGCGTCAGGCGCTCCAGCACCGGGTGGCGGAGCTGGAGCAGGAACTGGCCGAGGAGCGGGCCCGGGCCGCGGAGACGCCAGCGCCAGAGGCGGCTCCCGTGGAGGCCCCAACCGACGAGGAACTGCTCGCCGAGCGCGACCAGCTCCGGGCGGATGTCGCGACGATGAAGCGCAAGCTCGTGGCGGCGGAGCTGGCGCTGGAGACGGCGGCCAGCCACAAGATGAAGGTGACCCGGCTGGAGGCGCAGCTCGCCCAGTTGCAGCGAGCGAAGTAGCCACATGGGTTTCGCGGGTCCGATCGATCTCCTGACGGGAACTCCGGCGGCGCGCTTCGGGTTGTACGTGCACTTCCCCTACTGCGTGTCGAAGTGCCCCTATTGCGACTTCGCGGTGGCGGTGGTGCGCGAGGTGCCCGAGGAGCGCTACGCCCGCGCGGTGCTCACGGAGCTGGACGCGCGGCTGGCGGCGGACCCCTCGTTGCGCGAGCGGCCCCTGGAGTCCATCTTCCTCGGCGGTGGCACCCCGTCACTCTGGCATCCCCGCTGGGTGGCGCACGTGCTGGAGGGCGTGGCGGCGCGGCTGCGCGTGGCGCCGGACGCGGAGGTGTCCCTGGAGGCCAACCCGAGCCTCGCGGATGCCGAGCGCTTCGCGGGCTACCGGGCCGCAGGCGTCAACCGGCTGTCGCTGGGCATGCAGTCCTTCCAGGCGGAAACGCTCCAGGCGCTGGGCCGCGAGCACACCGGTGCCCAGGCGGTGGCCGCGTACGAGCTGGCGCGGCGGGCGGACTTCGCCGTGGTGTCCATGGACTTCATCTACGGCGTGCATGGCCAGTCCCGGGCCCAGGTGGAAGCGGATGCGCGCCAGGCGGTGGCGCTCGCGCCCGAGCACCTGTCCACCTACGCGCTCACCGTGGAGCGCGAGGTGCTGGCCGTGGCCACGCCCCTGTCCCGCCAGCTCGACGCGGGCACCCTGGCCCTGCCTCCGGACGAGACCGTGGTGGACATGGCCCAGACCCTGCGGGACGTCTACGCCGAGGGCGGCCTGCTGCGCTACGAGATCTCCAACCACGCCCGGCCGGGCCTGGGCTCGCGGCACAACGCGCTGTACTGGACGGGCGGCGAATACCTCGCGCTGGGCGTGGGGGCCACCGGCATGTTGCTCACCTCGGCGCCGGGCGCGCTTCCCCAGGGCTACCGCTACGTGAACCCTCGCGGCTCGGGGGCGTACCTGCGCGCGGTGGAGGAGGGGAGCGCGCTCACGGCGGCCAGCCGCGAGGACCTGGGCGCCCAGGAACTCTTCGAGGAGCGCTTGTCCATGGGCTTGCGGCTGCGCTCCGGCGTGGACTGGGAAGCGGTGTGCGCGCGCTACGGCCAGTCCCCGGAGCCTCGCCGCGCGGAGGTGGCGCGGCTGGTGAAACATGGCCTCGCCCGCCTCGACGGCTCCCGGCTCGTGCTCACGGACGCGGGCGCGGACGTGCACAGCGCCATCTGCGCGCGGCTGATGTGAGCCCTCAGGGCGTACCGCTCGTGAGCTCCACGCGCCCGTCGGGATAGAGGGCGGTGAGCTTGTCGCCCTTGATCTCCAGCGCCGCGAGGTGGTGGCCGTAGCCCGTGCTCAGTCCCGTGTCGATGAGCACCGCCTTGCCGCCAAAGCGCGCGCGGATCTTCCCCTCGCGCTCCGTGGTGTGCCCCATCACCATCCGCCGGGCCCCGAAGCGGCTCAACACGCCGTCGAGCGCCGCCTCCGCCCCCTCCTCGCCGAGCGCGTAGCCGCGGAACCACAGCGGCCCCTGGGGATGCCGCGCGCCGCCGGGCTCGTTGCCGGAGAACAGATCCCGCCGCACCCACGCGTTGAGCTCGGCGAGGGTGTTCACGGGCACTCCCGGGGCGACGCCGCCGTGCACGAACAGCGTGTCGTTGATGCGCACCACCGCGGCGTGCGTGCGCAGCCACCGGCCGTAGCGTCCCTCGGGCCCATAGGCGGCGCGGTGGCCGGCGAGTCCCCGCGGCGCTCCAGCCTCGTCCGGTTGGGTCGCCTGGTCCGCGTACGAGGCCATCTCCGCGGGCGCCACGTAGCGCAAGTCCCCGAGCATGTTCATCACCTCGTGGTTGCCCAGCAACGCGTGCACCCGGCCGCCCGCGGCGAGGGCCTCCTTCTCCAGGCGCATCAGCAATTCGTAGGCCTCCCGGGAGTGCTCTCCCCGGTCCGGGATGTCGCCCGTCTGCACCAGGTGCGCCTTGCCGCCAATCCAGCGCCCCTTGGCGTTGATGAGCCCGGCCATCCGCAGCACGTCCTTCAGCGCGCCCACGTCTCCGTGCACATCGCCCACCGCCACCACGCGCGCCACGCCGGAAAAGGTGTCGGGCGCTCCCTCCTCCGAGCGGGGGGCGGGCGGTGCCGCCGCCAGGAGCAATGGAACGACCAGGGCCACGAGGCGAGGGGATAGGTCAGGCATGTGGATTTCCTCGGGAAGGGGTTCAACGCGAACGGCGCGAGCAGCCCATCTGGCCTGCCCGCGCCGCCTCTGTCCATCAACTCCTGAATGGAACTACGGAGCCTTCTGCACGTCCTGGCCCGCGATCCTCAGGATGTTGAACTCGACGCGGCGGTTGTTCTCCCGCCCGGCCGCCGTCTTGTTGGTGTCCACGGGCTTCGTCTCGCCGTAGCCCTCGGCCTCGAGCCGTTCCACGGCCACGCCCTCGCGGATGAGGAAGTTGCGCACGGTGATCGAGCGGCGCTGCGACAGCTTCAGGTTGCTCGCGTCGTTGCCTTGATCATCCGTGTGCCCCTCCACGCGCAGCTTCTCGATCTGCGGGTTGTTCTTGAGCACCGAGGCCACCTGCTGCAGCAGGTTGAACGACTTGGGCAGGATCACGTCCTTGGCCGTGGCGAAGTACACCTTGTCCAGGATGACGATGCGGTTGGACTCCAGGCGGACCTTGGACTTGCCCTCGTCCGGGCAGCCGTCGTCGTCCTTCACGCCGTTGATGGTCTCCGGCTCGTTCGGGCACTGATCCTTCACGTCCGGGATGCCGTCCTGGTCGTTGTCCGGATCCGGGCAGCCGTCCTCGTCCTGGAAGCCGTCCTTGTCCTCGGCCTGCAGCGGGCACTTGTCCTTCTTGTCCGGGATGCCGTCCCCGTCCGAGTCCTTGTTCGGCTCCTCATCCGGGCAGCCATCCTGGTCCTGGAAGCCGTTGACCGTCTCGGGCTGCAGCGGGCACTGATCCTTCACGTCCGGGATGCCGTCCTGGTCGTTGTCCGGATCCGGGCAGCCGTCCTCGTCCTGGAAGCCGTCCTTGTCCTCGGGTTGCGCCGGGCACTGGTCCTGTGCGTCCGGGAGGCCGTCCCCGTCCGAGTCGATGGGCGCGGCGGGAGCGGGCGTGACGGCGGGCGCGGCCTTCGAGGGCTCGCCCGGCTTGCCCCAGTCGACCCCCGCGAAGACGCGGAAGCCCGGCGTGCCGTAGCCGCGGGTCAGGCCCGGGCCTCCGCCGAAGTGGGCCGCCAGCCCCGGACGGAAGCGGTATTGCAGCGCCGCGAGGAGCTCCAGGGGACGCCCCTCGAAGTTGCTGTCGTTGAGCCCGAACGCGCCCGCCAGGTTGGCCCGAAGCGCGAGCTTCTGCGTGACGGGCACCTGGGCACCCACCGCGTACATCAGCTCGGTGCCCGTCTCGAGGTTGCGCAGCTGCTCGGCCTTCTGGAGGTTGGCTCCCAGGTTGGCCACCAGGCGTAAGCCGTTGTTGTTCTGGCCCCACTCGGCGATGAGCTGGGGCCGGGCGCTGACGCCCGAGCCACCCCGGAAGGCCTCGCCCCCCGCGGTCGGCAGCGACACCGGGACGACGAGGCCCAGGTTCAGACCCCCCGCCGACAGCAGGTGGGCCTTGGGGACGATTCGCACGTCCCCGAGGCCCGCGCCGCTCACCCCGGACTGGAAGGCCGGCATGGTGGCGGCGCCCGACTGCGACGACTGGTAGGTGATGGGCAGCGCCACGCCCAGCTCGAACCGGTTCCACAGCGACACCGAGCCCATCACATCGAGCGTCGCCTGGTGCGCGACGATCTCGTAGACGTACTTGTCCGTGCGCCGGTCGAGGAAGCCCAGGGGGTCGCTCGCGTAGTTGATCGAGGCCCCCAGGTGCCAGCCCAGGTGTTCCCCCACCCGAGCGCCGTGCACGCCGAGGATGTCGGTGGCACCCGGACCAGGCTTGTAGCGCTGCACGTCGATGGACTCGGACAGGGGCGAGGTCGTCACCTGGGCGTGCGCCGCGGGAACCGCGAGCACCCCCATGAGGCCGAGCAGGCCGCCCTTGGCCAGCGCGCCCTGGAGCGAGGCGCGCCGCGAGCGCAGCAGGGGCATGGCGAACAGCGCCGCCGTCAGCCACGCGAGCGGAGAGCCGCCCGAGGTGCTGCAGCCCCGGCCGCCGATGAGGAAGTCATCGCGGTCGTCCAGCGGGTTGGTGCCGGCCTTCACCTCGTCGCCGTCGGACAGGCCACCGCCATCGGTGTCGGCGTTGCGCGGATCGGTCTCGCCCGGGTCCAGGACGCCATTGTGGTTCTTGTCCTCCTCACCGTCGGACAGGCCATCTCCATCGGTGTCCGGGTTGTTCGGATCCGTGCCGTTGTCGCGCTCGATGCGGTCGGGGATGCCGTCGCCATCGGAGTCGACGAGGTCATCCGAGGGGTCGAGCGGATTCGTCTCGCCCGCGTCGACGCGGCCGTTGTGGTTCGTGTCCTCGTCGCCGTCTCGCACGCCGCCCTTGTCGGTATCGGGGTCCAGCGGGTTCGTCTTCGTGGTGGGGTCCGCGTCGGGGATGAAGACGGAAATGTCCGTCCCCGTGCCCTGGGGCTCGGTCAGGCCAATCTCCGTGCCGTCCTGGATGCCATCGCCGTCGGTGTCGCCCTTGCGCGGATCGGTCTCGCCCGGGTCCACGACGCCGTTGTGGTTCGGGTCCTCGTTGCCATCCGTGATGCCGTCGTTGTCCGAGTCGTCGCTGTTCGGGTTGGTGCCGGTGGCGTTCTCGACGGTGTCGGGGATGCCATCACCGTCGGTGTCGCGGTAGTCGTCCGCGGGGTTGAGCGGATCCGTCTCGCCCGCGTCGACGCGGCCATTGTGGTTCGTGTCCTCGATGCCGTCGGCCACGCCGCCCTTGTCGGTGTCGGGGTCCCGCGGGTTCGTCTTCGTGGACGGGTCCGCGTCGGGGATGAAGACGGAGGCGTTCGTCCCCGAGCCCTGGGGCTCGGTCAGGCCGATTTCCGTTCCGTCCTGGAGGCCGTCGCCATCGGTGTCGGCCTTGAGCGGATCCGTCTCGCCCGGGTCCACGATGCCGTTGTGGTTCTTGTCTTCATTGCCGTCGAGGATGCCGTCATCGTCCGAGTCGTCGTCGTTCGGATCGGTGCCGTTGCGCGTCTCGTCGTCGTCGGGGATGCCATCGCCGTCGGTGTCGGGCGGGGGATTGTCATCCGCGGGGTTGAGCGGATCCCTCTCGCCCGCGTCGACGCGGCCGTTGTGGTTCGTGTCCTCGATGCCGTCGAGCACGCGGCCCTTGTCGGTGTCGGGGTCCAGCGGGTTCGTCTTCGTGGAGGGGTCCGCGTCGGGGATGAAGACGGAGATGTCCGTCCCCGTGCCCTGGGGCTCGGTCAGGCCAATCTCCGTGCCGTCCTGGAGGCCGTCGCCGTCGGTGTCGCCCTTGCGCGGGTCGGTCTCGCCCGGATCCACGACGCCGTTGTGGTTCGTGTCCTCGTTGCCGTCCTTGATGCCGTCGTTGTCCGAGTCGTCGTCGTTCGGATTGGTGCCAGTGGCGGTCTCGACGGTGTCGGGGATGCCGTCGCCGTCGGTGTCGCGGTAGTCGTCCGCCGGGTTGAGCGGATCCGTCTCGCCCGAGTCGACGCGGCCGTTGTGGTTCGTGTCCTCGATGCCGTCGGGCACGCCGCCCTTGTCGGTATCGGGATCCAGCGGGTTCGTGGTGGTGGAGGGGTCCGAGTCGGGGATGAAGACGGAGGCATTGGTGCCCGTGCCCTGGGGGTCGGTCAGGCCGAACTCCGTACCATCCTGGAGGCCGTCGCCGTCGGTGTCCTTCTTGCGCGGGTCGGTCTCTCCGTCATCGACGATGCCGTTGGCGTTCTTGTCCTCGTTGCCGTCCTTGATGCCGTCATCGTCCGAGTCGTCGTCGTTCGGGTTGGTGCCGGTGGCGGTCTCGATGCTGTCGGGGATGCCGTCGTTGTCGGTGTCGACACCGACCAGCCACGTATAGCTGGCGGGCGTGGTGTCCACGAAGCCCGAGTAGTTGCGCGCACGCACGCGGAAGATGTGCTGGCCGTCGGCCAGGTCCGTATAGGTCTTCGTGAAGCTCAGTGTCGCGTTGCACTTCGCGAAGGTGACGCCGTCCAGGCTGCAATCGAAGCTCTCGATGCCTCCCGCCGGAATGCCCTCGAAGGTGAAGGTGGCCGTGCGCGACAGATCCTTGAGCGGCGGCGAGGCGGTGATCCTCGTGTCGGGCGGGTTGACGGTGATGGTGAAGGGGACGCTCGCGGCGGCGCTGACGTTGCCGGCCGCGTCCTTCGCCGTGACGCCGACGGTGTGGGGACCGTCCGCGAGCGGCGTGGGGGCGACGAGGAACCAATGGCCCGAGCTGTCGGCGACGATGCGGCCAATCACCCGGCCGTCCACGCTGACCGTGACGATGGAGTTGGGCTCGGCGGTGCCCTCGAAGGTCGGCCGCTGGGTGTCGGTGATGTTCTGGCCCGACGTGGGCGCGGTGATGACTGGCGCCGTGGGGGCCACGGAGTCCACCGTGAAGTCGTTGCGGGTGACTTCACTCGTGACGCCAGCCCCGTTGCGCGCCTGCGCCGTGACTCGGTGGGGGCCCTCGGTGAGGTTCGGGCTGCCCGTGGGCGTCGGGCAGGACCAGGCGCCGGTCGCATCGGCGGTGGTGGTGCAGATCTCCACGCCATCGACCTCGACGATGACCGTGAGGCCCGGCCGGGAGGTGCCCGAGTAGGTGGGGCGGTTGTTGTTCAGGAGCGCGCCGTTGGCGGGGACCAGGATGACGGGCGTGGGGACCTCGGCGACCTCGAAATCCGTGGGGCCGGCGCCTTCCGGGCTGTGCGAGGGCGTGTCCACCGGATCGATGCCGAGCATGCCGCCGGCGGTGATGATGGCCTGGTTCTCCACGACGCCCGAGATGCCGGACTTCACCTGCATCTGGAAGGAGATGCTGGTGCTCTCGCCCTTGTCGCCGGGCTCGATGATGCCCTTGAGGGTGCCTCCCTTGGTGGGCGTGGCGCCCGTGCCCAGGTAGACGGTGAGGGTGCGGGTGGCGGCGTCGTAGTGGCCCACGTCGTCGCCCTTGGCGTCCGTGAGCGGACCCGGTGCGAGCGAGTCACTGGCGGCCACGCTCAGCAGCTTGAGCGAGCCCGGCATGTAGTCCAACTGGATGGGCAGCTTGTCGTTGACCACCGTGTCCTTGGAGTGGTCATCGCCCACGTTGATGGTGGAGATGGTGTATTCGATGATGTCGCCGGGGCGCACCGTGCCGTCGTCGCGGGTGAGGTTCTTGGCGGACTTGACGGTGTTGGTGAAGTCCGGCGCCTGGGTGGTGATGGAGGTGATGAAGCCGGCGAGCCAGAAGCGGTCTCCGGAGGTGTTGGCCAGGGCGGTGGCGGTGTGATCGCCCGCGGCCACCGTGACGTCCACCACGTCCAGGTCGATGCCGGACATGCTGCCCGGCGTGCCCGTGAGTTGCGGCCGGTCGTTGCGGTTGCTGATGGGGTAGGAGTCGAACTTGCCGTCGGTGCCCGCGTCCAGGCCGGCGAGCGGCGTGTCGGTGGTCACGCCCGTCTTCGTCGTCGTCCAGGAGCGCGTGCTGTTGAAGAAGTTGTTGGGCGGGTTGAAGTCGTTGCTGACGAGCTGCCCGTTGAACGAGAGCGTGTCGTTGATGTCCGGCGCGGGGTCATCTCCCTCGAAGGCGACGACACCCAGCTTGGCGTCCACGGCGTACGTCGGCACGTAGAAGCCGCTGAGGGTGAAGGAGGTGCCCGGAGGGCCCTCGACGCTGCGCATGCTGTCGAAGAGCTTGAGGTGCCGCTTGGTGGCGCCCGGCACTTCGTAGAAGACCGCCATCCACCAGCCGTCGAAGATGTACTCGCCGCCGCCGGTCGTCGTGTCCAGCGACACGGCCAGCACGTCACTGATCTGGTAGCGGCCCGAGCCGTAGCTCTTCACGATGTCGGTGATGTCCGCGGTGGACTGGTACTGGTACTCGCCGCCGTCGTACTGGAAGGCGTAGTCATCGGCGGTGAGGTTGAGCTCGAAGCCGGCCACGCCCGGCCGGGACAGGTGGGCGGTGAGGTCCGGGGCCTGGATCTTGTCACCGGTGTTGGCGGTGAAGCGGGTGGCCGCCCAGTACAGGCGCGCGTAGACCACCGTGGCCCCCGCGGGCAGCGACAGCGCCGCCTGGCTGGCGGCCGACAGCGGGTTGATGCCCGTGGCCTTGACGGGCGCCGAGGGCTGGGTGGTGGCCCCCGTGTTCTCCATGGCCCAGTCATTCAGGGTCCAGAAGAAGTCCGGAGACGTGTCGCGCTGGTAGCAGGCGGGGTCTCCCGGGACGTAGGTCTCGATGGGCGGCATCCGGCCCGTGATGGGCGGGGGCGTCGTCGAGCGGCAGTCCTGCGCGAGCGTGTTGCCGATGAGCGCGAAGTTGCCGCGCAGGTCCTCCGCGTAGCGCAGCTTGGGCGCGTCGTTGTTGATGGGCGCCGCGTGGACGCGGCCCGCGGTCAGGCTCATCGCGACGGCGAGCAACAGCGCCGGGATGCCAGCGCGCATCGCGCGTCCACGACAGTGGAGGGGGAGTGGCGAGGGGGGATTTCTCATGAAGGCCACGCGGTTCAAGAGGGGGTGGAAAAGGAAGCCGGAGCGCTCTGCTGCAAGGTGGGCGCCAGGGGACGTTCGACCGTCGAGCCTATGTCAGCGCTCCCTCTGGCCGCGAATTTCGGGTCGATTCCGCTTGCATTCGCCAAGAACCCGCCCGGAACACCTCGCATTGTACGGAATCCAGGTGTGCCGTTTCGCCGTTCATGGGTGTGGCGGAACGCCCCTGAGGCGAAACGCCACGCCTCACCGGAGGGGCGAGGACGGGTCTGATATGAGGCGGCGGCGATGATGAAAGGCTGGCTGTTGTGGATGCTGCTCTCGCGGTTGACGGGCAGCCCGGTGTTCTCGGCGTTGGGGGTGTTCGGCCTGCTCTGGCTGCTGGACCGCACCACCGTGGGCATCCTACCCAGGCCCTTGCGCGCGCTGGGGCGATGGCGGCGTGCCTCGGCGTTGCAGCGGGCGCTGCACACCAATCCGCATGATCGACGCGCGCGCTACGAGCTGGCGGACCTGTGGGTGGGCTGGGGCCGGTACGCGGCGGCGGTGGACGTGCTCAAGCCCAACCTGGAGGCGGGGGACGACGACGTCGCCACGCTCTTCCTGCTCGGTGTGGCGTACCTGGGCGCGGGGGACAAGGCCCGGGGCGAGCTGCTGCTCGCGGAAGCCACGAAGCTGGATCCAGATCATCAAATGGGCGCCATCGAGCTGGAGCGCGGACGCTTCCGGCTCAAGCGAGGGGACTTCAAGGGCGCCATCGAGGCGCTCCAGCGTCTGCGCGAGGCGCGGCCCGGAACGGTGGAGGGGCGGGTGCTGCTCGCGCGCGCGCTCGACCGCGATGGCCGGGATGGGGAAGGGGCGCTGATGCGCGAGGAGGCCTGGAAGGAGTACGTCGCCGCGCCTTCCTTCCAGCGTCGGCGCGAGCGGCTGTGGGCCTGGCGGGCACGTCCCAGCCGGCCGCTCGCCTATGGGGCGGCACTGGTGGTGGCCCTCGTCCTGTGCGGCTCGCTCCTCTCCCGGCTGGCGCCCTCCGAGTCCGACTACTACCTGGAGGATGGTTCCTACGCCTCGGATGACCCCGGCGGGGAGTAGCCGTTCCACCTCAGCGGATATTCCTGGTTCGCCCGGAGAACCGCTAAGCTGTGACGCCATGTTCGCCACGCCCGCCCAGGTCCTCAAGCAGCGCGAGGGGGCGCTCTCCGAGACGCCCTTCCCGTTGTTGCTCCACGCGCTGGCCATCGAGGAGCGCACGTGCACGCTGGAGCTCAAGGTGCGCCAGCGCGAGAAGCGCATCACCTTCGAGGACGGCTCGCCGGTGGCGAGCTCCAGCAACCTGCTGCACGAGACGTTGGGCAAGTTCCTGGTGGAGAAGGGCAAGCTGTCGGAGGTGGACTACCAGAAGGCGCTCGCCGAGAGCGTGAGCACGGACGTGCCCATGGGCGGCCTGGTGGTGCAGAAGGGCCTCATCAGCCCGTTCGACCTGTACAAGCAGATGCAGGCGAACATGGCGATGAAGCTGCTGGATTGCTTTCGCTGGACGGACGCGCGCTTCCGGCTCATCGCGGACATCGAGCCGCCCGACACCAGCGTGCGGATGAACACCTCGCAGCTCATCCTCACGGGCATCACCAACGTGATGCCCTTCGACGAGGTGGCCACGCACTTCGCCTTCACGGACGATCAGCGCTTCGCGCAGGTGCCCGGCATCGAGGGGCCCAAGCTGTCCGCCAAGGACGCGCGCCTGTTCCAGTCGCTGCGCTTCCGGCCCACCTTCTCCGAGTTGATGGAGCGCTCGGGCATGGACACCGACGCCACGCTGCGCCGGCTCTATGCCTTCTGCCTGCTGGGGCTCGCGGACTTCGCCGAGGAGGTGGACAAGCGGCCCGCGCCCGTCGCGTCGGGCTCGGGGGTGCAGCAGGTCTTCGTGCCGCCGCCCTCGTTCGCTCCCGCCCTGACGCCGTTGCCGGGCACGTTGGAGACGGTGACGGCCGCGCCCTCGGGGCTGCCCTTCTCGGACGACGACGATGTCGTGAAGAACGCGCTGCTCAGCGCCTTCCTGTCCCACCGAGGCCAGGATCCCTTCGACCTGCTGGCCGTGCCGGAGAACGTGCAGCCGGTGGCCTTGCGCAAGGCGTTCCTGGCGTTGTCGGACAAGTTCTCGCCCCTGCGCTTCCAGACGGCGGACTTGAAGGAGAAGGCCGAGGGCCTGCTGGTGGCCTACGCGCGCGCGTATGGGGCCCTGTCGGAGGTGGAGCAGGCGGCGCTCTGGCGCAAGCGGCGGCAGGCGGCGCGCGAGAAGAAGATGAACACGGGCCGGCCCTCGACGGCGGAGCAGTTCCGCATCCGCACGGACCTGCTGGACGCGAGCACCCAGTTCGACGAGGCGATGAAGCGCCTCAAGGCGACGAACCACTCGGGCGCCTTCGAGTACTTCGAGTATGCGTGCGACATCGATCCGAAGCCGCTCTACAAGGCCTACCGGGCGTGGGCGCGCTACCTGATGAAGCCCGAGGCCCACGGCAAGCTCGCGCTGCAGGAGTTGCAGGAAGTGCTCAAGCAGGAGCCGGGATGCGAGGAGGCCTGGTTCTTCACGGGCGAGGTGTCTCGCGGCGAGGGCCTGTGGGCCCAGGCCGAGGATGCCTACCGCAAGGCCTTCAAGATCAACCCGAAGAACCGCCAGTACGTGGACCTGGTGCAGGAGACGATGAAGCGCGTGAAGCGCTAGCGTTTCCCGGGGGGCTCAGTGCACGACGGTGACGGGGCGGCCGGCGTGTTGAATCACCCGGTCACTCACCGAGCCGAGCAGCCACTTGCCGCCCGCGTTCAGACCCCGGGCGCCCACGACGATGTGGTCCGCCCCGAGCTTGTTGGCCTGTTCGACGATGGTGTCCGCGGGGCGGCCAATCTCCACGACCTTCTCCACCTGGGTCCGGGGGAGATCCGCCGCCAGCTCGTCGAGCATGCGCCGGATCTTCTCCAGATCCTCGGGGGAGTGCTGGTCTCCGGTGATGAGCTCCGAGTCCAGGAAGCCGAGGGCCACCATCCGGGGCGGTTCGAGCACGAAGAGCAGGGTGATGCGCGCCTGGATCTGCTGCGCCAGGTCATGCGCGAAGCGCGCCGCCTTGCGCGAGGTCTCCGAGCCATCGATCGCGACGAGGATGTGCTGAATCACGTCCGCCCTCCTCCGGGATAGGTCCTCTCCTCAGGGTGGGGCGGAGCGCGTCAGGAGCAAGCCCGGCGGCCGTGTCCCCACTCGGGGAGCGGGCAGGCGTGTCGGTTGGAAAGGCCCTGGGCGAGCGAGCGGATGCCCGCCTTGTCAGTAGGGAGGCAACAGCCGCCGCAACCCATGTGCCAGCACGATGCCGAGCACGGCCAGGTTGCGTGGCAGGAGCGCTGGCCAGAAGAGGGGGAGGGCACCTGGCGCCGCGAGCGTTCCCGGCCCCGCGAACCGGGCGGCGAGCCGGTCTCCGAGCCGCCGCAGCCACTTCATCGAGCGGGGCCACTCGGCGAGGGTCTCGAGCCATGCCGGGGGGATGGCGCCCGCGCCCGTGGTCGCGCCCACCAGCGCCCCGACGATGGCGCCCGTGGTGTCGCTGTCGCCTCCGAGCAGGATGATCTCCTCCACCGCCCGCTGGAAGTCCGTGCCGTGCCGCAGCCATGTGTAGAGCACCACCGGCACGGTGTGCATCACGTAGCCGCTCACCCCGTCCGCCAGGCCCAGCTCCGCGGCGAACTCCGGCACGGTGGCCCCTCGTTCCCAGGCCGCTCGCAGCCGGACGAGTGCCTCGCGCAGCAGGGGCTCATCGATCCGGGCCGCCCACTCGCGCATCATCTCCTCCGCGTCCACGCCCGAGGGACCGCGCCGGGCGCCATGCGCCGCCGCCAGCGCCACGGCCAGCGCGCCTTGCTCGGCGCGGGCATCCCGATGGGTCATCCGGCTGGATGCCCGGACGAACGCCTCCAGACGCTCCGGCTGCTCCGCGAAACACACGCCCAGCAGCGGCGCGCGCATGGCCGGGCCATTGCCCGCGGACACCACGCCGCTGTGGCTGGGCGGGAAACCGAGCCACAGCTTCACCGTGGCGCGCAGGGTGGCCCAACCCACTCCAGCGGGCAGCCCGATGAGCCAGCCCCGCAGCCGCCAGGCGAGGTTCCGGGCGAAGTGCTCGGGAGACTCCGACGCCGCGAGCAGGGCCTGGGCCACCATGCAGGCGTGCTCGGTGTCGTCGCTGCCGACGCCCCGGCCCAGGAAGAAGCGGTGCCGCAGGGGGGCTCCGCCGAACATGCGCCGGGCGCGCCGCGGGGACAGTCCCTCGCGCGGCAGTCCGAGCGCGTCTCCCACCACCGTTCCCAGAAGCGCGCCCACGATGGCGTCCTGTCTCATGTCGTGCCTCGGCTCGGCGGTGCGGAGTGGTGGACGCATGGCGGCGGCCCGCGCGCACTGTAGCCGTGAACCCGGGCGGCCCGAAGGAGGGGGCGTGGTACAAGTCCGAGCCATGGATGCGTTCGCACGGGACCTCGGGTGGGCGAGGCTTCACATGCCCCTGACGCGCGCGGGCTGCGAGGCCCTGCCGAGGTTGGACGGGATTCGGCTCGCGTGCTCCATGCACCTGGATCTCAAGATGGTGCCCGCGGTGGAGGCGCTGCTGGAGAAGGGCGCGGAGGTGTTCCTCACCACGTGCAACCCCACCACGGTGCGCGACGAGGTGGTGGAGTGGTTGCGCGAGCGAGGCGCCCAGGCCCACGCCTGGAAGAACATGTCCCCGGAGTCCCATGCCGAGTCCCTCGAGCGGGCGCTCGCCTGGGGACCCACGCACCTGTGCGAGATGGGCGCGGAGCTCTCGCGGACGCTCCACTCGCGCGCGGACGGCTCCCGGGTGAGGGGGAGTCTGGAAGCCACGGGCTCGGGGATCGCGCGGTTGCGCGCCTTGTCCCTCCGCTACCCGGTCTTCAATTGGGACGACCTGCCCATCAAGGAGGGCCTGCACAACCGCTGGCTGGTGGGACTCTCCACCTGGCAGGCCTTCTGCGAGCGCACGCGGCTCACGTTGCATGGCAGGCGGGTGCTGGTGGTGGGCCATGGCCTGGTGGGGCAGGGGGTGGCGGACGTGGCGCGGGCGTTCGGTGGAACGGTGGAGGTGGCTGAACGGGACGCGGCGCGGTTGCTGGAAGCGCGCTACGCGGGCTGGGACGCCGGACCCCTGACACCCGAGCGGCTCGCGCGTGCCGACGTCGTCGTCACGGCCACGGGCGTGCCGGGCGTCATCGGCGCCGAGCAGGTGAAGCACCTGCGCGCGGGCTGCTTCCTGCTCAATGTGGGCCACGTGGCGGATGAAATCGACGTGGCGGCGCTCGGGCTGCGGCGTGAACTCGTCCCCCATGTCGAGGAGACGCGCCCCCATGGCCGGCCCCTCTACCTGTTCGCCGGCGGCTCCATGGCCAACCTCACGGCGGGGTGGGGCGACAGCCTCAACGCCTTCGACATCACCCTGGCCACGATGGTGGCCGGGCTCGGCTTCCTCTTCACCGAGGGCGAGCGCGAGACCCCAGGACTACACCCCCTGCCTCGTTCCGTCTGGGCTCCGGTCGCCGCGGCCGCGGCCGCTCGCTGAGAGGGGGGAGCTGAAAAAGGGAAAGGCCCGGCCCCACGGAGGAGACCAGGCCTTTACTGAATCAGACGCGCGCGATCAGATCGGGCGAACGTTCTGCGCCTGCAGGCCCTTGGGGCCACGGGCGACATCGAATTCAACCCGCTGTCCCTCCTGGAGGGAGCGGAAGCCTTCGGTCTGGATCGCAGTGTGGTGGCAGAACAGGTCCTCGCCCCCGCCCTCCTGCGTGATGAAACCGAAGCCCTTCGCGTCGTTGAACCACTTCACGGTACCAGTTGCCATTTACTCTTCTTCTTTCTTGTCCGGCCGCATGAGTTGCACCGGAAGCCGCACCCATCACGAGCGCGACCCTGGGCATGTCTCATGTTTCGGACCGGATTGCCAGCGGCCCTTCGTGGAAATCGTTCGAAAGTGAACCTAAGCCGGTTCTTCCTCGAGGGGCAGGCGGCCGGAGCGGACGGCCTTCTGGAAGAGGGCGAAGTCGCGCTCGGTCTGGTCCGCGTAGGCGCGGGCGAAGTCGCACAGGGCCCGATCGAACACCCCTCCCCGGCCGAGGTAGCCTCGCAGCACGGCCGCGTCCCCCCCGCGTGCATGGGCCCGGGCGAGCGTGCGGCCACAGAGGGCCGCGTACTGACGCAGTCCTCGGGGGGACAGCCGCTCCACGTCCGTGGAGCCCTTCATGTCCCGGAGCTGTCGCACATAGAAGTCCCTCCCTCCTACCTGGCACCAGCCGAGGAAGATGTCGCACGCGGCTTGCATGAGCCGCTGCCCCTCCACCACGCGCTGTCCGGCGTTGGGGTGCGCGCTCTCGCCGGCGAAGGGCTCCAGGACGGATGCGCTCGCCTCCTTCACCTGGAGGAAGAGGGGATCCTCCGCGTGTGCGCCCAGCAGCAGCGCCAGATAGCAGCGCGTGCCCACGCTGCCCACGCCCACCACCTTGCGTGCCACGTCCACCATCTTGTAGCGCCGCACCAGCGTGCACCGCTCGCCCGGGAGCGTGGACAGGTAGCCCTCGCCCATGACCTGGAGCACCTCGGCGAGCATCTCCGCGTCGTCGCGCCGGGTGTGGGTCACCAGCGGCGGGTCGTCGATGATGCAGCGGCGGCCCTCGCGCAATTCGGTGAGCTTGGGCAGGGTGGCCAGCTGGGTGCGCCGGCGCGCCTGGGCGAGCGACTTCTCCGCGCTCTCTCCCTCGTGCTTGTAGAGCGTGTCGCGCAGCTCCTCGGCGTCCACGCGCGCGTACCACACGTCCAGGAAGGACCAGCGCGACAGGGTGTTCATCCACCGCCGGTATTCCCGCGCGCACGCCTCCACCGCCGTCTCGCATTGGGACTCGGTGGCGCCGTTGGTCCGGCCCGCCACCCACACGCTGGCCACCAGCCGCTTCAAGTCCCACTCCCACGGGGCGGGCAGCGTCTCGTCGAAGTCGTTCAGGTCGAAGACGAGGTTGCGCTCGGGGGTGGCGAACATGCCGAAGTTGGCCAGGTGCGCGTCCCCACAGGCCTGGACCTTGATGCCCACGGTGGGCGTGCGGGCCAGGTCGCTGGCCATGATGAGGGCCGAGCCTCGCAAGAAGGAGAAGGGGTTCACGTTCATTCGCGCGTGGCGGATGGGCACGAGCGAGCCGAGCCGGCCCGCGTTGGACGCCTCGAGCAGGGCGATGGGATCCGGCCGGTCCGTGGACGCCTTCCACCAGGCGTGGGACTCGCGCGGCGTCTTGTCGCGCAGGGCCCTCCCCAGCTTCTTGCGCTCGGCGCGCACGGGGAGGTGCTCGGGTACGAGCGGGGGGCCCGCTTCGGGCTCGGTCAGATCGTGCCGCACCTTCACGCGGCGCGAGGTGGTACGGGCTTGGGAGCGAGGCGGCATGGCGCCCAAGGTAATCACTCGGGGCGCATGGCACGTGTATGCCCACGCCCATACCCGTGATGGCGGCGTCTACCAGTAGCGGCGCGCGGGGGCGGGGGGCTCGATGGGCGCGGGCACGGGCTCCAACATGCCGCATTCGAGGAGCCGCTCGATGGCCGCCTTGACCTCCTTGGGCGTGGCGCAGTTGTCCAGGCTCTTCACCGCCTCCGGGATGGTGCGCTCCGCCTGGCTGAACTCCACGAGGTAGAGGCCATCCTCCGGCTTCAGGTTCCGGGGCTCGCTCCAGGTGGCGCGCGCCGCGTCGAACTGGGCCCGGCCCACGCCCTCCCGGGCTTTCTCCACCATGAGGGTATAGGCCGAAACCGCCTCGGAGCCCTTGGCGGCCAGACGGAACTTCTGCGCCCGTCCGAAGCGGATCCGCTCGCCGTTCTCGTCCTTCATGACACCGACTCCAGGGGCTCGGGACGGCCCATGCGCTTGAGCCAGTTCACGTGGCTGCCCAACGCCTCGCGCACGCTCGTCTGGACCCGGTAGCGAACGCCATGCTCCCGGCAGGTCTCCTCGATGAGGCGGGAGAGCGCCGGGTAGTGCAGGTGGCACACCCGGGGAAACAGGTGGTGCACCACCTGGAAGTTGAGCCCGCCGAGGTACCAGCACAGCACCCGGTTGCCTCGCGCGAAGTCGACCGTCGTCTCCACCTGGTGCACCGCCCACTCGCGCGGGAAGGGGCCGCCCGTGGTGGGCACCTCGGGGAAGTCCGCCTCCTGCACGCAGTGCGCGAGCTGGAACACGGTGGCCAGCGTCACCCCGAGCACGAACGAGGTGAAGGCGTAGCCCAGCAGCACCTGCCACCAGGCGTGCAGCAGCAGCGGCAGCAGGAGCGCCCAGCTGAAGAAGAACAACTTGCCGCCGAGCACGCCCACGAGCTTCCAGCCGGTGGGGCGCGGCATCTTCTGGCGGCCCACGCTCCCGGTGATCACGTCCTTGAAGTCGTCGACGAAGTTCCACTTCACCGCGAGCAGCCCGTAGAGCATCCAGATGTAGAGGTGCTGGAAGCGGTGGGCCGGATACAGCCGTTGGGCCGGTGCGATCCGGCAGAAGGGCTGGATGTCGATGTCCGCGTCCAGGCCGACCACGTTGGGGTGGCTGTGGTGGAAGATGTTGTGTTTCCAACTCCACACGTAGGACGACGCGCCCAGCAGATCGAGCGTCCAGGACATCGCCCGGTTGACGGAGCGGCGCTCGGAATAGCCTCCGTGGTTGGCGTCATGCTGGATGCTGAAGCCAATGCCCGCCATCGCGAGCCCGAGTGACACGCACCCGAGCACCGCCTCGAGCACATGGTCCGCCCCAAGCAATAGAAAGGCATACGAAGCGGCGAACCAGCCCAGCAGCACCGCTGTCTTGAGATACATGGCGGGCTGGTCCCTCTTCGTCCGCCCGCTCTCCTGGAAATAACCCTCGACCCGGGACTTGAGCGCCTGATGAAAGGGGCCTGACTCCAGGAACTTCGTCTTGGTCGCTTGTGACAACGTGTACCCGCTCTCGGGCCCCCGGCGGAGTCTGGGCACGCATGGGGAGGATCCCGACGCACGCACGTCCTCCCGCTGACGGTTGGCCCTCTTCGTAACACGCCTGGGTCCGCGTTTGTTGCAAGACGGTTGCCAGGGCGGGAGTGTCTGGCCTGGATGCTCGCCCGCCGGACCTCGCCCGCTGGGGGCGGGTTCCCGGCGTTTGCCGGGATGCTTACCCTGGTGGGCCATGAAGACGGCGTCCACGACCCACGAAGCGCAGACTCCCGCGAGCCGCGGCGGCCCTGCATTGATTTCCCAGTTGGAGGCGCGGTTCCGCAAGGTGACGGAGCTGCTGTACGACACCCGGGTTCCTCCGGATGTCCTCAGTGAGGAACTCGCGCCCTTCCTGGCCGAGGACATCGTCTTCGTCGACCCGTGGCAGACGGGCGGGGGGCGGGAGACCTACCGGCGCGGCGCGGAGGGTTTCCACCGCATGCTGCGCTTCGACTTCGACATCACCCAGCTCAACATCCAACTGGAGGAGGGCCAGGAGCAGGGCCGCGCCATTGTCGATGGCGTCATGAACCTCAGGCAGTTCAGCTGGCTGTACACCTACCCGCTGCGCACCATCCTCGTCTACGACTTCACCCTGGAGCGCTCCGTGGACGGCGAGCTCCAACCCCGCATCCACTTCCACGAGGAGATGTGGAGTCTGGGCGACATGATCGCCGCGGTGCCCGGGGTGAGCTGGTTCTACACGAAGCTCTTCCGCCCGGCCTTCAGCGTCGGCTTCCTCGCGGCCTCGGAGTTCTACCGCCGCAGGGAGGCGCGGCGCCCGGCCGCGGCGCACTGAGCGCCGCGAGGCGGGACGCGGGGGGATGGTAGACCTTACGCGGGCAGGGTGCCGTTGCCGGACTCGATGGTCTTCCAGAACTGGTTCACCTTGTCGACGTAGGTGGCGTCACCCGTGCCGGCCGGCAGCGCGCTCGGGTCGTTGCGGTCCACGCCGTTGGGGCCGGAGTTGTAGCCGCGCAGCGCCAGGTCCCAGTTCCCGAACTGCTCCTTCATGTCCTTCATGTAGAAGGCGCCCGCGAGGATGTTGGTGGTGGGGTCCGCCAGATCCTTGCCCTGGAGCTCGGGGTGCTTGGCCTGCAGCTCGCCGTAGGTGTTGGGGTTGACCTGCATCAGGCCCGTGTCCGACAGGCCGTTGCCACCGTTGGTGGTGATGGCGGCGATGTTGCCGCGCGACTCCTGCCAGATCTGCCCGGCCAGCATGTTGGCCGGCACGCCCGCCGTGGCCGCCGCGGACTCGATGGCGCCCTTGAACTGATCCAGCTCCTTGGGGAACCCGGGGCCCAGCTTCGCCTCGCCCGAGCCGCCTTCCGCCACCGGGCTGGCCGTGGCCGCGCCGCCCGTCGGAGCCGCGCCACCCGCCGGGGCCGCACCGCCCGCCGGAGCCGCGCCGCCCGCCGGGGCCGCGCCAGCACCCGCCGGGGCCGCGCCAGCACCGGCCGGGGCCGCGCCACCCGCCGGAGCCGCGCCAGCACCCGCCGGGGCCGCGCCAGCCGCACCCGTCGGCGAGTCACCGCCGAGCTCGGGGATCTCCTGCAACAGATCCTTGAGCTGGTTGAGCGTCTGGAGCAGCTCGTTGGCGCCCTCGAGGAACTGCTGCAACCCGCCGCCCTTCTCCGCGCCACCAAAGCTGTCCTTGAACAGGTCGCCCAGGGGGCTGCTCTCCGGCTTCGAGCCACAGCCACCGGCCTGGATGGAGGGGGCCTGCGTCTCGCTCACGCGCGGGGTGAGGTCCTGCTGGGGGATGCGGAAGGCGGCGGCGTTGTTCGACACGGAGGAGATGGACATGGCGGGTTTCCTTGGGGCAGGCGGGATGGGTTGGAACCGATGTCCTGACCTAAAGCAGGCGGCGTGCCAGACCCTTGAAAACGGTCAGTGTCCACGCAAGTGCTTGATATCCTTGAAAGGGCTTCTCGTGCGCGTCGCTCCAAACGCGGGGAGGGGAGGGCGGGAGGCACCCGGCGCCTGATGACTCCTGTTGTCCTCTGGTGACTGGCGCCATCAGGGCTCGCCGGAAACGGCACGAGCCACGAGCGGAGGGGCCTGGTTGCCGCCTCCACGCGTGGCTCGCTCACGGCGTTGGGTTCATCGGCCGCGTGTCAGTAGCCGACGTAGGCGCCGCCGTTGTTCAGGCCCTGGATGCCGGGCACGTTGGACACCGAGCCGTAGCGCTCCACGGCGTAGCGCACGCCGGCGATGATGTTGTCCACGGGGTTGCGGATGTCGTCGTGGCCCGGGAGCTTGTTCGCGTCGAACGTCGGCTGGATGGTCTGCATCAGGCCGATGGAGGGCGTGCCCTTCTGCGCGTTGGAGTCCCAGTTGTTGATGGCGTTGGGGTTGCCGCTGGACTCGTGCTCGATGATGCGGGCGATGTCCGCGGCGTTCATCTTGTCGGCGGGGACGCCAGCGGCGGCCAGGGCCTGCTGGGCCTGCTTGATCCAATCGCCCACCTGGCCCTCGGGGGCCTCGCCCGCGCCCTGGACACCCGCGGAGGCGCCAGCGGCGTCCGCGCCACCGGCACCCGCGGCGGCCTCGGCGCCACCCGTCGGCGAGTCACCGCCGAGCTCGGGGATCTCCTGCAGCAGATCCTTGAGCTGGTTGAGGGTCTTGATCAGCTCGTTGGCGCCCTCGAGGAACTGCTGCAGCCCGCCGCCCTTCTCCGCGCCACCAAAGCTGTCCTTGAACAGGTCGCCCAGGGGGCTGCTCTCCGGCTTCGAGCCACAGCCACCGGCCTGGATGGAGGGGGCC
>Ga0081606_1000144_pt1 | contig 42629 bp, 37 predicted proteins | sample EareggfetidaYelm_FD_71127 | JGI IMG/M metagenome (GOLD analysis project Ga0081606, IMG submission 71127) | Earthworm egg capsule microbial community from the University of Washington, USA - E. fetida Yelm (SPADES assembly) (version 2) | ecosystem: Host-associated > Annelida > Reproductive system...
ATCGTATCAATTCCGCAAAGACGGCAACTCCAAATCAAATCTTACCGATGCCGATTTCCTCGAAAATGTGACCCTGGCTAAAAAACACTGCCATCGTGGCGATGTTTTTCAATTGGTCCTTTCCAGGCGTTTTTCACAAGGTTTCAAAGGGGATGAATTCAACGTATACCGCGCTTTGAGAAGCATCAATCCATCGCCGTATTTATTCTTTTTCGATTATGGCGACTTTAAGATTTTCGGTTCTTCACCCGAAGCGCAACTCATCGTAAAAGACCGCATTGCCGAAATCCATCCGATTGCCGGCACTTTCAAGCGCACCGGAAACGATGAAAACGATGCGGTTTTGGCCAAAACATTATCCGAAGACCAAAAAGAAAATGCGGAACACGTGATGCTCGTTGACCTCGCCAGAAACGACCTGAGCCGCAATGCACACGATGTTACCGTGAACAAATACCGTGAAGTACAATATTTCTCGCATGTAATTCACCTCGTTTCCAAAGTCAGCGGGATTTTACACGAAAAAGCGAATACGATGCAAGTTGTTGCAGATACGTTTCCCGCTGGGACTTTATCGGGCGCGCCCAAACACAAAGCGATGCAATTGATTGGAACCATTGAAAAAACGAGTCGTGATTTCTACGGCGGTGCGATCGGTTTTATGGATTTCGAAGGCAATTTTAACCACGCAATTATGATCCGGACATTTCTGAGCAAAAACCACAAATTACACTATCAGGCCGGTGCCGGAATTGTCGCCGATTCGAATGAAGCCAATGAATTACAGGAAGTGTACAACAAATTGGGCGCTTTAAACAAGGCGCTTGCACTGGCAGAAAATATTTAAATTAGTAATTGAGTAGCAAAGTAGAAAAAATTGAGCCTTTGTGCCTTCGTGCAAAAAATAAAAAATATGAAAAAAATAGCAGTCATTGACAATTACGACAGTTTTACCTACAATCTCGTGCATTATCTCGAAGATCTGAATGCCGAAGTCACGATTTTTCGCAATGATGAATTTGAGCTTGATGAACTTGAAATATTCGATAAAATCGTGCTTTCGCCAGGCCCGGGAATTCCTGATGAAGCGGGATTGCTCAAAGATGTAATCCGGAAGTATGCCAAAACCAAAAGCATTTTAGGAGTGTGTTTAGGCCAGCAAGCGATTGGCGAAGTGTTTGGCGGAACATTGTCGAACCTTGAAAAAGTCTACCACGGCGTGGCTACAAAAGTGACCATTTCGGTTGATGATGAACCGCTTTTTTCAGGTTTGGACAACCAAATCGAAGTCGGACGTTATCATTCCTGGGTGGTGAATTCTGAAGATTTCCCAGACGTGCTCGAAATCACATCCATAGACGAAAACGGCCAGATCATGTCGCTGCGGCATAAGACTTTTGATGTGCGCGGCGTGCAATTTCATCCCGAAAGTGTGTTGACACCGAACGGCAAAAAAATATTAGAAAACTGGCTCAATTTCTAAACATAAACATTAGAAAAATTCAGTCATTCGACAAAAAACAACAAATGAAAACCATACTCAACCGATTAATCAATCACGAAATACTTTCAAAGGCCGAAGCCAAAGAAGTACTTGTGAACATCTCTAACGGCCAATACAATCCGAGCCAGATCGCCAGTTTCCTGACGGTTTACATGATGCGGAATATTACAATCGAAGAACTTTCAGGTTTCCGCGAAGCATTGCTCCAACTCTGTATCCCGATTGATTTTTCAGCTTATGATACTATCGATCTTTGCGGTACGGGCGGCGACGGAAAAGACACGTTCAACATTTCAACATTAGCATCTTTCATTGTGGCCGGAAGCGGTATAAAAGTCGCCAAACACGGCAATTATGGCGTATCGTCAATTTCCGGGTCTAGCAATGTCATGGAAACTTTAGGCGTCAGATTCAGCAACAATCCTGATTTTTTAACACACTGTATCGAAGAAGCAAACATCAGCATTTTTCACGCGCCATTATTCCATCCAGCAATGAAAAATGTAGCACCAATCAGAAAGGAACTCGCTGTTAAAACCTTCTTTAATTTGCTTGGCCCAATGGTTAATCCGTCTTTTCCGAAAAATCAGTTGGTTGGCGTTTTCAATCTCGAACTCGCTAGGATGTACGCCTATTTATACCAGAACACCGACCAGAATTTTGCCATTTTACACAGCCTCGACGGTTATGATGAAATTTCGCTGACCGGAAATACGAAAGTCATTTCAAACAAAACGGAAACCATGCTGAAACCTGAAGATTTCGGTATTTCAAAATTGTCGCAATCTGAAATTGCAGGTGGTAAAACCGTTGAAGAATCGGCACAATTGTTCAAACAAATCATCTCCGGAAACGGAACCGAAGCCCAGAAAAACGTCGTTTGTGCAAATGCCGCTCTGGCCATTTCACTGATGAAAAATTGCAGTATTTCTGATGGTTTTGAAATTGCAAAAGAAACATTGGCATCCGGAAAAGCATTTGAAAGCCTCAAAAAATTACAAAAACTCAGTCAGTAATATGGATATTTTAAGCCAAATCATAGCCGACAAAAAACGGGAAATCCAACTTAAAAAGTCACTAATCCCATTTTCGCAACTCGAAAATTCCGTTTTATTTGGAAACCGCACACTATCACTCAGCAAAAATCTGAAAAATAGTTTTTGCGGCATTATCGCTGAACACAAACGCCGATCGCCATCAAAAGGTGAAATCAATTACAATTTAACTGTGGAAGAAGTGACGCAAGGTTACGAAAGTGCCGGCGCGAGCGGAATTTCGATATTAACAGACGGCAAGTATTTTGGCGGTTCAACCGACGATTTGTTATTGGCGAGAGCCACGGTCAATGTACCGTTGCTGCGAAAAGAATTCATCATTGACGAATACCAGATTTTAGAAGCAAAAGCTTTTGGTGCAGATGCTGTTTTACTGATTGCTGCTGTTTTAACGAAAAAAGAAATCATGCAATTGTCGGAATTTGCGCAATCATTAGCCTTGGAAGTGTTGCTCGAGATCCATAATGAAGGTGAGCTTGAAAAATCGATTATGCCAAGCTTAAATATGATTGGTGTGAACAACCGCAATCTGAAAAATTTTGAAGTCAGCCTGGAAATCAGCAAAATGCTTTCCTCGAAAATCCCGAATGATTTTGTTAAAATTTCGGAAAGCGGCATCACAACTTCTATAGACATTTTAGAATTACAAAAATACGGGTTTGAAGGTTTTTTGATTGGTGAAAATTTCATGAAAACTGAAAATCCGGGTGAAAGTTTGAAACAATTTATAGAACCGTTAAGGCATTAGACACGCACTTAATTTTTCTTAATGAAATTCACTGAACTCCTATTTAAATAAAAGTGAAGTGAAGTAATGATAAAAAAACAATGGCCATGAAACTCAAAATCTGCGGTATGAAGAACCCTGAAAATATTCTCGAGGCAGGCAAACTGCTCCCAGAGTTTATGGGTTTTATTTTCTGGGAAAAGTCGCCAAGATATTTAACCGGAGTCATTCCAAAATTACCGGAAAGCATAAACAAAGTAGGTGTTTTTGTAAATGAAACCATTAATATTATACACTCAAAAATTCAACAGCACGATTTGCAATTCGTCCAATTACACGGAGATGAATCTGTTGCATATTGCGAACATTTGTTTCAGAAAAACATCAAAATCATCAAAGTTTTTTCAATAGGAAATGATTTCGATTTTAACCTGTTAAAGCCATTTGAACCTTTTGTCGATTATTTTTTATTTGATACCAAAGGTAAAATGCCCGGCGGAAACGGTTTTACTTTCAATTGGAAAATCCTGCAATACTACCAATCCAAAAAACCGTTTTTCCTCAGTGGTGGCATCGGGATCGATGAAATAGTAAACATCAAGAAACTAAAAATGCTGCCATTCGCCATAGATATCAACAGCAAATTTGAAACTGAACCAGGAATCAAAGACATACCATCAATACTAGAATTCCAAACCCAACTAAAAGCAGAATAACATGACTTACAATATCGATCAAAATGGTTTTTACGGCGAATTTGGTGGCGCTTATATTCCGGAAATGCTGTATGCCAACGTAGAAGAATTACGGCTAAATTACCTAAAAATCAGCAGCGAAACCGCATTCAAAAAAGCATTCGACGATTTGTTGCGCGATTTCGCCGGACGGCCTACACCACTCTATTTTGCAGAACGTTTGTCCAAAAAACACCAAACCAAAATCTACCTGAAACGCGAAGATCTGTGCCACACCGGCGCGCACAAAATCAACAATACGATCGGCCAGATTTTAATGGCGAAACACCTCGGAAAAACACGCATCATTGCTGAAACCGGAGCCGGCCAGCACGGTGTTGCAACAGCAACAGTTTGCGCATTGATGGGTTTGCAATGTATTGTTTACATGGGCGAAATCGACATCAAAAGACAGGCGCCAAATGTAGCGCGGATGAAAATGCTTGGCGCTGAAGTCCGCCCCGCAACTTCAGGTTCAAAAACCCTAAAAGATGCCACAAATGAAGCGATACGCGACTGGATCGGAAACCCTGAAAACACCTATTACATCATTGGATCTGTTGTTGGGCCGCATCCGTATCCGGACATGGTGGCAAAATTCCAATCTGTAATTTCAATTGAGATCCAGAAGCAATTACTTCAAAAAGAAGGCCGTAAAAATCCCAATTATGTTATTGCCTGCGTCGGTGGCGGAAGCAATGCGGCCGGTGCTTTTTACCAGTTTTTAGACAATAAAAAAGTACAATTAATCGCTGTGGAAGCCGCCGGAAAAGGCATTCATTCAGGTGAAAGTGCAGCTACTTCGGTTTTGGGAAAAACGGGCATTATCCACGGCAGCAAAACATTATTGATGCAAAATCCTGACGGTCAGATCACCGAGCCGTATTCGATTTCAGCCGGTCTCGATTATCCGGGCGTCGGGCCGATGCACGCCAATTTATACCAAACCAAACGTGCCGAATTCTGCGCCATTACCGATGATGAAGCGATGCAGGCCGGACTCAATTTATCTAAGACCGAAGGCATTATTCCGGCAATTGAAAGCGCACATGCTTTTGCGGTGTTAGATAAAAAACAGTTCAAGACCGAAGATGTCGTCGTGATCAGCCTTTCGGGCCGCGGCGATAAGGATTTGAATACATATATTGATTATTTTAAATTATAATTGGGCGTTTCCCTTCGGGTCGGGCTATCCGCTTCACCCGAGCGAAGCGAACTGAACGAACACAAAATCAAAATAATATTTTGTGAGTTAATCTTTTTGTTATGAACTCCATTTTTAGAGTGAAAATTATCTAAACAAAAAGGATTTCCACTGCTATCCTTAACGCGCACAAACCAACAACAAAATGAACAGAATCAAAAACAGAATATCTCAAAACAAAAAACTGCTTTCCATCTATTTTACAGCAGGTTATCCAAATTTAAACGATACCGTTTCCATCATTCAAGAACTTGAAAAAAGCGGTGTTGACATGATCGAAATCGGGTTACCGTTCAGCGATCCGTTGGCCGACGGCCCAACCATCCAGGCCAGTTCGACGATAGCGTTACGGAACGGCATGACTACCCAATTGTTGTTTGACCAGCTGCGTAACATTCGCGAAAGCGTAAAAATCCCGTTGTTAATTATGGGTTATTTCAATCCGATATTGCAATTTGGTGCAGAAAATTTCTGTCGGAAATGTGCTGAAACGGGAATCGACGGCTTGATCATTCCTGATTTACCTGTTGACATTTATGAAAAAGACTACAAACCTTTATTTGAAAAATACGGCTTGGTTAACGTATTCCTGATTACACCGCAAACTTCAGATGAACGAATCCGTTTTATCGATAGTGTTTCTAGCGGTTTTATTTACATGGTTTCAACTTCGGCGGTGACCGGAAATTCGAATGGTTTTGGCGACAGCCAGACACAATATTTTGATCGGATAGCCGCAATGAATCTTAAAAATCCTTTGATTGTTGGTTTTGGGATTAATGATAACAAAACGTTTGAAAAAGCTGTAAAATCAACTTCCGGTGCAATTATCGGGAGTGCTTTTGTTAACCATTTGACTGAAAACGGGTTTTCAAAAATTAACGATTTCATTACCAGATTACGATAATTTTTTCGAAAACGTTTTATGTTAATATTACGTTAAACAAAAAACTAAACAAACGTTTGAATTAAACAATCGTTTAATTTTGTATCCGATTTTAAAATCGATATGATGACTTTAGATTTAAACGACAAACAAATCCGGATTTTGCAAGTAGCCGAAAAGCTATTTGCTGAAAAAGGATTTGACGGTACCTCAATCCGCAACATCTCCAAAGAAGCGAAAATCAACATTGCGATGGTTTCGTATTATTTCGGATCTAAAGAGAAAATGCTCGAATCGCTGATTTATTTTCGCATTTCCGACCTGAAAATGCAACTCGAAAATTTATACCAGGAAGCGATCGAACCGATGGAAAAGATCAACAAACTGATCGAATTGTACATTACGCGCATTAACAAAAACAAGTGCATTTACCAGATTTTGCATTTTGAATTGTCGAATAAAAAACGGGCAGTCAATTTAAAATCATTTACCGATGTCAAGCGCCAGAACCTGGTTTCACTCCAGAAAATCATTACCGAAGGCCAGGACAAAGGAGTTTTTAAAAAAGATGTCAACGTATTTTTACTTCCAACAACCATACTTGGAACATTCTTCCACTTTCAGATGAACCGGCCGTATTTTGAAGAAATCCTCGACCTAAAAACCGACGAGGCTTTTGACCATTATATCAAAACCGATTTAACAAAACACATTCAGCAAACCATCAAAGCCCTTTTAATAAATGAAATTCAGTAAATTTTTGCTTTTCGGGATGTTCCTTTCTGGGATTTTTTCCGCGCAAGCGCAACAGAAAACCAATTTATCACTTAAAGACGCAATTGAAATTGCGCTTTCCAAAAGTGATGAAGTTGGCTTAGCCGCTACAAAAACGGCAACGAGGAATTACGAACTTTCCTCAGTAAAAAACAACCAGTATCCAGATGTCAAGCTTTCGGGACAGTATTTGCGCCTCACGAACGCCGACATTAAACTCAAATCTTCAGGCGAATCTTCATCTGATCCCAATGCTGAACCGGCTGCTTCTCCAAAAGTCAACCAAATGATGCTTGGACAAGCGAGCGTTACAATGCCGATTTTTTCGGGTTTTAAACTCAAAAACAGCATTAAAGCTTCGGAAAGTGAGTACAAAGCAGAATTAGCCAATGCTCATTATACTAAAGAAAAAACCGCTATGCGTGTTGTAGAATATTATGCCGAATTGTACAAAGCGCAGAAATCGGTCGAACTCTACAAAGAAAGCCTCAAAAGTGGCCAGCAGCGCGTCACTGATTTTACAGCAATGGAAAAAAACGGTATTATCGCGCGGAATGATTTACTCAAAGCGCAGTTGCAGGTTTCCAAGTTCCAATTGTCGTTGGACGATGCCGAGAAAAATGTACGCCTGATCAATTATTACCTGATTACGTTGCTGAAACTCGATCCGGAAACGTTGATTGTCGTCAGTCCGGAAAGTATTTCAAACGATTTGTTTTCGTTCAAAGTGCAATCGGAGGCTGAAGCTTTGCAAAACCGAAAAGACCTTGAAGCGTTGACACATCTTGAAAACGCCAGCAAAGCCGAAATCAAAGTGGCGCAAAGTGGTTATTATCCGGCACTTTCACTAACCGGCGGTTATGTGGCTTTGGATCTGCAAAATGTCGTTCGTGTAGAAAATGCGATGAACGTAGGTTTGGGATTGTCGTATAACCTGAGTTCGATTTTCAAAAACGGCAAAGAGGTCAAAGTCGCCAAGAGTCGTGCAGAAGAAGTGTTTCACCAGCAAGCCATTTTAAAAGACAATATCAAAGTACAAATCATGCAGGCCAAAGAAGGTTACGACCTTTCGGTGAAACAGGACAACGTGTATACCGAAGCTGTGGCCCAGGCCGATGAAAATTACCGCATCGTAAAAGACAAATACGACAATGGTCTTTCTGACACCAATGATTTATTAGAAGCTGACGTAGAAGATGTTAGCGCCAAAATTAACCAGGCTTACGCCAAAGCAAATGTCGTTCTGAAATATTACGAATGGCTTGAAGCATCAGGCCAACTCACCCAATCGTTCAATCTTACTCAAAATAAATAATAGCCATCATGGAAGAAAAGAAAAAAACCAATAAAAAATTCATACTGATTTTCGGAGTGCTGATCGTTCTCGGACTGACTTACGGAATCTACAAATACGTACATTCTTTATCACACGAAGGCACAGATGATGCGCAGATCGAGAAAAACATGAACCCGATTATCCCACGCGTTACGGGTTACATTACCAAAGTATATGTCAAAGACAATGATTTCGTTAAAAAAGGCGACACCCTTTTTACAATTGACGATAAAGATTATGCCGTAAAGCTGGCCGATGCACAGGCCGCTTTGGTAGCCGCTGAAGGAAATTTTGCAGTGTCAAAAGCTGATGTGGGCAGCGCTCAGGCAAATGTTTCGGTTTCAGAAGCCAATGTGCAATCGGCAGGTGGAAACATTGAAACCGCAAAAATCCGTTTGAACCGCGCTTCTAATGACTTTGACCGTTACAACAATTTATATAAAAACCATTCGATCACCAAACAGCAATTTGAGCAGGCCGAAGCGGCGAAACTCGAAGCGCAAAGCCAGTTGAAAATTTTGCAAGACCAGCAAAGAGCCAGCAATTTCCAGAAATCAGTAATTCAGGCCAAATCGAATGTGTCGAGCAAACAAACGGAAGTTGCTGCAGCGAATATCAACCGCGCAAAAGCAGCTTTGGATGCAGCGAATCTGAATTTATCTTATACAGTAGTTACGGCTTCAGCGGACGGACAGGTTTCAAAAATCAATATCCAGCCGGGACAACTGGTACAACCGGGACAATCGCTGTTTTACATTATTAACAGTACCGATGTTTGGGTGATCGCGAATTTCAAGGAAACACAGCTGAACAAAATGATCATCGGGCAAAAAGCGACGATCAAAGTCGATGCTTATCCTGATACGGATTTTGAAGGAACGATCACGTCGTTTTCACCTGCAACAGGCTCTAGATTCTCATTACTTCCGCCAGATAACGCGACAGGAAATTTCGTAAAAACAATTCAAAGGCTACCTGTAAAAATCAGCCTCAATAAAGAGAATGATGTCGAGAAAATGAAACTGCTCAGGCCTGGGATGAATGTAGATGTTGATGTTCATTTGAAATAATTTTAGCTACGGAAAGCCTTAGCCCTGATAGCAGCGGAAATCCTTTTTGAAGCTTGCAAAGCGAAAAAAGATTAACTCACAAAATATTATTTTGATTTTGTATTCGTTCAGTTCGCTTCGCTCGGGTGCAGCGGATAGCAGGAATAGCTCCTGAAAATTATCCATTAGCTACGCTCCGTTCGGCCTTTGGCCTCGGGTATTAATTATTAACTATTAATTATTCATTAAAAATGACAGCAGCAGGAGATGACGATTTGGTAGAATATGGCTTCAGGCGCGTGATCATTACGATTACGGCGGTTTTGTGTGCCCTTCTTGAAATTGTCGATACAACGATTGTCAACGTTGCATTGACAGATATGCGCGGCAGCCTTGGCGCGACTTTAACCGATGTCGCGTGGGTGATTACGGCTTATGCGATTGCGAATGTGATCGTGATCCCGATGACTTCGTGGTTGTCACAGCAATTTGGGCGTCGGAATTACTTTGCGGTGTCGATTATTATATTTACCGTGTCTTCCTTTTTGTGTGGAAACGCGTCGAATATTTGGGAACTTGTGGCTTTTAGGTTTGTTCAAGGACTCGGCGGTGGCGCACTATTGGTGACTGCGCAAACCATTATCACAGAAAGCTACCCGATCGCGAAACGCGGTATGGCGCAGGCGATTTATGGTATGGGCGTGATTGTAGGGCCTACATTAGGGCCGCCTTTGGGAGGTTATCTTGTCGATAATTTTTCGTGGCCTTACATCTTTTACATCAACATTCCGCTTGGAATTATCGCGGTTTTTCTGACGATGACATTTGTGAAGAGTCCGAAATACGGTGAAAAACTCAAAGCCAACCAAGTCGATTGGTGGGGCATTTTTTTCCTGGCGTCATTTATCGGTTCGCTGCAATTCGTGCTCGAACACGGGCAGCAGGACGATTGGTTTAATGACGAACTGATCGTGATTTTGAGCATCGTGACCGTTTTTGGGTTTCTGGCTTTTATCTGGCGTGAACTCACTTACAAACATCCGATTGTAAACCTTAGTGTTTTGAAAGACGGAAATTTACGGATTGGAACCGTAATGTGTTTTATCCTCGGATTTGGATTGTATGGTTCTACATTGATCATCCCGATTTATACGCAATCCATTTTAGGATGGACGGCGACCGATGCCGGATTATTGCTGATTCCAGGATCGATTACGACGGCTTTTATGATGCCGATCATTGGAAACATGATCCAGAAAGGCGTTCCGCAGGGTTATATGGTAGGTGCCGGATTTTTGATTTTCTTCGGATTTACATTTTGGATGCACAACATTATTACGCCTGATACTGGTGTGGAACATATGTTCTGGCCGTTGATTTTAAGAGGAATCGGGCTTGGATTGTTGTTTGTCCCGATTACGACTTTGGCACTGTCAACGCTGAAAGGAAAACAAATTGGCGAAGGCGCGGCTTTTACAGGAATGATGCGGCAATTGGGCGGTTCGTTCGGGATTGCGATCATTACGACTTTTATTACGCGTTTCAGCCAGGAACACCGTGTGAATCTGGTTTCGCATCTCGATGTAAGCAAACTCGAAGTGCAAACGCGCGTGAATCAATTGCAGCAGGGTTTTATGGCGAAAGGATTTTCGGCCAATGAAGCGCTTGGAAAAGCGTATCAGGTTATGGATTTTTCGATTACAAAACAAAGTACAGTGATGTCGTATATGGATATTTTCATGTATCTCGGAATCATGTTCTTATGCTGTATCCCGATTATTTTTCTAATTAAAAAAGGGAAAAACAAAATCAATCCAGCAGACGCCATGCATTAATAATTTAAACTCCAGAATTATATTCTGGAGTTTTTTTATATCCGGACAGCATTCTTATTATTAAGTTAATATTAAAACCGGTAAAAGTCCCTACTTTCGGGGCACCACAAACAAACAACAAAATAAATTAAAAAAAAACCGTACTGCTTTTATATATTTATTATATTTGATTGAATATAAATCAGTTACGTAATTAATTAGAATTCTTATGGGATTATTCGGAAGAAACGTAAAGAAAATTATTCAGGAATTCAGGAAAAAAAGCGAATACTATTCGAATGACCTGAGCAAAGAGATCAAGGAATCATTTGAAGATTTAAGATCTGATTATGATGAAAATGTGATTCCTGAGTTTATGGATTTTGTCAATGAACTGAAGCCAAAACTAGACAGTAATGACGTTAAGAAACTCGAAGGTTTTTCTTCACGCTTGTCTAAAATCAACAGGAATGCAAAAAATGGCGTAGAAGCCATGCGCGAACTTTCAATCAATCAAAGAAAGTTATCTGCTGAAACTTTAAGAGAATATGAAGAATTTGAATATTAAATTTACCGAAATTAGTTAAAAAAACCCGTTACAATTGTAACGGGTTTCTTTTTTTATTAAGCCTGAAGCTTGCTTTTAATATTTTTTGGAACACCGCCTTTGTGCAGCAAGATTCCGGTAGACTTTAATTGGACAAATGCTTTCGTAACATACAAATAGCCTTTGTAATCGTTTGTTGCACCCCAGGAATTTTTAACTTTATAATATTCTTTCCCGTTTTGGTCTTTTACCAAACCTACAATTTGCATCGCATGGTCATCAGTTGTATATAAACTGTACAAACCTTCAAGCCTTAAATCTTCGGTTACGTCTTTTTCTTTGATCGGGCCGTCGAAAATGGTCTTTTTCTGCTCATCTGAAATGTTGTACAAATCATCTAAATTCGGGACTTGCGCTACGCCATTTCTCCAGCTGAAATAGGGCTCTGAAACGTCTGAAGACCAGGCAATCGTATAACCTTTCGTCAAAGCATTGTCAATAATATCGGTCAGTTCTTTCATCGGAACGTTATACAATTGGTCGTAGCTCCAGTTATCCGGCACCGGCAAAACCATTTTTTGGTAATACGGACTGTCCTTATATGAAGAGAACTCTACATAATCATCCGGATTGATGCCAACGACTTCTTTTGCAAAACTCTGCGGATTGTAATCTTTACCGTTGTATTTGAATGTAGAAGCCATTTTTCCCAACTTCTGATCCATATAATTGTTGATGTCGCTTACCCATGAAATTCCTTTTTTCGGATCAGGATTTTTGATATAATCGTCAAGAATAACTTTAAACTGATCCTGAAAATCTTTAGCTTTCAAGCTTCCTTTTCCGTAATCTTCATATGTATAAGCGGTTTGCGGCATAGCACCGTATTTGCGTAACATATTGATTACATCATGCGTTTCTCCGCCGTCGCCCAAGCCCATATTGCCATTAAACAAAATATAATTTCGGGCCTTAGACATATAAACTTGTCTGGCGGTATAAACTTCTGCAAGATCTACGGGTTGTTTTCCCATACGAATCATCTCAGATTCAAGGAATGAATTCCCGGAGTAACTCCAGCAAGTTCCGGCAGATCCTTGATTTTTAACCGACGTATTCTCCAAATCGATCACAGGCTTAAACTCAAATTTTGAACTCAGCGATGCATTATTGATCACTTTTTTGATCAGTTCGTCCTGTGCAAAAAGACTCAATGAACAAAACATTCCGGCCAAGAATAAACTTTTTCTTATCATTATTGTTATTTTTAAGTTGGTAAATTTAATAAATTGAGTCAAACCTAACTCCTATTTAACGTTTTCTAAACGCATTGGTCTGTGTCATTTTTATTTTGTTACCAATTTTAACGTGTAAAAACCAAAGTATTTCCTTTTGACAGGTTGGTATCGAAACGATAACCCTCATAATTGAAACCTTTTAAATCATCGATGGTTTTTGCATTTGTATCAATGATGTAACGCACCATCAAACCGCGGGCTTTTTTGGCGAAAAAGCTGATGATTTTTAATTTTCCGTCTTTTAAATCTTTAAATTCCGGTGTAATTACAGGTACTTTCAGCGCTTTGGCATCAATGGCTGAAAAATATTCCTGACTCGCAAGATTGATAAAAAGTTCGCCCTTCTTTAATTCTTTATTAAGTGCTTTGGTAAGTTTCTGCTTCCAGAACTCGTATAAATTATGGTCTTCGCCAATAGGAAGCTGCGTGCCCATTTCGAGGCGGTAAGGCTGAATCAGGTCTAACGGTTTCAATATTCCGTATAAACCTGATAAAATCCTGAGACTGCTTTGCAATTCGTCCAATTTCTCCAACGGAATCGAATAGACATCCAAACCCTGGTACACATCGCCATTAAAGGCATAAACTGCAGGCCGCGCATTTTCCGGTGTGAAAGGTGTTTTCCATTTTTTGTTGCGCTGCCAGTTCAAATCAGCAAGTTTTTCAGAAATATCCATTAATTCAGACAAATCTTTCGGTTTTTTTTGTTTGATGACTTTATTGATGGCCCGGCTTTCGGTCATAAAAGCACTTTTCGTAAATTTTTCGGTAGGCAAAGCGGATTCAAAATCGAGTGATTTTGCAGGAGAAATGACAATTTTCATAGTATGGTTTAAACCTCAAAAATACGGATTTAGCAGCAAAATTTCTGTCGGAATCATCAATAATATTTATCAACCGAGCCAGCCGTCCCTATCGAGGCTTCTGTATTGAATGGCTTCTGCAATATGGTTTGACTGGATGTTCTCTGAAGCTTCCAAATCGGCAATCGTCCTTGACACTTTTAAAATCCTGTCATAAGCGCGTGCCGATAAATTGAGCCGTTCCATCGCTGTTTTTAATAATTGGAGCGAACTTTCATCCAGTTTACAAAATTCCCGGAGCTGTTTCGTATTCATTTGTGCATTGTAATTGACAGATTCAATTGTTGTAAAACGATGACTTTGAATCACCCGTGCTTTAGTTACGCGTTCGCGGATGTCAGCACTGTTTTCAGACTTTCGGTCGTCGGATAATTTCTCAAACGGAACCGGCGTCACTTCAATATGAATATCAATGCGGTCCAATAATGGCCCGGAAATTTTTCCGAGATAACGTTGCATCTCATTCGGCGAAGAAACTACCGGCGCGTCCGGATCGTTAAAATAACCACTCGGACTCGGATTCATGCTGGCCACGAGCATAAAAGACGACGGATAAGTGATCGTGAATTTGGCTCGTGAAATGGTTACTTCCCTATCTTCTAAAGGTTGTCGCATGACTTCTAACACTTCGCGTTTAAATTCCGGCAATTCATCTAAAAACAAAACCCCGTTGTGCGCCATGCTGATTTCTCCCGGCTGCGGATAACTTCCTCCACCAACTAAGGCCACGGTTGACATCGTATGATGCGGATTCCGGAACGGCCGTTCGTGCATTAAGCCACTTTCTTTTAATTTTCCGGCTACGCTGTGGATTTTTGTGGTTTCGAGTGCTTCGCGAATGGTCATTGGCGGTAAAATACTCGGCAGTCTTTTGGCGAGCATTGTTTTTCCTGAGCCCGGCGGCCCAATCAGGATGATATTATGCCCGCCGGCAGCGGCAATTTCCATGCAACGCTTGATGCTTTCCTGTCCTTTGACATCGCTGAAATCAAATTCGGGAAAACTCAAGGCCTGTTCAAAAGCTTCGCGCGTATTAAAAACTGTAGGTTCCAACGTGCCTTTGCCTTCGAAAAAGCTGATAATTTCCTGCACATTTTCGATTCCGTACACGTTAATATCTGAAACGATCGCGGCTTCTTTTGCATTTTGCTTTGGTAGAAAAAACCCCTTAAAACCTTCTTCACGCGCCTTGATCGCAATGGGCAGTGCGCCTTTTATCGGTTGCAATCCTCCGTCAAGCGACAGCTCGCCCATGATGATATAATTTCCGGTTTCTTCTGATTGCAATTGGCCCGAAGCCACAAGAATTCCAATAGCAAGCGTCAGGTCGTAAGCCGAACCTTCTTTGCGTAAATCGGCAGGCGCCATATTGATCGTAATTTTTTTTCCGGGTAAAGAATAGCCGTTGTTTTTTAATGCAGCTGCAATTCTGTAACTGCTTTCTTTAATGGCATTGTCGGGCAATCCTACAAGATGGTAACCGATTCCTTTGTCAATATTGACTTCGACGGTAATGGTTGTGGCTTCAACGCCAAAGACGGCGCTTCCAAATACTTTTACTAACATGGCTGATATTTTTTTAATGGCGTTTACAATTACTAAAGTAAACATTTTTTGTTATAGTTAAAATTTGGGAAAAACAAATTTGGTTTAAATACGTTAGTATCTTTGCAAACCCAAATCTCTCGTTAAATGATTGCTCCTCAAATACCTGCAAATGAAAAAGCGCGTCATGATGCGCTGATGTCTTATAAAATTATCGATACTTTTCCTGAAAAAGATTTTGACGACATCACCAACCTGGCTTCCGACATCTGCCAAGCGCCTATTTCTTTAATTACATTTCTGGACGGCGACCGCCAATGGTTTAAATCGAAGATTGGAATTGATGTCCAGGAATCTTCTCGTGCAAATTCCTTTTGTGGGCATGCGATCCATAATCCAAACGAACTTTTTATCATTGAAGATACGAGCAAAGACAAACGCTTCCACGACAATCCTTACGTTACAGGCGCGCCACATGTGGGCAGTTACGCAGGAATGCCCATTACTGATTCTGATGGTTTTGCATTGGGAACTTTGTGTGTCCTCGATGACCGTCCCCGAAAACTGGATCAGTACCAGTTGAGAGCTTTAGAAAAACTCGGCAATCAGGTATCAAAACTCATAGAACTCAGGAAAAACAACCTCAGCCTTATTGAAAACCACAATACTTTATTATCGCGCTATAAAGACCTGGAGCAGTTCTCATCGGTAGTGTCACATGATATCAAATCACCGCTGAATAATATTACGCAACTCACCAAAATGTTTCAGGAAGACTACAGCGAAAAAATCGATCTTGCCGGAAACCAAATGCTGGACTATATTTTGAAATCGTCCGAAGAACTCAAAAAACTGGTTGACGGAATCCTGGATTATTACAAATATGACAACCTGAATGTTGGTCAAAATGAAAAAATCCATCTGGCAGAATTCTGTAATTACATTATTGGCCTGTTGAAAATGCAGAATGATTTTGAGTTTATTTTACCCGAAAAAAGTGTGAAATTGTTTTCCAATACGATTGCGCTGGGGCAAATTTTGTACAATCTCATTGGAAACAGTATTAAATACAATGATAAAGCAAAGGGCATTATTGAAATTGGTTTTAGCCGAAATTCATCTCATAACATCATCAGCGTTTCAGACAATGGAACCGGGATTGATGCTGAAAATTTCGACCGTATTTTTGAAGCGTTTAAAACTCTAGGAAAAACCGACAGGTACAATTTGAAAGGAACCGGACTCGGACTTTCAACCGTTAGGAAAATGGCAGACAAAATGAACGGTTACATCGAAGTCAACTCTGTAAAAGGAGAAAACACAACTTTTAAAGTCTTTTTGCCTTTGTAATTTAATGAAATATTGGCAGCGAAGATTGGCTTTTTATCCTAAATTTGAATTTCAAAACAAATACCAATCAATATGGGAATATTTAATGCCATACTCGGAAATGCTTCAGAAGTCAATATTGACGATGTTTCCAAAGAATTCGAACCAATGCTTATCGACGGCGAAGTAATCGAAAAAGCGTACAAACTGATCCGCGACATGTTCATCTTTACCAACAAAAGACTGATCCTCGTAGAAAAACAACTCGTAGGGACGAAAGTCGATTATATGTCGATTCCGTATACAAACGTGATCAAGTTTTCAAAAGAAAGTGCCGGGATTCTTGACCTTGACGCCGAACTTAAAATCTGGATTAAAGATCAGGAACTGCCGATTAAAAAACAATTTGGCAAAGGCGGCAACAACATCAATGAAGTATACCGCATTTTAAGCCAGCATATTTTAAAATAACGTCTAAAAAAAGCCTTCCGTCAAGAAGGCTTTTTTTATTTTTTAAATTTTGAAATCCCGGATTGCAGCCAATTTAGATAGTCTTCAACATCTGTATAACTAACGGTTTTATTAAGGCTGTTGCCTTCAATATCTGTGAGTACGTACAACGGCTGCGTGTTGGTTTTGTATTTCGAAATCATAAAATCGGTCCATTTGTCGCCAACCGTTTCGATGGTTTCTCCAGTAGATTTTGAAACGAACTTTTCACTTTCTGGCAAATCCCTTTTGTCATCAACATAGAGTGAAATCAGGACAATATCATTTTTTAAGATCTGCAAAACTTTATCATCAGACCAGACATTGCGTTCCATTTTTCTGCAATTTACGCACGCATGGCCGGTGAAATCGAGCATAATGGGTTTGTTGACCGTTTTGGCGTAAGCCAGTCCTTTTTCATAATCGTCGAATGCAATGATGTCGTGCGGCCCAAATTTGGCGCCAGCCGGAAGCACAACATTCCCTGAATTTCCGCCCGAATGCCCAAAACCACGCGGACTTTCACTGTATTCATTGGGTGGCGGAAAAGCGCTGATCAGTTTTAACGGCGCGCCCCAAAGTCCGGGAACCATATACACCGTAAACGACAAGACGAGCAATCCCAGGAACAATCTTCCTACAGAAATAAATGGCAGCGGACTGTCATGCGGCAGGGTGATTTTTCCAAAAAGATACAACGCCAAAGCACCGAAAATCGCAATCCAGATTGCTAGAAATACTTCGCGCTCCAGCAAATGCAATTGCAACACCAGATCGGCATTGGATAAAAATTTGAATGCCAAAGCGAGTTCTAAAAATCCTAAAAATACTTTTACGGTATTAAGCCAGCCACCCGATTTTGGCAGTGAATTCAACCAACCCGGAAACATTGCAAATAACATGAAGGGCAAGGCTAAAGCCAATGAAAATCCGAACATCCCAATAATTGGCCCGATCACACCTTTCGAGGCGGCTTCAAACAATAATGTCCCTACAATTGGTCCGGTACATGAAAATGAAACAATTGCGAGTGCCAAAGCCATGAACAAAATCCCTACAATTCCGCCGCGGTCTGCTTGCTTATCCACTTTATTTGCCCAGGAATTTGGCAGCATGATTTCAAAAGCACCTAAAAACGAAGCTGCGAAAATTACTAACAATAGGAAGAAAATCAAATTGAACCAAACATTTGTTGCGAGTGAATTCAATGCATCGGCACCAAAAACCCATGAAACGATAAAACCCAGAAACACATAAATCACAATAATCGAAATGCCGTAAATAATCGCGTTCTTTTTTCCTTCGCGTTTATTCTTGCTTTGTTTGGTAAAAAAACTGACCGTCATCGGGATCAGCGGAAACACACACGGCGTTAGTAAAGCGGCAAAACCTGATAAAAAAGCAATGATGAAAATAGACCACAATCCTTTTTGTTCTTCGGTTTTTGGAGTTGGATTTTCGGATGTCACTTCAGTTATTGCAACGGGTTGCGCCTTTTTGGCTACAGCTGAATCCGTTGGGATTATGGCAGTATCAGGTGTTGGAGCTGCCGGAATCGCAGTTTCTGAAACCGCATAAGCTGCAATTTTCGGAATCGAAAAACTGAACTTTTTACTTTGATTGATACACGATTCTTTACAAACCTGATAATCCAGTACCGCGTCGATCGTTGTAATACTCGGATTAAAAATTTTTATTTTTTGTTTGACAATTGCTTTTTTTACGAAGAAAACTTCATCAACCTCAAAAATGTCGCTGTAGGCGCGTTTGGTTGCACTTTCAGTTGCTTTTCCTATTAATTCAAAATTTTCTTTAGCGTTTTTGAAAACGACTTCCATCGGCAACGGGCCGCCGTCGGGTGTAAATTGAGAATACACGTGCCATTCGTCGTCAATGATTCCTTCAAAAACAAGGTTGAATTCAGTTGCAGAGATTTTTTCTATTCTGGTCGTCCATTTTACCGGATCGAGCATTTGGGCATGCATTTGGACGAATCCAAAAAAAGCGAAGAGCAAAAAGAAAATTTTCTTCATTATTTCAGGGCTATTTTTATAATATTTGTAGTGGTTTCAGATACTTTAAAACGCTCATCGGCGCGCATTCCGACAATCCATACGATTTGATTTCCGGAACAAAGCAGCCAGGTTTTTTCTTTTTCTGCCAACGATAACTTTTCGTCTTTAAAGAATTTACTGACTTTTTTCGACTTTCCGTCCATGCCAAAGGGCTGAAAAGAATTGCCTTCATTCCAATGCCGCAAAATTAACGGAAACTGCAATTTCGAAGCGTCCGTAAAGATAGTTTTATTTGATGTTTCGATCACCGAATCCGATTTCGAAAAAGTCAATTTTATGGGAAAATTAACTTCCTGCTGGTTTTTTTCAATGGTAAATTCCTCTTTTTGATTTTCATCTTTCAACGGGGCTAAAATCAGGAAATCGCGGTTTTTGAGCAAACTGTGCTGCGGAGCGAAAACCTGTTTGCCGGTTTGGCTGTCGGCCAATGCATAAATGTCTTTCCAGGCCGTAAATCCAAATTCGCTGAGCCATTGGTACAGATACGAATGGTAATTGGGCAGCTGCTTTAATTTTTTAAGGTTGAAATGGATTTCATCATTTGCTTCCTGCGCGACTTGCTGATACACCATAATCGCCGCATCATCTGCCATGGCTTGTGTTTGCTGCAAATAATCCTGCGTTTTCTGAAAAGCTTCGAGAAAATCACGATTCAGTTGTTTTAAGACAGGAACCAGGTCGTGGCGAATTTTATTGCGCAAATATTTATCGGAAGCGTTGCTGCTGTCTTCTCTCCAAATCACCTGATTCTCATTGGCGTAAGCTTCAATTTCGCTGCGGCTAAATGCCAATAACGGCCGGATAATTTTATCATTTCGTTTTGGAATCCCGGTTAAACCTTCAATTCCGGTACCGCGCGACAGGTTGATCAGGAATGTTTCGAGGTCGTCGTCGGCGTGATGTGCAGTAAGAATATAATCATATTTTTTGGTTTCCAATAACTCGAAAAACCAGTTGTAGCGCAGTTCCCGTGCCGCAACCTGAATCGAAATTTTATAATCTTCGGCAAAAGCTTTGGTGTCAAATTGCGTGATGAAAACGGGGATATTATTTTTATCCGCAAATTCTTCAATGAACTGCTGGTCTTCAAAACTTTCGATACCGCGCAACTGGAAATTGCAATGCGCAAGTGCAATATCAAAATGATTTTTGTGAAATAATTCGGACATAACCATACTATCGAGGCCGCCACTGGCTGCAAGTAGGAGCTTTTTTCCTTTGAGGAATGACAGGTCTGAATCGATTAGGTTTTTGAAAGCCATTTTCATTCTGGTAAAAATAATTATTATTTTACAGAATTTGGTGAACAATTTCATTATTTAGGACGCAGCTGTATATCATGAATCTCTTTCCTGTTTCCTTATGCTTCTTCTTCCTCCGCTTCTATCCACCCAAAACTTCAAACATCGCCTTCGCCTTCAACAAACATTCTTCATATTCCAACTCAGGATCGGATAATGACGTAATCGCACTTCCAACCGAAAAAGAAACGTACTGATTTTGTGCATTGTATAAAATACTCCGGATTACAACATTAAAATCAAAATCGCCATTGGGTTTAAAATAACCTATGGCGCCACTGTACAAACCGCGTTTGGTTTCTTCGAGTTTTTCGATGATTTGCATCGCGGAAATTTTTGGTGCGCCGGTCATGCTGCCCATGGGGAAAGTTGTTTTGAGCACATCGGCGGCGGCAAATTGCGGATCCAGTTCAGAAACGACGGTAGAGATCAAATGATGCACTTGCTTAAAACTGTAAATGCTACACAATTCCTCCACTTTTACAGAACCTTTCATAGCGGTATGTGACAAATCGTTGCGTACCAGGTCTACGATCATAATATTTTCGGAACGTTCTTTAACGTTAGATTCCAGTTCGTTTTTGATGTGCAGGTCTTCGTTGGCATCCGCAATTCTTTTCGCTGTTCCTTTGATAGGCTGGGAAATGATTTTGTCATATTCTTTTCGCAAATAACGTTCAGGTGAAGCCGACAGCGCATATTGCTGGTTATTTTTGAAAAACACGGCAAACGGCGGTTCTGAAATTGCATTGAGTTTCAGGTATTTTTGGATTGGGTCGATGGTCGCATTTTCAGCAAAAAATTCCATACAGAAATTGGCTTCATAAATATCGCCACGATGAATGTGCGCCAGCATTTCTGAGACTTTCAGTATGTAATTTTCTTTTGAAATCCGCTGTTGAATAGCCACAGCGCTTATGCCTGCTGACTTTTGCCTTTTGCTTTCTAAAATTTCATACCAATCGCCGTCAATTTCATCATCACACATGTTTAAATAACAAATTTCAACAGCATCGCCTTTGATCAAAAAAAGTTTTTTAGGCTGAAAAAAAAATAAATCGGGAAACTGCAATCCGTCAAAATTTTCAGATTTTAATGTTTCTGTATCGTTTTTAAGATCATACGACAAATACCCGAAAAGCCAGTCTTTGGTAGTTTGCTGATACTGTTTTAAATCTTCAAAAGCATTGTGGAAATCGGTTTTAATTGAAGTCAGCGCGTCAACCGCCAACACACAATCGACTCCGGAATATTTTTGCGGATAATTGTTGCTGTCCATAAAAACCACTTCGCGGAAATCAGCGGCCCAAAAAAGCAGTTGCGATTTGAAAGCAATCGGATCGGAAAGGGTTTTGAATACAGAAGTTCTCAAGGAATTTTTTTTCGGTGTTCAAAATTACAATAAAATTCCACTGCAAATAGCTACCGATTAATTTTTTGGCACAGTTATTAGTACGCAGAAATCCTGTTAAAAAAACTAAAAAATTCATCGGCTTATTGATTAAAAACTACTTCAATCTTTAATTCTTAACAATAATCTTTAAATGAATTTTTTATGAAAACTATCACTGCATTTGGTTACGCGGTTTTATTTGCCGCAATCACATTTTCCTGCAAACAAGGTGAAACGCCTAACGAAGAAATGGCCTCTACGGAAAAATCTCTCGCTGAAGAAAGCATTGCTAATGAATCCTTAACAGCTGTCGCAAGTTCTACTGCGGCTGTCGTTGATAAAAATGAAAAAAGGAAGTTCGTACGAACGGCAGATATCAAATTCAAAGTCAAAAATGTAGCGCAATCGACTTATAAAATCGAAAATGCCGTGAGCCGTTTTGGAGGAATGGTGACCAATACCAATCTGCAAAGCCACATTGACGAGAAAAAACAAACAAAAGTCAGTGCCGACAGCACATTGCAAACGATCAAATATACTGTTGAAAACAACATTACCATACGGATCCCAAATACAAAACTCGACACGGTCATCAAATCCATCGCAAAGGAAATTGACTATCTGGATTTTCGTGTGATCAAAGCCGATGATGTTTCTTTGAATTTGCTCGCGAATGACCTGACGCGACAAAGAATCGCAAACCATACCAAACGCCTTGAAAAAAACATTGCTACCAAAGGCAAAAAACTAAACGATATCAATACCGCCGAAAATAATGTTTTGGATAAAAATGAACAAAGTGACAACACTAAAATCCAAAATTTAACGCTTCAGGACCAAATCGCTTTCAGCACCGTAACCTTGGCGATTTATCAAAAAGAAACCACAAAATACGAACTCGTAGCCATTGACAAAGATAGCGATGCTTATGGCAGTTTCGGACTCGAAATCCTGGACGGATTAAAAACCGGCTGGTACATTCTTGCCTCAATTATCGCTTTTGTCGTGCAATTGTGGTCGCTGATTTTAATGGCAGTCATCGCGTTTTTTGTTTACAAAAAGTTTTTAAGCAAACTGATATTTGCCGGAAAATCAAACCAATAATATTTTTATTTAAAAAATAATAAAATTTAAATGCGCAACCATTTGGTTTCGTATATTTGTTATAGTTCAATTGAAAAAAATATGAAAAGAGACATTTTCCAGGCTATTGCTGATCCGACGCGACGTGCAATCATAGTTTTGATTTCCGATCAGGCGTTGACGCCAAATGCGATCGCAGAACAATTCGATACGACGCGGCAGGCCATTTCGAAACACATCAAAATTTTAAACGAATGTGAATTGCTGGACGAAAAAAAATCCGGAAGGGAAATTTACTATCAGTTAAAAATTGACAAAATGAAAGCAGTTGACCAATGGCTGGAACAATTCAGGCAAATTTGGGAAAACCGTTTTGGCCAACTCGACAACGTCTTAAACAATCTAAAAACTACGTCATATGAAAGCAAATCTTAAAATGGATTTTACCGTTGATAAACAAAACAGCACGGTAAACGTCGCACGCGAATTTAATGCTGCGATTCCAAATATTTGGGCAGCGTGGACAGAAGCTGAACTTCTGGACCAATGGTGGGCGCCGGCTCCGTGGAAATCAAAAACAAAAAAAATGGATTTTAAAGTTGGTGGTCGCCGACTCTATGCGATGGTTGGCCCTGAAGGCGAAGAACACTGGGCATTGGCCGATTTCACGTCGATCACGCCGAAAACCAATTTTAAATTCAGCGACGCCTTTTGCGACAGCAATGAAAAAATAAACCCGGATTTACCAAAATCCGACTGGGATGTTTCCTTCAGCGAAAAGGACGACCTGACCGTTGTTGAAATTGCTATCAAACACAAAAACTTAGAAGATCTGGAGCAGATAATTGCGATGGGCTTCAAAGAAGGATTTACAATTGCCTTGGAAAGCCTCGAAAAAATTTTCGCAGCCAGGAAATAAATTCCCAATTAAAAGAAAAGCCCGTTCTAGAACAGAACGGGCTTTTTAATTTAGAATCTCAATTCTAATATCTTAATTGTAACATCTAATTACATATGGATTGAACGTTTTTCCGTAGCATCCAAAGCCGCTTCCTTAATCGCTTCGGCATATGTAGGATGCGCGTGAGACATTCTGGCGATGTCTTCCGCAGACGCTTTGAACTCCATTGCCGTTACGGCTTCAGCGATCAAATCGGCAGTTCTTGCCCCGATCATGTGAACGCCTAAAACTTCGTCGGTTTTGGCATCTGCCAGTATTTTTACGAAACCGTCAGTGTCACCACTGGCACGCGAACGACCGAGTGCTTTCATCGGGAAGCTTCCGGCTTTATAATTGACTCCGGCCTCTTTTAATTGCTCTTCGGTTTTACCAACAGCAGCCACTTCCGGCCAGGTATAAACAACGCCCGGGATCAAATTGTAGTTGATGTGTGGTTTTTGTCCGGCCAAAATTTCGGCTACAAAAACGCCTTCTTCCTCTGCTTTATGAGCGAGCATCGCACCTTTGATCACATCACCGATCGCATAAATATTCGATACGGAAGTTTGCAAATGTTCGTTGACTTCGATTTGGCCTCTTTCTGTTACTTTTACTCCAGCTTTATCAGCAGCCAATCCATCTGTAAACGGGCGTCTTCCCACAGAAATCAATGCGTAATCGCCTTCTAAAGTAATGGTTTCGCCTTTGGCATTATCAGCCTGAACGACCACGCCGCCATTTCTTTCTACCGATTTCACTTTGTGTGACGTGTAGAATTTCATGCCTTGTTTCTTCAAAACTTTAGTCAGTTCTTTAGACAAACCGGCATCCATTCCCGGAATAATCCTGTCTAAATATTCAACGACAGAAACCTGAGCACCGAGTCTCAAATAGACTTGTCCCAATTCCAATCCGATAACACCGCCACCAATAACGATCAGGTGTTTCGGCACTTCTTTGAGTTTCAAAGCTTCGGTCGAAGTGATGATTCTTTCTTTGTCAATTTTGATGAATGGCAACGATGACGGTTTAGAACCTGTTGCAATGATCGTGTTTTTAGCCTCGATGATTTCAGACGAACCGTCGGCTTTGGAAACCTTAATATGTGTCGCGTCTTCAAAAGAACCCAATCCTTCAAAAACGGTGATTTTATTTTTGTCCATCAAATATTTGATCCCGCTGACATTTTGGTCTACAACTGAACCTTTACGCGCGATCATCTGCTCAATGTTGACTTTGATCTCGCCGCTGATGTCAATACCGTGCTCCTTAAAATGCGAAACTGCATCGTGGTAATGGTGTGAAGAATCGAGTAATGCTTTTGACGGAATGCAACCCACATTGAGGCAAGTTCCGCCTAAAGTGGGATATTTTTCAATAATTGCGGTGTTGAAACCCAATTGTGAACAACGGATCGCGGCTACATAACCGCCGGGACCTGAACCTATAACGACAACGTCAAATGCACTCATATTTTTGTGTTTTTGTGTGTTTTAATTAATTAGCAGCACAAAATTACGGAGTTTTTTTGTTTTGGCTGCGATAAATATAAAGTTTATGGCTAATGAAAATCAGGCTTGAATTTGTGCTTCTTCGGGTTTGATTTTTTTAAGTTGTGATTTGGCCGCATTGCGCTTCAACAATAAATAACCAAGCGTTCCTCCAATGATCGACGCGATGAAAATTCCGATTTTGGCCTGGGTAATGAATTGTGGATCGTTGTAAGCCAGGCTCGTAATAAAAATCGACATCGTAAATCCGATTCCGGAAATAACGCTAACGCCAAACAAATGGTTGATCGTCATGCCGCGCGGCAAATTCGAAATTTTAGTTTTGACCATTAAATAGGTCACGCCAAAAATCCCGATGATCTTACCGATTAACAATCCGGCAATGATCCCGATACAGATATTGTTAGACAACAATGTTTCGATGTCGATGTTGAGTACAACTCCGGCATTCGCCAAGGCAAAAATGGGCATCACGACAAAAGAAACCACTGGATGCAGGCTGTGTTCGAGCCTTTGCAGCGGTGTCATTGCATGTTTCGCAGTCGATTTCATTTTCTTTAAAATGTGCAATTGTTCTTTAGTTACTGTCGAGGTATCAGTACTATCTGCAGCATCAAATTTTCCGGCATATTTTTTATTCCGATACAAAAACTGGCGTTCGTTAAATTTGGTGTTCGCCGGAATCGTAAATGCGACCAAAACCGCAGCAATCGTGGCATGTACGCCCGAAAGCAAAAACGGCAGCCACACCAAGCCAATGCCGACAATACCGTAAAACATTGTATTTCGAACGCCTGCCCTGTTGGCAAGCATCAACATCAAAAGGAAAAATCCACCAATTGCTAAATTCACAAATGAAATGTCATCGGTATAAAATAAGGCAATAACGAGAATGGCACCCAAATCGTCGATAATCCCGAACGCTGTCAGGAAAATTTTTACGGATGTTGGCACGCGTTTCCCTAGCAAATGCAATACGCCAAGCGCAAAAGCAATATCGGTCGCCATCGGAATTCCCCAGCCACTTTGGGTTTCAGTTTCGGGATTAAAAAACAGAAAGATCAATGCCGGGAAAAGCATTCCCCCGAGGCCAACGGCTACCGGAAGCAAAGCGTTGCGCCATCCGGAGAGTTGTCCGCCAACAATTTCGCGTTTGAGTTCGAGTCCTAATACAAAAAAGAAAATGGAGATTAAACCATCGTTGACCCAATGTTGTAAGTCGTAATTTAGGAACAATTGGTTGTTGATCCCGATTGATATTTTGTTTTTCCAGAACCCGAGGAATGTTTCTGAAAGCGGTGAATTTGCCAGGATTATTGCGATTACGGCAGCGACCAGCAAGACCACGCCGCCCATGATTGAATTGCTGATAAAAGCGCTTAACGGATTGATTACCCAGCGGTCAACGGGGGTGATTGTAATTTTTTGCTCCATAAAAAGTGGCTTTTTTCAAAAATAGGAAATACAAATGCTTTCTCTTTGAGATGAGACGTTTTTTATGAGTTTTTTGTGTTTCGATTGCACTTTTGCCTTTTTGAAATGGGTAAAGTTTAGCTTTTTGGCCCTCGACTGCGCTCGGGATGACAGATTTAGGTAAGATTGTAAAGAAAAAACACAAAAAGAATTCTTAAAATATATTTTTTACGCTCTAGAATTGTCAGCCCGAGCGCAGTCGAGGGCAAACTTCAATCTAAATCACAATACTAAATCATAGCGAAAAAGCCGTTGTGTTTTTCACTTCAGAAATCATGAATGTGCTGTGCGTGCTGCCAATGTGCTGCAAAGTCGTGAGTTTTGTAACCATGAATTCACGGTACGCTTCCATGTTTTCGACGCAGACTTTTAAGATATAATCATAGTCGCCGCTGACGTGGAAACATTCGAGGACTTCGGAAAGTTTGCCGACTTCACTTTCGAAAGTCGTCAGGAAATCGCGCGAATGCTGGATTAATTTTATGTGACAGAAGACGACGAATCCTTTTTGGATTTTATTACGGTTGACCAAAACGACATATTTTTCGATGATGCCTTCGCGTTCGAGTTTTTTGATGCGTTCGTAAACCGCTGTGACTGACAAATTGAGTTTTAACGACAATTCTTTAGTTGTTTGTTTGCTGTCGGATTGTAAAAGCGATAAAAGTTTTTTATCGGTTGGATCTAAGGTCATGTGGAATTTTCGGTTTTGGATTCAAAAATCAAATTCTGCAAACAAATATATCTGTAAAATATCGTATTTATAGTTTTATAAACTAAATATTTTATCTTCTATTGATTTTTAAACTACGATTGTGTTGTTTTGAAACTTAAATAATCTAATCAACCGGCAGCCACAGCCCCGATAGAGCCGGTATCCTTTGAGAGGAACGAACAAAGATAAAGGCGATAGCGGGAACAGCTGCATAAAAATAAAAAAAATGGAATTCAATCCGGCAGACAACATTCAGGATTTACAGTATTTTGGCGAATTTGGCGGCGTAAATCCTTCGATTTCCGATTCATCGACCTATACTTTTTTATCGGCCAAAACGATGTTTGACACGTTTGAAGGCAATGCCGAAGGCTGTTATTTGTATTCGCGCCATTCGTCGCCGAGCAATTTGTACCTCGACAAAGCCCTGGCAGCGATGGAAGGCACGGAAACCGCAAATGTTTCGGCATCTGGTATGGGTGCGATCACGCCGACGTTGCTACAATTGTGCGGACAAGGCGACCATATCGTGTCGAGCCGAACGATTTATGGCGGAACGTATGCATTTTTGAAGAATTTTACGCCACGTTTTGGCATCAAAACTTCGTTTGTTGACATCACGAAACTCGATGTTGTGGAAGCGGCGATTACTAAAAATACGAAGGTTTTGTATTGTGAAACCGTCAGCAATCCGCTTTTGGAAGTGGCCGATATTGCTAGTTTGGCAAAAATTGCAAAGCGTCACAATTTGAAACTGGTGGTTGACAATACGTTTTCGCCTTTGTCGGTCGCTCCGGCGAAAATGGGTGCCGATATTGTCATTCACAGTTTGACGAAATACATCAACGGCAGCAGCGATACCGTTGGCGGTGTGACTTGTGCGTCGCGGGAATTTATCGATGCTTTAAAAAACGTGAATTCGGGTGCTTCGATGTTATTGGGGCCAACGATGGACAGTTTGCGTTCGGCGAGCGTCATGAAAAACATGCGAACTTTACACATCAGGATGAAACAGCACAGTTACAATGCGTTGTATTTGGCCGAACGATTTGAAAAAGACGGTTTAAAAACGGTTTATCCGGGATTAAAAAGCCATCCGAGCCATGAATTGTACAAAAGCATGATCAATCACGAATATGGTTTTGGCGGGATGATGACGATCGACGTGGGCACAGCCGATAAAGCGAATGAGCTGATGGAACGGATGCAGCAGAAAAACCTTGGCTACCTTGCGGTAAGCCTTGGGTTTTATAAAACATTGTTTAGTGCGCCCGGCAGTTCGACCTCTTCGGAAATTCCTATGGACGAGCAATTGCAGATGGGACTGACGGAAGGTTTGATCCGATTTTCAATCGGATTGGATAACGACATCAACCGCACCTATCGGATGATGAAAAAATGCATGGCAGAATTGGGGATTTTAGCGCCCGACATGGCTGAAGTGATATAGTTTTTATTTTTTTTTAATTTTGAATCCGTTTGAAGCGCCACTTTAAACGGATTTTTTTGTTTTTTAAAGGCTATATGACAATCGATTGGGTTAAATTGTTATTTTTGTTTAAAACCTTATCCATGAAACAATTATACGTCTTCTTTTTATTAATAGTTCCTTTTTTTGCAACTGCGCAGGTTATTAATTTCGCGGATGTTAATTTTAAGAATGCATTGCTGGCAAGCGACCCTAATAATCCGAATAATGTAGCAATGATTGATAACGTGCCAATCATAATTGATGCGAATCAAAACAGTGAGATTGAGCAAAATGAAGTGGCGCAAATCACCACATTGATGATCAATGATTTGGATATCGTTTCTCTCGACGGTATACAATATTTTACAAACCTAAAAGAATTATATTGTGAAAGGAATGCAATAATAAGCCTAGACCTTAGAAGCAACATACAATTAAAATCATTGGATTGTTATGAAAACGCATTGACTTCGTTAGACCTTCGCGGACTCGACATGCAATTTTTGCTGTGTTACAACAATCGCCTATCTGAGCTGTTATATGATGCGAATACAACTAACTGGTTGCGATTTGTGGTGGCAAACAACCAATTGACATCGATCGTTATACCTAAAATTCAATCTTGGGACGAAGGCCAGATTGACATTTCAGGAAATCTTTTTACCGAGGTGAATTTTCCTACAGAGATTAAACTTTTTGATTTTTATTGCGTAAACTCTCAACTTACATCATTAGACCTCTCAAATGTTAGGTTTGCTGATGGCAGAATTACTGACAATGCCAACCTTCAATTTCTGAGTTTAAAAAATGGAGCCCTTGACTATTGTTTTGATATTCCAGGTGACGAAACCGGTCCTGGATACCCTTGCATGTATCATAATCCATACATCAACAATAATCCAGCATTACAATTTCTTTGCGTGGATGATATCAGTCAGTACGATGGCATCAACCGAGTTGAAGTTACCGAAGCCGAATATTTTCAAGATTTCGCCCCTAGCGTTTCTTCCTATTGCTCGTTTACACCCGGCGGAACTTACAACACAATCACCGGAACCATTAAATTTGATGCGGATGCAGATGGTTGCAACGCCATTGACCCCGTGGTAAAATCTATAAAAATCATGCAAAGCAACAGTGATTCAGGAAGTACATTTACCAACCAGAATGGCTTATACACAACGTATATCAATTTCGGGAACATGACATTGACACCACAATTTGAAAATCCGTATTACAGTGTGTCGCCTGCTTCATTCACTTCTGCATTTACAGGAACAGGAAATACCGAAACGGTTGATTTTTGCATTGTTCCAAATGGAATCCATGCCGATCTGGAAGTTTCAATTGTTCCTGTAAATAATGCCCGTCCCGGATTTGATGCGACTTACCATATCATTTATAAAAACAAAGGAAATCAAACTTTATCAGGAAATATCACTCTTGATTTTGATGATTCGGTGCTTGATTTTGTTTCGGCAAATCCGGTAGTCAATGCACAACCTACAAACAGGCTGGTCTGGAATTTCGGTGCTTTTGCCCCGTTTGCATCCAAGACAATAACGGTAACTTTTAATGTCAATTCCCCAATGGAAACTCCGGCAGTAAATATTGACGACATTTTGCATTTTACAGCAACAGCTGCAACATCTCAAACAGACGAAACGCCTTTGGATAATATTGCTGTATTGAATCAAACGGTCTTAGGTTCATTTGATCCGAACGACAAACTCGTCGCTGAAGGCGAAGCAATCGGTACCGCCGATGTTGATAAATATCTTCATTACACCATTCGCTTCCAAAACACAGGAACTTTTGAAGCTACTAACGTGGTTGTTACCGATGTCATTCAGGGTTCCTTGGATGCGAATTCGTTACAAATTGTGTCTGCAAGCCATCCCTACGTTGCAAAAATGTCTGATAAAAAACTGGAATTTATTTTTGAAGGCATCGATTTACCTACATCTTCAATCAATGAACCGGGCAGCCATGGTTATATAACCTTTAAGATAAAACCTGCGACAACTGTCGCATTGGGGTCAACAATATCAAATATCGCGAATATTTATTTTGATTATAATTTCCCAATTGAAACCAATCCGGTAACAACGACCGTGACGGCATTGGCTACAGCCAAATTTGGCACTAAAGATCAATTTTTGGTGTATCCGAATCCGGTGAAAAATCTAATCAATATCGATTCTAAAAATGAAATCATGTCTGCAACAATTTATACTCTTTTAGGGCAAACAGTGAAAATGTTCCGTCCGGAAATCCATCAGACCAAAATCCAGATTCCTGCAGGCGAACTCAAAGCCGGAACATATTTATTAGAAATCCATACTGCAAATGGAAAATCCAGCCAAAAGCTGATTAAACTATAAGCAGGCAACTATTATAAAAGTGTTGTCCTAAAATAGTGTGCAAAAAATAAAACCGTTTAGTTATACCGGCCGACAGCTCATATTTTCCCGGTCTTATCTACTCTTGGGGATTAGCTGCTTTCAAAAAGTGCGTATGTATTTATTGCTTTTTTTTAAAAAATTTTAAAAAATCTGTTACAAAAATCAACTTTGCGTAAAATTTGTAACAAAGAATCTGTTACAAAATTCCCTCGAATCAAAATTTTGTAACAGATTGAACTGCCTAAAACTTAAATCTGTACAATTTTAATTTCTCTTTTTATCTTTTCACAGATTTGCGGTATTCTTTTTTGAAATAAATGACGCCACTGGGACCGATTGCGATTCAAACCATTTTTTGAAATCGATTGTTCCTCAAAAAAAGATAATCCTCTGGGACCACAAGAACTCTCGTCGTTTTGGGTAAAAAAACATAAATACTTTACACAATATTTTAGGCCAAAAAAAAGCATTGCTCTCGATTGAAAGCAATGCTTTTTTATTTGGAACCAATTATTTACACCAGGTTCAATTTACTGTTTTTCCGGCTAAAGCCAAAGTAAATTAACAAACCAATCAACAGCCAGATTGTAAAGTAAATCCAGTTCCACACACTGAGTTCTGCCATCATGTACAAGCAGCAAACCAAACCAAGCAACGGAATCAGTGAAAGATTTTGCTTAAACGACCAAACCGTTAATCCGGCCAAAACAATCAGGAAAATCCACATTGGAATTTTGTGTTTGAACAAACCAAAACCGGTTTCATATTTCAGCGAATTGTCAATGGGCAACGAAGCGACAACATTGGCGTATTCGTTATCATCATAATGGCTCAAAATGTGTTCGAGATCAGGATTTTCGAGTTTGCTGTTTGCCACATCGCGGCTTTGCAAGTATTCATACACGACCGCACTTTGTTCTTTATTCAATGACGTTACAATTGTTTCCGGGCTGTTGATCTGTTTTTCATTCGTAATAAAATCCATCGTCGCTTTTTGGTTGTAACCGAAGGCAAAAATGAGTCCGGCGATTAACATCAGCGGAAAAACATATTTCGAATTGACATAAGGTGTTTTAAATTTTCCCCTTGGAATATCCGGTTTGTTCTGCAACACCAAAACTCCGGCGCAAACGAGTACGAATGCGAATAAAGTTCCGATACTGCACAAATCGGTCACCATCGTCAGGTTTAAAAACAGTGCCGGAATCGCAACTACAAATCCGGTTACGATCGTTGCATACGAAGGCGTTTTGAATTTTGGATGCACTTTTGAAAAACGTTTCGGCAACAAACCGTCGCGACTCATGCTCATCCAGATTCTCGGTTGGCCCATCTGAAATACGAGCAAAACACTTGCCATCGCCACTACTGCACTTACGGCAATAATGCCTGACAGCCATTTTAAATTAAGTTTGTCAAACACGAATGCCAACGGATCGCCTACGTTAAGTTCGCTGTAATTGACCATTCCCGTCAAAACCAAAGCAATCACAACATATAAAACCGTACAAATAATAATCGCCCACATCATCCCGCGTGGCAAGTCGCGTTGCGGATTTTTACATTCTTCAGCCGTCGTTGAAATCGCATCAAAACCGATATACGCAAAAAACACAGCAGAAACACCTTTTAAAACACCATTGACACCATTAGGCGCAAACGGATCCCAATTGGCCGTATCCACATAAAAAACACCAACGGCAATAACCAAAAGGATAATCGCCAGTTTCACAACCACCATTAAATTACTTGCGTTTCTGGACTCTTTCATCCCGCGATAGACCAAAGCAGTGATTAAAATAATAATGAAAAGCGCCGGTAAATCAGCTATGATATGAAATGAACCGATCGTTGGCGAAGTCGTCCAAGCTGTATAAGCCGCCTGCAAACCCGAACTTAAATTTTCGTAAGATTTGCCACTTTGCATCAGCGCCGTCGCATCTTTAAAACCATTTGAAGCCGTTAAATAATCGGTTTGTACCCATTGTGGCAGATGAATACCACCGCTTTCGAGCAATCCTGTGAAGTAATCGCTCCACGAAATGGCGACGGTGATGTTCCCAATCGCGTATTCCATAATTAACGCCCAACCAATGATCCAGGCGATGATTTCGCCAAAAGCGACATACGAATATGTATAAGCGCTGCCAGAAACCGGAACCATCGACGCGAATTCGGCATATGCGAAAGCGGCAAAACCGCAGGCCATAGCGGTAAACATGAATAAGAAAATTACGGCCGGACCACCATCTGCACTGGCTTTTCCAATGGTACTGAAAATTCCGGCGCCTACAATTGCAGCGATTCCGAAAGCGGTCAAATCGCGAACGGTTAAATGTTTGCCAAGCGCATTGTGTCCGTCGGCATCATTTTTTGCGACTTGTTTGAGTATGTCTTGAACGGTTTTTTTTCTGAATAAACTGGAAAAACTCATAATGTGTTTGGTGTTTGGTCAAATTGGCATTATTCAAACTTTACATTTTTTTAACGCCAAACAAATATATAAAAGCAAACTTAAAAATAGGATTCGTTAAATATAAAATTGTATTTGTTGCGATAAGTGCAAATTAATCCATTTGAAATTATACAATTCTCAACGGGAGTCTAAGTATAACCTGAGGCTATTTTTAAATCAGATTTTATAATTATAACTGATTGTTTGCTTATACGGTTCTGCCCTATTTTTGCAGCAGAAAAATATAACATTAAAAACCATATACATTATGTCATTAGTCGGTAAAAAATTTCCAAGCATTGCAGTAGACGCTATTTCTGAAATGGGCGACAACCTTAAAATCAACATCTTCGAAGAAGCGGTTAACAACAACAAAAAAGTATTGTTGTTCTGGTATCCAAAAGATTTTACTTTCGTTTGTCCAACAGAATTACACGCTTTTCAGGCTGCTTTGCCGGAATTTGAAAAAAGAAACACCATCGTTATCGGAGCTTCATGTGATACAAACGAAGTACACTTTGCCTGGTTGAACACGGCAAAAAACAACGGCGGAATCGAAGGCGTAACCTATCCGATTTTAGCTGATACGAACAGAAACCTTGCAAATATCCTTGGTATTCTTGATATCGATTCCACTTCATACAGCGAAGAAACCGATTCGATTATCATCGAAGGTTCAAATGTAACTTATAGAGCGACTTATTTAATTGACGAAACCGGCAAAATCTTCCACGAAAGTGTAAATGATATGCCATTGGGAAGAAATGTAGCCGAATACATCAGATTGGTTGATGCTTACACGCACGTTCAAACCAAAGGAGAAGTTTGTCCTGCCAACTGGGAAGAAGGAAAAGAGGCGATGTTTGCAACGAGAGAAGGTGTTGCATCTTACCTGAATAACTAAATTTAATTGACAATTATGGATCATTATTATCAATTGTCTTAATTAAAAACTGAAATATTAATATCCGATTGATCTCTGGCGATTTTCATTGTCAATTATCAATTGCCAATTATTCATTAAAATATGTTGATCGAATTAACCGAAGATAACTTACAAGATATTGTTTCAAACAACGAAAAAGTAGTCGTGCAATATTCGGCCTCATGGTGCGGAAACTGCAGGATTATGAAGCCGAAATTCAAAAAACTGGCAACAGAAAACGAATCGGCAGCTTTTGTAATTGTTGATGCTGAGTTGTATCCGGAGTCAAGAAAACTGGCCAATGTTTCAAATTTACCGACTTTTGCCACTTTTGTAGGCGGAATCCTTAAAAACGAAACACAAACCAACAAAGCCGAAGTGTTGAACGACCTGGTAGCCGAAATCGCCTAAACATGAAACTACCCGTAATCAAACACCTGACGCAGTTTATTGAAGAAAATGACCAGGATTATCTCATTGAAACCATCGAAGTGCTCGAAGCCTTAACCGAAATTCCTTCTCTGAAAGATGAAGAACTGGATGTGATTGGCGAACTGATCTCCAATATGTACGGCGCACTCGAAGTCAACAAAATGATCCAGTCGGGAACCGATAAAAGAGAAGCCTTAAACGCATTCATGCAGCGCGTTTTAGGGTCTATTGACAAGTAAAATATACGTTTTTTTTTAGAAGCGCTTTCAGAAATGAAGGCGCTTTTTTTTGATTTCTATTTGGGCGTTGCCTCCGGCCCGGGTTATCGGCTGCACGCGGTGCCTGCCTCTACCCCTAACGCGGCCAAACGTAAATTGAAAACGATTCATTGTAACACACACTACTGCCCACTATTCCAAATATATTTTATACTTTTGAACCTTATTTAAAAAACACCAAATGGCTACAATCACTTTAGGAGGAAATCCTGTACATACGAACGGCGAATTGCCAAAAACACACACCAAAGCAATCGATTTTGAATTGGTAAAAAACGATCTGTCAACCGCTTCGTTGGCTGATTTCGCCGGAAAAAAACTGGTCCTTAATATTTTTCCAAGTGTCGATACCGGAACCTGCGCAGCTTCTGTAAGAAAATTTAACGAAAAAGCAAGCGGACTCGAAAACACAACCGTTTTATGTATTTCACGCGACCTTCCATTTGCACAAAAACGTTTTTGCGGTGCTGAAGGACTTGAAAATGTTGTGAATTTATCCGATTTTAAAGAAGGGAAATTTGGTAAAGATTATGGTCTCGAAATCACGGATGGCCCATTGGCCGGACTGAATTCCAGAGTCGTGATCGTTATCGATGAAAACGGAACTGTAGTGTATACGGAACAGGTCGCTGAAATCGCTGACGAACCCAACTACGAAGCTGCATTGGCTGCACTATAATCTAATATGGAATTTCAAAAAGACAATACCTTTTTGACCGGAAGGTTTAAAAGCGTCGGTTTTGCATTCAAAGGCGCTATCAAATTAATCACGACGGAACACAGTGTTATGGTACAGTTTTCATTGGCCATTTTGCTGGTTATCGCCGGTTTTTATTTTGACATTTCGACAACAGAATGGATGTTCCAAACACTCGCCATCGGTTTTGTTCTGGCCATTGAAGGACTCAACACTGCCGTAGAGAAAATCGCCGATTTTATCCATCCTGATTATCATAAACGCATTGGCTTCATAAAAGACATTGCAGCCGGAGCGGTATTTTTTGCCGCAATGACTGCAATTGCCATCGGGCTTATCATTTATGTCCCGAAATTTTTATAATTTGTACAGCATTAATTTTTATTCCAATTTTAATTAAAAATGGCAAAAACGGTCAAGAAAGAAACCACCAAAACAGACGGAACGGACAAACCAAAAAGATCCTGGAAAATTACCCGGCAGCAAAAGATGCTTTTGGGCAGCCTGTTGGTATTGTTTTCCATTGCGTTGTTGGTCGCATTTATTTCGTTTTTTGTCTATGGAACACAAGATCAAAGTGTGGTAAGTGTATGGTCTGACCGCAGTGAAAAAACCGGGAACTGGCTCGGAAAATTCGGGGCACTTCTCGCCGATTTCTTCATTTACCGCGGATTTGGAGCTGCTTCATTCCTGTTTGTCAAATTGTTTTTCCTAACCGGATCGTTTCTCGCGCTTGACATTTCGCTAAAGAAATTAAAAACCATCTGGTTTTGGGATCTGTTTGCCCTTGTCATCATTTCAGTACTTTTTGGATTTTTCGCCACTTCATTACCGGAACTTGGCGGAACGATCGGTTATGAAATGAATCAGTTTTCACAGGATTATATTGGGAAAACCGGAACTTTACTCGTGCTGATTTTTGGAATTGTGATTTACCTTATTTTTAAAGTAAAAGTGTCTCCGGATGCCGTAAAATCATTTTTCGAAAAAAGCAAAAAGGACATTGATGCTGATTTGGCCTCAATGAAACCTGCCAATGCTGATGCAGCTTACAATCTAGAAGAATTTGCCGTAAATGACGATGAAGAATTCATTCCGGATCCCGAAGACGATGACGAAATTCCCGAACCGGTTTTAAAACCCGCGCCAAAATTTGAAATCGATCGTGAAGCGTTAAAACCAACGATTTCACATGCGTCGGAAATCCAGAAAGAACCTGCTGTTAAAAGCATGCCACTAACCGTTACGCCGCAAGCCGTTGCGGAACCTCAAATCATCCATACAAGCGACGAAGCATTCGTCATTGAAAAAGCTCCGGAAGAAGCGACGATTGAAGAAAACCTCGCCTCACGACTGGTTGCCGATTTCGGTTTGTTTGACCCGACTTTGGATTTGTCAAATTACAAATTCCCAACATTGGATTTATTGAAAGAATATTCTTCCGGCGGGATTACCATCAACCAGGAAGAACTCGAGGAAAATAAAAACCGCATTGTAGAAACGCTGCGCAATTATAAAATTGACATTGCTCAGATCAAAGCGACCGTTGGTCCGTCTGTTACTTTGTATGAAATCGTTCCGGAAGCCGGAATCAGGATTTCAAAAATCAAAAGCCTCGAAGACGATATTGCATTGTCATTATCCGCATTAGGAATTCGTATCATCGCGCCGATTCCGGGAAAAGGAACAATCGGTATCGAAGTCCCGAATAAAAATCCTACGATGGTTTCGATGAAAAGTGTCATCGGTTCGTCTAAATTTCAGGAAGCCGAGATGGAACTGCCGATTGCTTTGGGTAAAACAATTTCAAACGAAACTTTCGTTGTCGATCTGGCTAAAATGCCGCACTTATTGATGGCTGGAGCCACCGGACAAGGAAAATCGGTCGGTTTGAATGCTGTTCTGACATCATTATTATACAAAAAACATCCGGCTGAAGTCAAATTTGTATTGGTTGATCCGAAAAAAGTGGAGCTGACCTTGTTCAACAAAATCGAAAGGCATTACCTCGCGAAGCTTCCCGATGCCGGCGACGCAATCATTACCGACAATACCAAAGTCATTAATACGCTGAATTCTCTTTGTGTCGAAATGGACAACCGTTATTCGTTGTTGAAAGACGCAATGGTACGCAACATCAAAGAATACAACGAAAAATTCAAAAATCGCAAATTAAATCCGGAAAACGGCCACCGGTTTTTACCCTACATTGTTTTGGTTGTCGATGAGTTTGCCGATTTGATCATGACGGCCGGAAAGGAAGTCGAAACCCCGATTGCGAGATTAGCGCAACTCGCACGTGCGATCGGAATTCACCTGATCATCGCTACGCAAAGACCGTCTGTAAATGTTATTACCGGTATCATTAAGGCGAATTTCCCGGCGAGGATTGCTTTCCGTGTAACGTCTAAAATTGATTCGAGAACCATTTTGGATACGCAGGGTGCCGATCAGCTGATTGGTCGCGGCGATATGTTGTACACCAATGGAAATGACGTGGTGCGGGTGCAATGTGCATTTGTTGATACACCCGAAGTGGAAAAAATCACAGAATTCATCGGTTCACAAAAAGCCTATCCGGATGCCTATCTGCTGCCTGAATTCATTGGCGACACCGAAAGTGGCATCAATCTTGATATGGACATTTCTGACAGAGACGCTTTGTTTAGGGAAGCGGCAGAAATTATTGTGACTGCACAACAAGGTTCTGCTTCTTTGCTCCAGAGAAAACTCAAATTGGGTTACAACCGCGCCGGAAGACTGATTGATCAGCTCGAAGCTGCCGGAATCGTTGGCCCGTTTGAAGGTAGCAAAGCCCGAAGTGTAAATATCACCGATTTAAGCGCTCTTGATCAGTTTTTTAATAATGAACAAAACAATATTTAAAATGAGCAAGTTCTTCCAAATTACTCTATTACTTCTTTTTGGTTTTTCCATGCAGGCGCAGGATAAAAGAGCAAAAGAGCTTTTAGATCAGGTAACTGCGAAAGTTAAAAGTTATGAGAACATCGTGATCGATTTCAAATACACACTGAACAACTCTAAGGAAAACATCAATCAGGAAAGCAAAGGAAACGTTACTTTAAAAGGCAACATGTATGTGTTGAATTTGATGGGCGTAACCAAAATCTTCGACGGAAAAAAAACCTACACGATCAATCCGGAAGATGAAGAAGTGTCGATTAGCAAATTCAATGAAAAAGACGAAAATGCAATCACGCCGTCTAAAATGCTGACATTTTTCAATTCTGGTTATAAATTTTCCTGGGATATTGTTCAAAACGTGAAAGGGCGCAAAATTCAATACATTAAATTAAATCCGATAAGTTCTAAAGACCAACGAAAAGAAATCCTTCTAGGAATTGACAGTCAAACAAATAACATCTACAACCTGATTGAAATTGGCAAGAACGGTACAAAAACCACACTCACTGTTAATTCTTTTAAAACCAATCAGCCATTATCCAAAAATCAATTTACCTTTGTCGAAAGTAAATATCCAAATTACATCATCAATAAGTTAGATTAATTTGTAGTGAAAATCCTCGACAAGTACCTTTTAAAAACCTTCATATTTACATTTGCTTCGGTATTTGTAATCTTATTTTTCATCTTTATCCTGCAAACGGTCTGGCTCTTTATATCTGAACTTGCAGGAAAAGATCTCGATTTAATTTTAGTCCTTAAATTTTTATTGTTTGCGATGCCGCGGATTATTCCGTTAGTGCTTCCGCTATCCATCTTATTGGCGTCGATCATGACTTTCGGGAATTTAGCCGAGAATTATGAGTTTGCAGCGATGAAATCTTCCGGAATTTCTCTGCAACGTGCCATGCGAAGCCTCACATATTTTATATTGGCCTTAAGCCTTTGCGCTTTCTTTTTTGCAAACAATGTGATTCCGTTTGCCGAATACAAATTCATCAATTTCCGTAAAGATATTGCACAGATGAAACCCGCGATGGCCATTGCCGAAGGACAGTTCAGCGACGTTGGGATGTACAATATTAAAGTCAACAAAAAATCAGGTGAAAACGGAAATTTCCTGACTGGCGTAACCATCCACAAAAAAAATACTTTGTATGACGGAACTAAAAACGTCATCAAAGCCAAAACCGGGGAATTGCTCAGCAATGACAAATCGAATATCCTTAAACTGGTACTTAACGACGGTTATTATTATGAGGACATCACTCCAAAAAAATACGAAGAGAAGAAAAAATTGCCGTTTGCAAAGAGTTCTTTCAAACATTACACAATCAATCTGGACTTGTCTAAATTGAACAACCAGGAAGACAATCAGGAGATTTCGAACACCAATACGATGCTGAATGTCACCGAACTTCGCTACACGCTCGATTCCTTAAACAAAAGCTACAAGAAAGATGTGGTTTCGTTTGCCGACAACATTTACCAAAGAACCGGCATCAATAATTTCCGTTCAAAAGAAAAACCTCCCACACCGCTTGATCCTAAAAAAGAATTACTGGCGAATGTTACCATAGCTGAAAAAGCCGATATATTAAAAATTGCTTCAGGAAATGTGAGCAGTTCTAATTATTCGATCGACAGTTCCAAATTTGAAATCGAAAACAAACAAAAACTCATCAACAGCCACTGGATCGCCTTGTATGAAAAATTCGTTATTGCATATGCATGCATTTTGATGTTTTTTATTGGTGCGCCGCTTGGAGCGATTATTCGTAAAGGCGGACTCGGATTACCAATCGTTTTTGCGGTCCTGATTTTTATCGTATACCATTTCATCAATACCTTTGGAAAAAAAGTAGCGCAGGAAAATGGTTTAACACCTTTTCTTGGCACCTGGATGTCGTCATTTATATTAACGCCGTTTGCTATTTTGCTGACGCATCGCGCGACCAATGACATCGGCTTGATCAATATGGATGTGGTTTTAATGCCGATCCAAAAATTCTTTAAAAGATACTTTACAAAATTTTTTCCTGCTAAAAAAACGGACTCATGATGACCGAAACCATACAACTCAACACGATTGAAGAAGCGATTGAAGACATCCGCCAAGGCAAAATTATTATTGTCGTAGATGATGAAGACCGTGAAAATGAAGGTGATTTTGTAGCTGCAGCCGAATTAATGACACCTGAAATGATCAATTTCATGGCAACGCATGGCCGCGGGCTGATTTGCGCACCGTTGACGGAAAACCGTTGTAAAGAACTCGGTTTGCATGTCATGGTCAACAACAACACCGATCATATGGAAACGGCTTTTACGGTTTCAGTCGATCTCAGAGGCCACGGCGTAACGACCGGAATCTCTGCCGGTGACCGTGCAAAAACCGTTTTATCATTGGTCGATCCGAATACAAAATCACATGATCTGGCACGTCCGGGGCATATTTTTCCACTCATTGCCAAACAGGGCGGCGTTCTCAGAAGAACCGGGCATACTGAAGCTGCTATCGATTTTGCAAGGCTTGCCGGTTACAAACCTGCAGGCGTAATTTGCGAAATTATGAACGAAGACGGTTCGATGGCTCGTTTGCCTGAGCTTTTTGAAGTAGCCAAACGTTTCAATCTGAAACTCGTTTCTATTGAAGCACTGGTTGCTTATCGCATGCAGCACGACAGCCTGATCGTTAAAAAAGAAGACTTTGATATAGAAACGCGTTTTGGAACGTACCGTTTGCGCGCCTACCAGCAAACTACGAATAAGCAAATCCATGTGGCGCTTACAAAAGGCAATTGGAACATTGGTGAAGCCATATTAACCCGCATCAATTCAACCCAGGTCAACAACGACATTTTAGGCACTTTGACAAGCGATGCCGATGAAAAACTCGACAACATGTTCAAACGCATTAACGATGAAGGAAAAGGCGCTATTTTGTTCATCAATCAGGAAATCCAATCGAGTGAATTGCTGAACCGTTTAACAGAGTTGAAATCGCTTCAGGCGAAAGGCATCCACAAAGCACCACAGATCAAAATGGATACTAAGGATTTTGGCATTGGCGCACAGATTCTGCATGATATTGACATTTCTAAGATACGGCTGGTATCCAATTCAGAGCAGACAAAACGTGTGGGAATGATTGGATACGGATTGGAAATCACGGAATATGTAGGTTATTAAAAACTAATAAAAGCCGGGCGTTGCAGATAGTCCGGCTTTTTTATTTATTCTTCTTCTTCAGGATCGTTTTCTTCATGGTAATCCAATTCTAATGCCTTGACTGTCTGGATTGCATTTCCTGCAATGCCACGAATGGATCCGTACATGCCAATCGTATTGCTGACAACTTTATGGATTTGTTTTTCGCGCTTTTTCCAATGGGCG
>Ga0081606_1000145_pt1 | contig 42356 bp, 26 predicted proteins | sample EareggfetidaYelm_FD_71127 | JGI IMG/M metagenome (GOLD analysis project Ga0081606, IMG submission 71127) | Earthworm egg capsule microbial community from the University of Washington, USA - E. fetida Yelm (SPADES assembly) (version 2) | ecosystem: Host-associated > Annelida > Reproductive system...
CGTTTGAGAAACTGACGGGTATAAACCAACGGCAGATCCAGCACTACGCCAGCGGTCTTAAAAAGCCCCGTGCAACGCAAACAAAAAAAATTGAAACGGCCCTGCATGATCTTGGCCGTGAACTCATGGCAGTAGAACTTTAGTTTTTGATTGACGTTAAAAGTATCTATTGTCCGGCCCGGGAGGAATCCCGGTCCTTCTATAAAAGCCAGGTTTCGTCGAAGATGAATTAAGAGTAACAAATGTTGCCATAGAAGTATTCAATACCTTGAATGGGGGTCGATATTTATCAGCCATAACCGATCCTAAAAACTTAAGTATACTTAATGAGTTAAAAATCGGTCATCAGAATTGCCAACCGGTCCGAAATCGGAAATGGGCGATTTATAATCCATACCCTGTAAATAAATGGATAGAAAGGAAATCAAAAATAGAAAGTAAGCTAAAAAGAAAAAGCCTGGGTAAAGACCCAGGCCGTAGCTAATAATTTTGATGCTTTGAGAGTGCAAGGTAATTGAAAAAATATTCCCCCAAAACTTCCCCATTCATTATAACTTATTTATTATCAGGGGATATTCGTGATCCGGATTGGATTCAAACCAATGACCTACTGCTTAGAAGGCAGTTGCTCTATTCAACTGAGCTACCGGACCCTGTTTTTAAAGCAGGGCGCGAAGATAAGGATGAAATGGCTTAAGAGCAAAAAAAAGTGGAGATAGTATTGGAACTCACCGGATTGCTTATCTTGAGGGTTGAAGTCAGGCATCTGCTTCAACTCTATCTGTTCTTTCTGCCATAGCACTGGTGAAAATCATTCTTTTGCTGAATGGAATACAACCATGATCAGCCTTTCAATCTTCTGATCCTTTCCCTTACAGGTCCTGCCGCCCATTTTATCGTTCGTGAAAAACGCCCGTTTGTGGGGTATCTCCGCTGTGGCGTCATATTATTTACGATCAGCGCAACTGCCAATAGTATCGTTACGCCGGATAGCACCGGCGACAGTACATACAGATACCCTAATGACCTGATCTTTTCGGAACCCATCACGGCGATCAACGCGGTAGCTCCTCCGGGAGGATGCAGGGTTTTGGTGAACTGCATGCCGATAATGGATAGCGAAACGGCCAATGGCGCAGTCAGCCAGATAATATCAGGTATCAGTTTATAAACAGTCACACCCACCAGGGCGCTGATCACATGCCCTCCTATCAGGTTCCTTGGTTGCGCAAGCGGACTCTGGATCGCGCCATAGATCAGTACACTGCTTGCCCCAAATGAACCGATCAGGAACACATTCTCCAGCGAAGTGAGGTATTGGCTTTGGATAAATGCAATCAATCCGATACCCACAAACGAACCAGCAAATGACCAGAATTTTTCTTTATAATCAACAAGCGTTTCCTTATAGATCACATACCTGCTGACCCGGTAACTTCTCTTGATATACTTCTTTACCACGAGTGTATTTTATGCGGTTTTCAGCAAAATTGCAGAGGATTGCAAAAATAATCAAGTATGGCGGGCGAACGGGCAAATGTTTTTTCAAGGAGTGTGACAGATATATTTTTCACCTTCAATTGATCCTGTGGCCTTTGAAGTTTAAACCGAACGGTAAGGCCTGCTGAGATCTTAACAATACCACAAATCTTCTCTCCGCTTCTATAATTGAAACTTCCTTATAATTATTTCCAGATGGATGCAACTGAAAAGCATGCTCCAAAAATCTGCATGTGCATCAATCCAACATCCATAGAACTGGCAAAGTCCGCGAGTTTTAAATCTCTCAAAAAATCAGAGGCTCCAAAGGTTTGCGACAACCTCCGGAGCCTCTGAAACTTTTGAAACCCATTGAACTTATTTTCGTCCCGCAAGATCAAATCTGTCCAGGTTCATCACTTTTGCCCAGGCAGCTGCAAAATCATTCACAAACTTCTTCGTTGCATCTGAGCTGCCATACACTTCTGCAATAGCCCTCAGTTCTGCATTCGAACCAAATACGAGATCTGCCCTTGTTGCTGTCCATTTTGCTGCGCCTGTTTTACGATCACTGCCCTCATACAGTTCCTTTGAATCTCCACTGGCTTTCCATGCCGTATTCATATCAAGCAGGTTTACAAAAAAATCATTGGTCAACTGACCGGGACGGGTGGTGAATACCCCATGTTTTGAACCATCGGAGTTCGTGTTCAGCACACGCATACCGCCAACCAATACCGTCAATTCGGGAGCCGTCAACGTCAGCAGATATGCTTTATCGATGAGCAGTTCTTCTGTTGATACATGTGATCCTGACCTGCGATAATTACGGAAACCATCTGCAAGAGGTTCCAGGTAATTGATCGATTCAACATCGGTTTGCTTTTCAGAAGCATCCATACGGCCGGGTGTAAAGGCTACCGTGATCGTTTGGCCTGCATCTTTTGCGGCTTTCTCCACTGCTGCAACACCTGCCAATACAATGAGATCTGCAATTGAAACTTTCTTGCCGCCTGATTGTGCTGTGTTGAACTCTTTCGCAATGCCTTCCAGCACATCCAGCACTTTCTGCAATTGCGCAGGATTATTTACGTTCCAGAATTTTTGCGGAGCCAGTCGTATGCGCGCACCATTGGCGCCACCGCGCTTGTCCGTACCACGGAAGATTGAAGCAGAAGCCCACGCTGTTGAAACCAGTCCGGACACACTCAAGCCGGAAGCAAGCACTTTTGCTTTTAATGAGGCTATATCCTGTTCATCGATCAACGGGTGATCAACTGCAGGGATCGGATCCTGCCAGAGCAATTCTTCCGCAGGCACATCTGCTCCGAGATAACGGGCTTTCGGTCCCATATCACGATGCGTTAGTTTGAACCATGCACGGGAAAACGCATCTGCAAACGCATCAGGATTTTCCAGGAAATGCCTCGAGATCTTTTCATATGCAGGATCGAATCTCAATGAAAGATCTGTTGTGAGCATGGTTGGCAAATGTTTTTTGGAACCATCATGCGCATCAGGAATAATATTGCCGGCATCTTTTGCTACCCATTGATGTGCTCCCGCCGGGCTCCTGGTAAGCGTCCACTCAAATGCAAACAGGTTCTCAAAAAAGTTATTGCTCCATTTTGTAGGAGTGGTAGTCCATATCACTTCCAATCCGCTGGTGATTGTATCAGCGCCTTTACCGGAACCAAAACTATTGGCCCAGCCCAATCCCTGCAATTCGAGACCTGAAGCTTCGGGCTCTTTGCCAACATTTGTTGCGGGTGCAGCGCCATGCGTTTTACCAAAACTGTGACCACCGGCGATGAGTGCGACAGTTTCTTCATCATTCATTGCCATGCGGCCAAATGTGTCACGAATATCTTTTGCTGCAGCAACCGGATCAGGATTTCCATCAGGCCCCTCAGGGTTTACATAGATCAAACCCATCTGTACAGCCGCTAATGGCTTTTCAAGATTGCGTGAATGAATATCGCCATTGGCATTATCATCGGAAACTAGCACCCCATGACCTGCTACGCCGGGAGAACCGTGTGCATAGCGGATATCACCGCCAAGCCAGGTTGTTTCAGATCCCCAGTAAACAGACTCGTCTGCTTCCCACACATCTTCCCGTCCGCCGGCAAAACCAAAGGTTTTAAAGCCCATTGATTCGAGTGCAATATTCCCTGTAAGGATCATAAGATCCGCCCAGGAGATCTTGCGCCCGTATTTCTGTTTAACAGGCCAGAGCAGTCTGCGTGCCTTATCAAGACTTACATTATCAGGCCAGCTGTTCAGCGGAGCAAAGCGTTGCTGACCAGCAGCACCGCCGCCGCGGCCATCAAATACACGATAGGTTCCTGCGCTGTGCCAGGCCATACGGATGAACAGAGGACCATAATGACCAAAGTCCGCTGGCCACCAATCCTGTGAATCCGTCATGAGTGCATGCAGGTCTTTTTTTACGGCTTCCAGATCAAGTGATTTAAATTCTTCTGCATAGTTGAACTTTTCATCCATGGGATTTGAAAGATCAGAATGCTGCCGAAGGATGTTCAGCTTTAACTGATTTGGCCACCAGTCGCGGTTTCTTGTACCACCGCCGCCGGTATTGCTTTTCAAACTGCCATTGTGAAAGGGGCATTTACTGCTGTCGTTAGATTCTTGTGCCATTGTAGTAGTTTTTGTATTGATGAGCGCCTGCTCTGTGGATCATGCAGGAATGATAAAATTATGGGATTGGGCAGATAGTTCACATCAATATATTCTATGGTTTGATAGCTTACATCTATATTGCCCGGCTAAGCTGACTTAATTCGCTGCCCCGGTGCATGTCTGCCCCGGTGCGTGTCTCACCATGTCTGCCCCGGTGCGTGTCTCACGCACCGGAACCACCGGAACCATCAGCATCGTTTCCCTTCTCTTCCAATTTTGTATCTTGTCCGCTCAATTTACGCCACATTATGGAGGTTAAAATAGAAGAGTCCTGGAAGGAAATACTGAAGGAAGAATTCGGCAAACCTTATTTTCAAAATATCGCCACGCATTTGAAAACGGAGAGACAGCAGGGGAAAACGATCTATCCTCCCGGCAGTTTTATCTTCAATGCATTCAATACAACGCCTTTCAGTGAAGTAAAAGTGGTGATCCTTGGCCAGGATCCTTATCATGGGCCCGATCAGGCGCATGGACTTTGTTTTTCTGTGCAGAAGGGTGTGCGTCCCCCTCCCTCACTGGTTAATATTTTTAAAGAACTGCATGATGATACCGGTGTCAAAATTCCCAATCACGGTGATCTGACGCAATGGGCCAGACACGGTGTATTCCTGCTCAATGCTTCACTCACCGTCCGTGCCGGCGAGCCAATGAGCCATGCCAGGATCGGCTGGGCCACTTTCACCGATACGGTGATCAAAAAGATCTCTGAACATAAATCACATGTCGTCTTTCTTCTCTGGGGAAAGTTCGCCCAGGAAAAACGCGTGCTGATCGATGAAAACAAACATTGCATCCTTCGTTCTGTCCACCCCTCACCCCTTTCCGCCTATGGCGGCTTCTTTGGCTGCAAGCATTTCTCGAAAGCAAATGAGTATCTGACAGGAAAGGGGATTGATCCGGTAGACTGGCAACTCGATTGAGAGACGATGGTGGTTGGCCGATGGCCGCGATCAGATGAGGTATGACGATATAGAAACCTTCCGATGCCAGATATTTTCATTTCTATAGTTGTTATCAAACCGCCAAGCCCGGCCATCGATCATCGGCCAGGGCATCCACCATCGTCTCTCAAATCCCTACCTTTGCTTTCTCAAAAAAATCTTCATGAAGTTTTTCCGGGAAATAGCGGGTCGTTTATGGGCTGTATGGGGTCTGGTGAGTTTTGTAGTGACGTTCATTCTGATCTTTTTACCGTCGATGATCTCGTACCTGTTGCCGGAACCTGTGAGCTCGAAATATTTTATACGGGTGGCAAGGATCTGGATGGATGTGTGGTTGCTGCTGGTCGGATGTCCGGTGAAAGTAAAGGGTGAAGAAAATTTTGCAGAAGGGAAAAGTTATATCGTTACCTGCAATCATAATTCGCTAATGGATATACCGCTTTCGTCGCCGTATATCCCGGGGCCGAATAAAACGATCGCGAAGAAGTCGTTTGCAAAAGTGCCGTTGTTCGGGTGGTTCTATTCCAAAGGTTCAGTGCTGGTAGACCGGAAGAGTGAACGCAGCCGGGGCAAAAGCTTTGACGAGATGCGGGCTGTTTTGCGAAGCGGTATTCATATGTGCATCTACCCGGAAGGGACACGCAACAGAAGCAATGAGCCATTGAAAAAGTTTTATGATGGCGCATTCCGTTTGTCAAAAGATACAGGACATGCAATCGTTCCCGCATTGATCTTTAATACAAGAAAAGCACTGCCCGCCAATAAGCCGTTTTTCTTTCTTCCTTACAGACTGAAAATGCATTTTCTTGCGCCGGTAGATCCTTCCGGGCTGACGGTGGAAGAATTAAAGGAGAAAGTTTTTCAGGAGATGAAGAGTTATTATGAAGCCAATCAGTGAACGGGGATACAGGTTAGAGAGGTCATATCATATTTGTCATAAAATACGATCCGAGGTAGCAACCTATGAAACCTATCAAACCTCTCAGCAGAAACCTGCAGTGATCAGCAACCCATCCATAAGCATTAATAGGGCGTATAGAAACTCCTCGTCCTGTTGACCTTCAGATCCTGCAGCAGTCCGGATTTCGGACTGATCGTAAAGTTGAAGTAACGGTAAAGTCCCACCGGCGTTACATTGATTGACAATTGCCAGCAGTGCATTTCCCTGGAGATAGACATCGTGAATGTTTGCAGTTTTGATGTTTTGAAATCATAATAGCCGTTTGCACTGAGCTGCCATTTCGGGGTAAGGCTGAATGCTCCGTTGAAGTTTGTGCTCGCGCTGGTGGTCGTTTCGAAACCGCTGTAATCGGATTTAGCCTGTTCAGAGAAATAGAAGGAAAAAGAAAAACTGAGCTGCCACGGAATATTGAAGTCAACGAACTCCGCAGGATTCTGTCGCATATAATCCAGCAAACGCTGACGGTCCGCTGCAAATACCGGGTCATTCATTTGCTTATCGAGTTCCGCCTGTTTTTGCTTCTCCTTATCAGGATCCTTTGCCTTGCTCTGGAACGAGGTGGAAAGGGAAATACTACCGGATGTAATGTGGCCAATGCTTTTGTCCTGGTCTGACTTCCAGGCATACACCGTACTATCCTGTCCGAATTTATTACGCATGTAAGGGCTGAAATCGGCCGTGGCATTCAGGTTGATCTTTTCAAAAAGGTTATTCCTGAAATAAAGGGCGATATGCGAAAGCTTATTGGTTTTTGCCAGCATATTATACGAACCATTGAAACCAAAACCTTCGATCAGTCGGAGCTTTTTAAATTCACCCGTGGAATCTTTTTTAGGCCTGTATCGCATTTCCAGGTTATTGTCCAGCCCGAAGGTGATACTTCCGCTGGTGATATTTCCATAGCCGCTGAATACGTTATTACCCTGCAGTTTTGAATAGATCAATGAATCGCCATCTGTATTTACCCTGACCTTTTCATAATAGCGGCTGGACAATGACGGAGAATAACTGAAGCCGATCGTCGGGCGGATGATATGGCGCAGTGCTTTATCCTTTTTCAAACGGAATGTACCAAACAGCGCCGTGTTAAAAGAAAGACCGAAGCTGACCTGGTGATCAAGGAAAATACCTTTGTTAATAGTTGTATCTACCCTGTTGGTTGAATCATTCCATTTCATCACGCGCTGTTGCGCCAGCCATACCTGTGAATAAGAAACGGATGGAGCAACGATAATAGCGCCGCCGGCGATCGGTGGCAGTGAAAGCGTGATCGGAATGCTGTGTTGCGCGCCCCATTGTGCTGTATCCAGCAGTTTATTCAGACTGAAAGCACTGTCGTAAAAAGAGATCTGATTACGGAATGATCCGTTGTAGCCAATACCCAGTTGCTCATACCAGCGTTTGCTGCCCGCAGATTCTTTCCGCTCGAAAGGATAGATCGTTGATACGGTGAAACCCATATCGGGAAGATTCAGGTTCACCACGCCTGTCTGATTGTTCTGGTTGTGATTGGCACTGACAGTAAGACTGTATGGTTTATCCTGCCACTGTTTTGAATAAGTGATGGATGATTGCAACTGATTCTGAAAATTCAGGTTTGCGTTGTTCGGAACGTTTTTGTTATAGCTCGTAGAGCTGGCGTTCACGTTTGCGGAGAACGTAGTTCCCGGCCGGGCACGTGTATCCGCGGAGTGGCTCCAGGTAAGCGTATAACTGTTGTTGGAATAATAGTCGGGGTCGCCCTTGAAATTACGTTTGGTCTTTTGCAGGCCAAAGTTGAGCGAACCACTGTAATGATATCGTTTACGGTAAGTCGGGTTGATATTCGCCGACCAGCTTCCGTAGGAATAGAAATTGCCATACAGCTTTGCATCCCAGTAGTCATTGATTACCTGGTAATAGCCCAGCCCTTCCAGGCCAAGCCCCATCTGGTCATTTGTGGCAAACTGCGGCGGCAGCAGGCCTGAGTGACGGTGGTTGGATAGCGGGAAGAATCCAAACGGTATGTATATCGGCAAAGGCACGCCTTCAAATTCCGGGTGTGTAGGGCCGGAAACAGCCACTTTATCATTGATCACTTTGATCTTGTTCGCCCGGAAACCAAAATGCGGTTCGTCAAGGTTACAGGTGGTGAAATAGCCGCGGCTTACGTAGGTCACGTTGCTGTCCACTTTTTTGATCGTTTCCCCATGTACAAATAATTCTCCCTGGTTGGAGATGGTATTCTTGGTAAAACCCTTCTGGGTTTTGAAATTGAACCGGATGGTGTCACTGATGAAGTTCTGATCTTTGTCGGCGAATTTTGCATCCTCCTTTACATTGCCTAAACTGTCGCGGCTGTTGGTGGCAGTGAGGATCTGGGTCTGCTGGTTGATCTCTACAACCGGCGCTTCGAGTGTAACAGTTTGATATTCTGTTTTGGTTTTCCCGTATAGAATAATCTTTTTAGTCTTAATTTTCACCACAGCTGAATCTTCTGCGGCATACCGGACAGGTTCATCAAACGAATCCTTAGAAAGTTTTACAGAAAAAGTATCTGTTTTTTGTCGTAAGGAATCATTACCGGGCAACAGAGTTGTGTCAGCCGACGTTATTCCCGTACGGTGCGGAACGGTATCTGTGGACGGAAGTGTGTCTTTGGAAGGTATTGTATCCGCCGGAAATGTTAAAGGAGTGCCAAAATAGTTTGATTCAATGCGTTGTGAGGCCGCTTTCCACGTTACTGTGAATAAGATAGCAGCCAGGAATGAAACGAAAAAAAGATATTTTGAGCTAGATTTGCGCAGCTGATCCATACGGTTGGGGCAAATGTAAACCTTTCATCCCTAAACTATTTGTGAAGATTCCATTGATAAACCAATAATAAAGGAAAAGTTATGATAAAACGAGCCCTGTTGATTCTTTTTCCACTATCCCTGATGACCTTATTTCTCTTTTCATTTACGGAAAAAGAAAAGCCAGTTCGCAGGGCGACGATCAAAACGTTGGTAATTGACCCCGGACATGGAGGTTTTGACCCGGGTGCGCGCGGGCTGATCTCTAACGAGGCCGACGTGAGTCTGGAAGTGGCGTTGAAATTCGGCCGCGCACTGAAAGAGGAATTCCCTGATCTGAATGTGTTGTACACCCGCTCCACAGATATCGGCGCCGGGGGTAAAAAAACAAAGAAGGAAGATATTTACTACAGGGCGAACTACGCCAATGAGTCAAACGGTGACCTGTTCATATCTATTCACTGCAATTCTTCAGGCAAAAAAGCCGGCGGCTGGAATGAGCGTGTGGTGACGGGCAAAACACCGGTGAAGAAAACGGTCGGCAAAGGAAAAAAGAAGAAAACTGTCAACAGCTTTAAGAATACCTATGGCACTGTGTTCCGCGAGAACACGGCACATGGCACCGAAACTTATATCTGGGCCCTGAGCAAGAATGACGCGAAAGTGAACTCAGTAAATAAGACCGAGTATTACGGTGAGATCGACTCAACCGGAGCGCTGGAAACCCAGCTCCCCAACCCTTCCGATCCTGCTGAGAAAGCAAGAATGCTGATCTATGCACAGCAGTTCTTCCGCAAAAGCCTTAACCTGGCCGACCTGGTAGAAAAAGAATTTGAAACAAGCGGCCGCGTGAGCCGTGGCGTGAAGCAGCGGAATGACGCAGGTATCTGGGTACTGCAGGCGACGGGTATGCCAAGTATACTCGTTGAGATCGGTTTTATCACCAATAAAGAAGAAGAAGAATACCTGAACAGTGAGAAAGGGCAGAAAGAGATCGTTACAGACCTGGTAAATGCCTTCCGGGCGTACAAGCAAAAAGTGGAATCGAAGACAATTACCACTACTCCATAGCAGGAAGGCTGCGGTTGTCTGATCTGTTTAATAGTAGTTCCGGAGCACCGATATCGGTTGCAGGCTTTTGGTTATTCCCCCCGTACTTAATAGGTAATGCTTCGCAGAACAGGATGACGATCATCCCAACCTGCGAAGCATTTTTCTTTATGGTGCGGAGTAAGGTTCCGGTCCCTTCCTTTTATTGGTCTTTTCCACCCGCGCCCCTGTCGTCGACCATCCGTTATCAAACATCCATCTTCAATGATCAGCTTATATGGGAGCTGCTGAATAAGTGCAGGTTTCTGGTGAAAGTTTGACAGGTTTCAAAGGTTAGGCAGGCTGCGTTTGCCCGATCAGGATAATAATAATGCGGGCTCACTGGTATCTGGTGCTGGCTTTTTGTGCTGATCGGTTCGTCATGCCTGCAGCAAACTGCCATCTGGCTTACTGCCTGAGCTCGGCCAACCTGTTAATCGACGAATGTCTATCAACCCCTTATTGACAACAGCGTAGTTATTCAGCAGCCCCTATATAATAAGACTTTGGCACATTTAATGAAAGTATAATCAACAACTGTTCAACTCTTACCCCAGCAAGCCCGGCGACCGTTTAAAAATAAATGGTTAATTTGGCGGCCTGGAAACGAAACCAAAATCATGAAGATCAACAACGAAACCAAAGTCGGGATTTTATCGGTAGTAGCCCTGGGATTACTGATCGCGGGGTTTAATTTTTTGAAAGGCAGAGACATTTTTAACCATACGACAAAGATCTATGCTTATTTCAGTCAGATCGGCGACCTTGAAAAGGCAAATGCCGTAAAAATAAACGGGTTTACGATAGGAACAGTATACGACATCGAGGAGGTGGATGAGAACCTCAGCTCTATCAGGGTAACCATCAGCCTGAAGCGTAAAGTGAACATCCCCGCAAACTCGGCAGCGTATATCAAAGCTTCTTTCGGTGGATTATCCGCGGCAAGCATTGTGGTGGAAAAAGGGAATGCTCCCAGCTTTTTGCAGAGTGGCGACAGCATACACACAAGAGAAGATGAAGGACTGCTTGGCGGATTGGCGGCTCAGATCTCTCCAACCGTCGACAAGATCCGCAATACACTGGACACGCTCACTACCGTGTTATCCAACGTGAATATGATATTTGACGGCCCTGCAAGGAAAAATCTGCAGGGAACGATCGCGAATCTTAATAATGCCACGCATTCGCTCGATAAGCTGCTGGATGCGGACAAGGGCGAGTTGTCCCGCACTCTTGCCAACGTATCTTCCGTTACGGTCAATCTGAAAAATAATAATGACAGCATTAACGAGATCATAAGCAATACAAAGAAATTCACCCATACTCTTTCACAACTGCAGATCCAGGGGACCATCGATACGCTGCAAGCGGCGATCTCACAGATGAAAGGCGCGGTAAGCAAGATCTCTTCCAACGAAGGAACACTCGGTGCATTGATCAATGACAAGACGCTTTACAACAAACTGAATGATGCCATTCTGAGTGCAGAGATCCTGATGGATGACCTTCGTGTGCATCCCAAACGCTACGTTAATATTTCCGTTTTTGGCAAAAAAGACAAGGGCGGTGCGTTAACTTCACCCGCTATAAAAGATACGGTGCCCCGGTAACCATTCATGAAGTATTTACGGATTTATTCATTCTTATTGATCCTTGTATGCAGCTTTGCTGGATTCAGCGCAGTGGCGCAGCAACCTGTTACGCTTGTGCCCGCAACAGATAGTGCGGAACGGGTCGATATACTTCCGCCTACCGGCAAACTCACTTTTCAAACGCTGAATGATACAACCAAACTGACGATCATCGTCGGAACGGTAAAGTTGAAACAGGGCAATACCCTGTTCTATTGCGACAGCTGTGTGATGAATAATAATACGCGTACGTTCGAAGCATGGGGAAAGCAGGTACATATCAATGATTCCGACACAGCCAATATTTACTCCAATCATCTTCTTTATTATACACAAAAGAAACTCGCCTATCTTGACGGAAATGTAAAGATGACGGATGGCAAAGGCGTGCTCACCACGCCCAACCTCGAATATGATATGGAAACCAATATCGGGATCTATAAGAATGGAGGGCGCGTGGTGAATGATAAAACAGTATTGACCAGCCGCGAAGGTTGGTATTATGCGGACCTGAAAGATGTTTATTTCAAAAATGACGTAAAGCTTAAGGATCCGGCTTATGATATCGTAACGGATTCGCTGCTGTATAATACAGAAACTAAAACAACCCGATTCATTGCACAAACGCTGATCACTGATACTTCCGGAAGAACTATTCACACAAAGGACGGCTTTTACAATCAGGAAACGAAGCAAGCTGAGTTTGGCCGCCGTCCTGTGATACACGATAAGAAAATGACGGTGACCGGGAATAAGATCACACAGACTGACAGCATTCTTACCGTAGAAGGGAATGCGGTCGTTGTGGATACGGTCCAGGGCACTACGATCATTGGCGGAATCATTTACCGCAATAGTAAAACCGATGCTGTATTTGCCACGCGCAAGCCATTGATGATCGTCAAGCAGGATAATGATTCTACATTCATTGCAGCAGACACACTTTTTACGGCAAGACTCACAGATAAGTTCGGGATCGATTCATTGGTCGTTGATACACTCACCGGCCGCAAAATTGCGGCAATGGATCCGAAAGACAGTGCCAACCGTTATTTTGAAGGTTATGGCCATGTCCGCATTTTTAATGATTCGCTGCAGGCGGCAGGCGACAGTATGTTCTATTCATTTAAAGATTCGATTTTCCGTCTTTTCAAGGATCCCGTTGTTTGGGCGCAGGACAACCAGGTGACAGGCGATACGATCTATCTCCATACAAAAAATAAAAAGGCAGATAAGGTAGAGGCATTTGAGAATGGGTTTATGGTAAACCGTCTCGACAATGAAGTATACAATCAAATAAAGTCCACACGCATCGACGGCTGGTTCGTCGATGGCAATATAGATTCCGTGCGCGCAAAAGGCTTTGCCGAATGCATCTATTACATACAGGATGAAGATAGCGCCTACACAGGGATCAATGAATCGCATGCCGATATTATCGACATCTATTTTGCAGCAAAAGAACTCGACAAAGTTGTTTTCCGGAGTTCTGTTACCGGCACGGTCTGGCCAATGAAACAGAAAAGTCCCGGAGAGATGAAGCTGACTAATTTCAAATGGCTGGAAGAGAGAAGACCGAAGACGAAGTTTGAGATGTATGAGTGAGACTGCTGGTCAATGACCGACGACGAGTCTGAGAGAAGATGATCACTCACAGAATTGAATCGATGTTCTTCCTTCATCTTCATTTTAATGAACCTCTTTCCTGCTTCGGACCCGTCGGCGGTCTTCTTTAGCATTTCCTTTAAACTATCTCTCCTCCCCTCTTCGTTTATCTTCCGGACACGGATACATAAACCACAAAACAACTTTCATGAAAAAGCTTTTTTCCGCTTCATTAGTGGCGGCAGCCATTCTTTTTGCCCAAACTTCGTTTGCGCAATATAAGACAGCGCTTGGTGTAAGGCTAAGCAGCAGTACAGCTATGGTGAATAACTCTATTTCACTCAAACACTTTTTAACGGAATCCACGGCTGTGGAAGCATTGTTTTCCTTTGGTGATCCGCTTGCATTGGGTGCATTGCTTGAAGTGCATAAACCTCTTTCCACAGAAGGGTTGCAATGGTTCTATGGTGGCGGAGGTTATCTTGGTTTTGAAAAAGTATATGACCCCAATAGGAAAGTAAATGACACAGAAGTGAATTTTGGTGCGATGGGTGTGCTTGGCCTCGATTATAAGTTTGCCAATACGCCACTGAATCTCTCGCTGGACTGGAAGCCGGAGTTGAACCTTGTGAGTGATATTACCTTCGAAGCGGCGGCGATCGGGTTTACGGTGCGGTTCGTTTTCTGATGCACAGATTTCAATACGCGAATTGCGCGAATCAGATCATTCAGGCCGGCATTTTTGACCGGAATCGGTATCCCTGGCTTTACGCAAAGAGGCCCACCTAAGCAGCAAATTCGCGCAATTCACGCTTTTTTTGCCGTCAATAGCAGGTATTGGCACCAATTCGCGTATTTTTTTTCGGGAAATCGCGTTTTTGTGCGGTATTTTACCGTACATTTAACACATCCAACACTCTAACTGCTATGTTAAAGAAAGAGCGTCAGTCATACATACTGCAGCAGGTCAACCTGCATAACAAAGTGCTTTCTTCGACGCTCAGCGTCGACATACAGGTATCTGAGGATACGATCAGGCGTGATCTGCTGGAGCTGGCAGATGAAGGCAAACTGATCAAGGTGCATGGTGGCGCGTTATCGCGTTCCTTCAGCCAGGTGCACATTCACAGCAGCGGTGTTTATTCCCAACAGCATAAGATGGAGATCGCGCAGAAGGCGATCGGTCTCATTGAGAACGGCATGTTTGTGCTCACAGGCGGTGGTACAACCATTGTAGAAATGGCCCGCCTTCTCCCCCCCCAATTGAAAGCTACATTTATCTCTGGTAGTATTGCGGCCATCCTGGAATATATGGATCATCCGAACATCGAGGTTATTCTGATCGGTGACAAGATCTCCAAGAGTTCCAAGATCACGGTAGGCTCTGAAGCTATCGCCAAGATCAGACAGATCAAGGCTGATATCTGCTTCCTGGGTACGAATGCTATTGACCTTCAACATGGCATAACGGATAATGACTGGGAAGTAGTGCAATTGAAGAAAGCAATGATCGAAGCTTCCCGTAAAGTCGTTTGTCTTTCCATTGCCGAAAAGATCAACACTTTTCAGCCTATTCAAATCTGTACCCTGGACAAGATCGATATACTGATTACAGAACTGGACGCAAGCGATCCACGACTGAAGCCGTATGCGGATGCCGGTATCCAAATCCTTTGAGAGCTTTTCAAGATTCGTTAACTGCTCATTTATTATACTAAAACAACACACAACTATGAGAAAGTCTCTCCGGTTGTTGTTAGCTGGGTTACTGTTTTTGTTCCTCTCCCCGATTGTCTCACGCACACGGGGAAGCACAGATATGCCCCTGGCTGATGATGACGCCGCTTCTCTTTCGCGGGTAACTGTTTCCATCTATGACATTAAGAACGGATCACAACGGGGTGCTGAAATAAAACACAGCATGACTGTTGACAGGTTATCAATCGCATCATAAAACAAAGTCAGCCAGCTTCCGCTTTCCGGGTTTGTGGTTCAGTAAGAATGGTACTGCTCTGCGATCCGTTAATGGCGTTTAAGTATTCATGTGACATTGCTATAGCCCGAACCATTTGTATCTGCTTTATTTAAATACTAAAACAACAACAATGAGAAACTTTTTCAGGCTGTTAGTAAGCTGCTTACTAATCATGCTACTCGTTCCATCTGCGGTGCAAGCGCAGGAGCGGGCCATCACCGGTGTTGTCACCGGCCCCGACGGTCCGCTGGAGGGCGTCACCGTTGCGGTGAAAGGTACTACCCGCGCCACACAGACCGACGCCAACGGTAATTTCACCATCCAGGCAACAACAGGTCAAACCCTCCACTTCAGCTTTGTCGGTTATGCCGAACAGGATGTGGCTGTAGGCAGCGGAAACGCCATTTCCGCAAAACTTGAATCTCAGGCCAACACCATGCAGGATGTGGTTGTAGTGGGATATTCTACACAAAGAAGAGGCAATGTAACGGGTGCCGTGTCCACCGTAGATGTAAAAAAAACATTGCAGGGCAGACCTATTGCAGACGTGGGTCGTGGTCTTCAGGGTGCAGCGAGCGGTCTGAGCGTAGCTATTCCAAGCGCTGAGGTTGGTTCTGATCCGATCATCAAGATCAGGGGACAACTTGGCTCTATCAATGGAGGCAGCGCTCCGCTCATCCTCCTTGATAACGTTGAGATCCCAAGCATCCAGGTTGTAAATCCTAATGATATTGCTTCTATCACCATTCTGAAAGATGCGGCTTCCGCTTCTATTTATGGCTCTAAGGCATCTTTTGGTGTTGTATTGATCACCACCAAAAAGGGCGCATCAGGTGGTAAGCCTCAGATCTCTTACTCCGGAAATATGTCATGGCAGAACGTATGGAAAGACCTGAAGATGGCGAACGTAAACGGTCTGAAATATACAGTGGATGCTGCAGAACGTGTGGGTATAACTACTCCAGTCGGGGCCTTCTACTATGTAGATCGCGCAAGCTGGCAGAAAGCTGTGGCCTGGAAAGAACAATATGGAAACACTATCGGAGCAAACGATCCTACCGTGTTCGGCAGAGACTGGTATGTACAGGGTGCAACCAATCAGAAAATGGGTGTGAGAACTTATGATCCGTACGATTATATGGTGAAAGAGTGGGCACCAACCCAGCAGCATGACCTTTCCGTTGGCTTTACACAAGGGAAAACTTCTTACAACGTTGGTCTGGGTTTACTTGACCAAAGCGGTATGCTGAAACCTGCCAAAAAAGATCAGTTCACGCGTTACAACCTTTCACTGAAAGTGTCTTCAGAACTGAGCAAATATGTAACCATCCGTGCAGGCGCACTACATTCAAGAAGAAATAAAGAATATGCTTACGCAACAAACTCAACAACAGCTGACCCCTGGTTGTACCTTTACAGATGGAGTTCTTTGTATCCATTGGGTAATGACCAGAATGGAGATCCGATCCGCAGCCCGATGAGCGAAATTGCCGCTGCTAACACGGCAAACATACAGACAAGCTATTCAAACTTCAACGTTGGTACAACGGTAAATATCACAAAAGACTGGAGAGTCGATTTCGATTATACATACTCTTTGCAGGATGAAGCATGGAAACGTCCGGGTACAAGATTCACTGCACGCAATTCATGGGTAGCGCCTTCTGCACGTCTCGATGCGAGCGGAAACCCTGTATATGTAGATGCTGCAGGTAATACCGTTGCTGCCGGCACAGCTGGTGCGATCGCCGCATTTGATCTTCTTAAAGAAACATATACAGCCGCAGGATCGAACCCTGATCACATTGGGCGTACTGCTACTAACTTCTACAGCCATACGATCAATGCATACACGACTTATAACTGGAATCTGAATGATGACAATGCATTCAAGTTCATCCTTGGTATTAACCGAGTAACGGCGACTACCGAGTCTCAGACTTCACAGATCACGAATCTACTGGACATCAATAATCCTCAATTCCAGTTTGGTACAGGAACTCCAACGGTTTCGGGTAGCAAAGGCTCGGAAGCACAGTTGGGCTATTTCGGCCGTATCAACTATGCATTCAAGAACAGGTATCTGCTGGAAGGAAACCTGCGCTATGACGGAGCTTCCAAATTCCCTGAATTCCTCTGGTGGAGATGGTATCCTTCGGTTTCTGCAGGATGGATTGCATCAGAAGAAGAGTTCCTGCAAGGAATCAAACCAGTGATCAATACGCTTAAATTCCGTGCTTCTTATGGTTCTATTGGTGATCAGAGCATCCCGAATACTTTCTATTTGCCAATTATGCCAAATGGCCAGACAACATGGGTTGGTGGTACAGGCGCGAGGGTATTCTATGTAGGATCACCTCAATCAATTGATGCAAACATTCAATGGCAGGATATCACTACAAAAAATATTGGTGTTGACGTTAGTCTTCTTAAAAATAAACTGAGCGTTTCTTTTGATGTATACAGACGCAATACCGACAATATGCTCGTGCCTCTTGAGGGAATTCCGTTGACATTTGGCGTTGCTGCTCCTGTAGGTAACTATGGCTCATTGCAAACCAGAGGTTGGGAATTGACTGTAGACTTTAACCACACGTTCAAAAACGGTCTGCACATTTTTGCAAGAGGAAATATTTCTGATGCAAAAAGCATCCTGAATTCTTATGGTTCCGGTACACAGGTTACAGGTAATTACAATGGTAAAGTGATCGGCGAGATCTGGGGATATCGTACAGAAAGACTGTATCAGGAAAGTGACTTCGAGCTTGGCTCGGATGGCAAACCAATCCTGATCACGCTGACAGCCGCTGAAAGCCCGCTGTATGCAGGCCGTCAGGCTTATAAATTGAAGAGCGTGAATGGGAAAAACCCCGTCTACCAGGCTTTCGTTCAGAACACATCCAACTTCAGATTCGGTCCTGGTGATGTTAAATTCATTGATGTAAATGGTGATGGCGAGTTGAACAATGGTAAAGGCACTATTGCCGATCACGGAGATCTTGAAATGATAGGTAATGCAAATCCGCGTTACGAATATGGTTTCCGCGTTGGTGCAGACTGGAAAGGCATCGATATCAGCATCTTCCTGCAAGGAGTTGGCAGCCGCAAGGTTTGGGGAAGTGGCTTCCTTGCTATCCCCGGCTTTAACTCTGCGGATGGAGCTATGCCCGAGGCCATCGCAGGAAATTACTGGACCCCTGACAACACTAACGCATTCTATCCCGCAGCATATAATAATGCAGGTAGCGCTACTACAAATAACATGCAAATCCAGGATCGATATCTGCTCAACATGGCTTACCTGAGATTAAAAAATCTTACTGTAGGTTATACATTCTCTCAAAAACTGGTGCAGAAAATTAAACTCGGCTCTGTCAGAGCATATGTTGGCCTGGAAAACTTTATTACCTGGGATCATTTGGGCGATCTTCCTATCGATCCGGAATATATTGATGGTTATTCTATGTGGAATACATCAAACTATAACTCAGGTCGTACCGGAACCGCGATCCCTGCTTTCAAAAGTGTATCAGTCGGTTTACAAGTTAATTTTTAAAAATTATCGCAATGAAATACAAGAAAATATTATATAGCCTTATGGCTTGTTCCTTGTTCGGCTCTTGTACCAAAGAGACGCTGGACAGGCCGCCTCTCACAAACATTATTGATAACCAGGGGGGGTTCTGGAGAAATGAAGACGATGTTCGTATATTCGCGAACACGTTTTATACGAATTACTTCAATGGATTCAATACATCCTTTACCGTAGATTATACTCCTGTAAGAGGGTTTACTTTCTCTGACGATCTAACTGGTAAGAACGTCCAATCAAACTTCGAAGCAAGTATTCCTACTTCAAGAGGCTCCACTTCAGAGTCGGCTGAATGGTTAGCCAGCTATGCAGGCCCCACCTGGGATTTTGCGTGGGTTCGTAAAGCGAACATCATGCTGGACCGCGTCGAGAATATTGCAAAACCACGTATCACTGAAGATGCGTATAAGCACTGGACTGCGATCGCAAGATTCTTCAGAGGATTTGAATACAGCCGTCTTGTAAGTGTATTCGGTGATGTTCCTTATTTTGACAAGGAGCTGCTGACTACAGATAGAGACCTGATGTTCAAAGACAGGGATAGCCGTGGTGTTGTAATGGATAAAGTGTATGATGACTTTAAGTATGTACTGGCGAATATCCGGGAAAATGACGGTACTCTTTATGTGAACAGGTACATTGCGGCCTCATTCATTTCACGTCTGATGCTGTTCGAGGGTACATTCCAGTATTATCACGGCCTGGATGCTGCCAGAGCCAAAAAATATCTTGAATTTGCTGTGGAAGCTGCTGAAATCGTGATGAACAGCAATAAATACAATTTCACCCGCGACTTTAAAAGCATCTTCTCCTCGGAGTCACTGGCAGGTCATCCTGAAGTGATCCTTTACAGGGTTTATGATGCAGCATTGACAGTCACTCACTCCATTGGTTCCTATTCAAACGGAACTGAAACAGTTGGCGTGGATCCAAACCTGAACCTGATCAAGGCGTTCATTGCTAATGATGGCAACGTTTGGCAGAATTCGGCTGTTCCTAACGCAAGCAGCTTCTTTATTGCCGATCTGATCAAAACAAGAGATCCTCGTTTTGAAGCATCATTTATTGACAGAACTCTTGCATCCTCTGCAACGCTTCTATACGGGTATAAATTTGCTTCAAGAGACGCGATCACTTATATCGGCAGATCCTATCCTCCGGCATGGGGAAGCAACACCAACACAAGCGATGCTCCTGTAATGCGCCTGGCTGAAGTAGTACTGAACTGGATTGAGGCGAAAGCTGAATTGGCTGAGCATGCTGGTGGTGTTGCGGTAACACAAGCTGATATCGACAAATCGATCAATGCAATCCGCAACCGCCCGCTGGATGCTGCTGCAACAACAAAAGGTGTTAATAAAACAAGTCCTTTGTCGCTCGCTGCATTGCCAAACGATCCTGCACGCGACGCAGATGTATCTCCATTACTCTGGGAGATCCGCCGTGAAAGAAGAATGGAATTTGTATTTGAGTACAGCCGCCTGCTAGACCTGAAAAGATGGAAAAAACTGAACTATATGGACTTCAGTACCAACCAGGATTACCTGATGGGACCATGGGTAAATGTTCAGGCTGAAATCCCCAGCTATCTGACTACTGCAAATATTGGCAGAATCAGAGTAAGAAAACTGGATAACAGCATTGTTAGCTGGAGTGGATCAAATGCCGCAGATATGGTAGGTTTCTGGATGGTGGAAAATAGTCAGAACAGGCTTGCGTTTAGCGAAAAAAACTACCTCGCTCCTGTGGGTCAGTCTCAGATCATTCAGTATGAAGATCAGGGTTACAAACTCACTCAGACGACGGGGTGGTAATCTTGCATTGACAATAATTGTTGATTATAAAAAATAAAAAGTCACCTCGCTTATCTGAAGAGAATACCTTCAACTGTTAAGCGGGGTGGCTTTTTAATTAATCGTATCATGAAAAAAATACTATTTGCTGTTGTTGCCTTCTTATTTGCGCAGCTCAGTTTTGCACAGGATGCGCTGACCTTTGTTCACCTCTCGGACACACATATCGGCAGCAGCACAGGTGCAGATGATCTCAGGCGTACGGTAAAAGATATTAATGAAAATCCTGCAATACAGTTTGTAGTTATTACAGGAGACATTACAGAATTTGGCGCAGATGAAGAGATCAAACTCGCCAAACAGATCCTGGACAGTTTGAATAAACCATGGCATATCATTCCGGGCAACCATGATGGCAACTGGTCAGAAAGCGGCGCGAATACATTTAAAAGAGTTTTTGGCAACGAAACATTTTTCTTCAAAGCAGGCAAATACGTTTTTCTGGGAACACATTGCGGGCCAAACATGCGTATGGGACCTGGTCAGATCCCGAGGGAAAATATCGTTTGGCTGGATTCTGTACTCGCCACTATTCCTGACAATACGCCAATCATCTTCGCTAATCACTATCCACAGGATTCAGGGTTGAATAACTGGTTTGAAGCAGTTGATCGTCTGAAACAAAAGAATATCGAACTCTTTCTTTGCGGGCACGGGCATAACAATCACAAACTGGATTTTGAAGGTATTCCCGGTGTAATGGGCCGCTCCAATCTCCGCGCAAAAGCAGATACCGGCGGATATAACATTGTTACAATTAACAATGATGTTGTTAATTACAGCGAAAAAACACCCGGAGGTCAATTGAAACCGGTTTGGGCAACAGTGGAACTGCACCCATGGAATAAACAGGATGCAACAAAATATTCACGCCCCTCCTATGCCGTGAACGACAGCTTTGCTTTTGTAAAAGAAAAATGGTTGTACCAGGATAAGAGCGATATTGGTTCCGGTACAGCAATGGCCGGTAACATTGTAGCTGTGACCAATACGAATGGTGAAATCGTTGCACTAAGCAGGAAAAACGGTAAACCGGTATGGAAATTCAGCACTGGCGGTAAAGTGTACTCGATTCCTGTAATTGGAAGTAATGTAGTTGTTGCGGGATCTTCCGATGGATATATATATGGTGTATCATTAAAGAACGGAAAACAAATTTGGAAAGTGCAGGCTGCAAAAGCTGTGTTGGGCCATCCGGTCGTGCATGGGAATAATGTATACATCGGCTCTTCTGACGGAGAGTTCCGTGCGATCAGTCTGAAAGACGGCAAACTTGTATGGAGCTTTAATGAAGTAAAAGGATTTGTAGTAACGAAGCCGCTGATCTATGCCGGCAAGATCTATTTCGGTTGTTGGAATAATGACTTCTATTGTCTCGATCTGAATACAGGAAGTCTTATTTGGAAGTGGAATAACAATAGCGGCAACCGGATGTATTCACCGGCAGCCTGTTTTCCTGTAGCGGCAAACAACCGCGTGTTTATCGTGGCGCCGGATCGTTATATGACGGTGCTGGATGCGAACAATGGAACGGTGATCTGGAGAAAACAGGATCCAGCCATTCGTGTGAGGGAGTCAATGGGATTGGCCGCAGACAGCAGCGTGGTATTTGCGAAAACTATGGGAGGAAACGTATTGGGTTTCTCCACCACCGCAAATGAAATGCAGACAGCATGGCAATCAAACGTATATCTCGAATACGAGATCTGCCCGACGGCGATCGTTGAAAGCCATAATATTGTTTTTGTGCCGACACAATCGGGTGTCGTTGTTGCACTGGATAGAAAGAACGGAAATGTTTTGTGGAAGCATAAGATCTCGAATTGTATGGTCACAAATCTGCAGCCTGCAGGGAAAGACGAATTACTGGTGACGACGATGGATGGCAGGGTTGCATTGCTGGGATTCTGATAATTCTAATTTTCAAAAATGATAAAGCGCGACTTTCGTTGGAAGTCGCGCTTTCATTATGGAAGAATTTTCAATTTTGGAGGGGTTATGTGCAGTCTCCGACTACGTATACCCCTTTACAGTATCGATATCTAAATTATCTACCGGCTTCTATACCGCATTTCCAAAGAAGAGATAGCAAAGGAAGATCGCCGTAACAATGCCCACCAGGTCTGCCAGCAGCATCGCTCCTATTGAATATCGCGTGTTCTTGATACCAACCGCGCCAAAATAAACAGCGATCACATAGAATGTTGTATCCGAAGAGCCCTGTAATATCGCCGAAAGATATCCCGGGAACGAATCCGCACCATAAGCATTCATCGTATCGATCATCATCCCTCTGGCACCACTTCCGCTCAGCGGCTTGATGAGCGCTGTAGGAAGGCCATCAACAAAACGCGTGTCTGTACCGAGCGCCACAAACAACGATTTCAATCCGCTGATGATAATGTCAAAAGTGCCGCTGTTGCGCAGCAGGCTGATGGCTACAAGCATCCCCACCAGAAAGGGAATGATACGGACAGCCACTTCAAATCCGGATTTTGCGCCATCTACAAACGCATCAAAAATGTTGATCTTTTTATAGAGCCCGCCAAGGATGATCAGTAAAAAGATCAACAGGATGATGCCGTTGCTTAATACAGCTGAAAAAACTTTCAGATCATCAGTGTTCAGTGATACAAGATAAAGCACCAGCAAGGCAATGACCGCGGAGATCCCGAGTACCCAGAGCAGGATCGTCTTTTGGAAGATATTGATCTTTTGCCTGAATGAAACGATGAATAAAGCAGCCATCGTTGCCACAAAGGTGGCGATCATACAGGGCACAAATATATCAGTAGGGTTTGCAGCGGGATTTTTCATCGATGCTCTGACTGCGATGATTGCAACGGGGATCAGTGTAAGACCGGATGCGTGCAAACAAAGGAACATGATCTGCGCATTGGACGCCCGGTCTTTCACAGGGTTGATCTCCTGCAAACTTTCCATGGCTTTTAACCCGAACGGCGTAGCCGCATTATCCAGTCCAAGAAGATTGGCAGAGAAGTTCATCATCATGTGTCCCATTGCCGGATGACCCGGCGGTATGTCCGGAAAGATCTTTGAAAAGAAGGGTCCGATGATCCTCGACATGAACCTGATGCCGCCCGCTTTTTCTGCAATGCTCATAAAACCCATGAACAGGGCCATGATACCGATCAGCCCGATACAGATCTCAACGGCGCCTTTACAGGTATCGATGATGCCATTGGATGGCAACAAACGAAAGGCGCGAAATTGTCCTTCAGGCGTTTTATACACCCGGTCATTATCCCAGACAGCCACTTTATCATGCTGCAGCTGTGTGATCACGGTGGCAGGTATTGCAGCGGAATCCACCGGTCTTGCATATACCGTATCAGTATTCTTGCCAGTTACCAGCATGCTGAATATCTGTTTCTGCTCCGGCTGAAAAGTAAAGCGAAAGCTTGCAACCAGGATAGAGATAATAATGAACGCGGACCAGATCCTGCTAAGGGCCATGAAGTAGTGATTGAATTATAAGCCTGAAGATAATGAAAGTTTAAAAGGTTTAAACGTTTAAAGGTTTGGAAGAAAAGATTTCAGCAGTTTCATCATATATGCCAGAAAATACGGTCCGCGGCAGCAATCTATGAAACCTATGAAACTTCTGACCCTATGAAACTTCTCGTGCGCTGTGTATAGTTTCCGGCTATTGCAATCCGGTAAAATAAATTACCTGTTCATGTTCGAAGGAAATTCCCTTGCTCTTTCCAGGTCTGGCATTTGAGGGTTTGGGAGGTGATAAATTCGTTCCGGGTCTGCGTCGCCGATAGTTTATTCTTTGACCTCCTTCACAAACGCCCTCAGCTTATCCTCATCCAACCGGCCTTCTGTTCTAACTCCATTACATATATCCACTCCGTAGGGCTGTACCAACGCAATCGCTTCCTTTACATTCCCTGCATTCAATCCTCCTGCCAGAAATACGGGTTTATTCACTTCACTCACCAGCCTGCTGCTGATCTCCCAGTTGTGCGTGTTACCTGTGCCGCCCAGCGTTTTGATCGCAGCTTTGGGATTGCCACTGTCCAGCAAAATGAAATCCACCTGGTCCTGCACCGATTTTGCCTGCGCAATACTCTCCTCTCCGGTCACGTGTATCACCTGCACAATGTATACGTCCGGCAGTGCTGAACGGATCTCCTGGTAAGTTCCTTCCGTCAACTCGTCGACGATCTGTACTGTGTTTACGCCGGTGCACTTAACATGGCGGATGATTTCAACCGACGATTGTTCGCTGGTCAGCAGAAATGAGCTGATCCCGGCAGGAATTCCCGCCGTGATCGCAGCGATCAGTTCATCAGCGATCGGCCCTGGCCCGCTTGGCATTCTCGCTACAAGCCCCAGCGCATCCGCACCACACTTCACCGCCAGCGCCGCTTCTTCCGGCGATGCAATACAACATATTTTGATTTTAACAGCCATGTCCGGTTTTACGCAAATTTCGCTTTTTCTTTTCTGTTCCTGCTTCAACAATGCGTGAACGGTGAGGATGAATGGATGAATTGTCCGCCGCAAGAGACATCCGGTCATTGGCCATCGAACAAGAATAAGAGGACCTTTCACCTGATCGTCATTGATTTTTTTTGTATAACTTACCGAACCTAACTCTGATTTTCGCATGCGCCTGATCAAGCAAAGTGTTCTCTATTTCCAGGAAGGAAATTCGGATAAAGTTTATGAAACGGATCTTTGTGATGTAGGAAATGATAAGTATGTCGTTAACTTCCGCTATGGCCGACGCGGTGCTAACCTGAAAGAAGGCAGCAAAACAGCAGTGCCGGTTTCGCTGCAGGAAGCTGAAAAGATATATAATTCGGTGGTAAATGAAAAGCTTGCGAAAGGTTATACCGGTGCACCCGGTACCGCAGCCCGTCCGCTGGCATCGGATTTTCTGTCCACCGTTCCTCTTCCCGCAGCAATCAATATAGATAGTCTCCCTGAAGGAAAAGAAAAAGCAATTCTCCGAAGACTTGATACGGCAATAAAAGCGTCGCGACCTTCGGGTCTTCCATGGAAACTGTCCCGCATCATCTGGAAAGCCGGCGAATTCAAAATAAAGGAAGCAACACCCTTTCTTGCAGGCCTGTTCACCAAAGGTGACACATTGCATCAGTATTGCTGCACCTGGTCGTTGATCCGCTGCGCCACCACAGACACATTACCGGTTATCCGCGCGATCAAGGAAAATCATCCTTCGCCACTTGTTCAACGCATTGCCCGTGCCGGTTTAATGCACCTGGAAACGGGCGATAAAAAGGAAGAACAAATACGTGAGTATATAAAATTGCTGCCTGATAATTTTCAGAGCGCCATCCAGCAACAGGATCAACGGTTCCTTGAACAACTTTTAACACAACAACCTCCCGGTCATTCATCAGTAAACTGGCGCGAACATCTTTATCTCATTTCCATTCACTATCGCTGGTTACGGCCACTCATAAAATCGGTATTATCGTCAACGCCACTGAAACCAGGTCATTTCAACAATATCCGTTCGGTATACAAACTTGCGGAATTGCTGGATGATTTTGAGGTCACCGGTCTGCTCACCACGCGTTTTGAAAGAGAGACCGAATTTTTCTCCAGCAAGATCGCAACGATAAATACAAAAAAGCAGGTCTATATCGGAGAGATCGAAGAATATGTCAACCCGAATAAAGAGCTTAAACAGAAAAGCAGCAGACTTGCTTATTCCCAAAAAACAAGATGGTATCTGCACGCACGTGTGGTCAAACGCCTGGAAATGTTTGGCGAAAAAGGGGATATAGATTATGTACGCCTGGCAACCGGGATCTTAACAAATTACAGAAATGATACTGATAACAAAGACGCATTCTCTGTAACTGATTACCGTTGGAGAAATGGAAGATATGAACCATTTGAAAGGCTTTTCCCGGCCAATGCAACGGCCGTATTGCTTCACCAGATCCTGGAGGGCAACAATCCACGGATGGAACTGACCTCAAAACATATCTGGAAATTCGCTGCTGAAACAAAACAAAAAGTAACAAATCCTTCAGCAGGTTCTCCGGGCGGTGGCATCTCCGGGTTGTTTAAAAAGATCACGGGATTATTTGGCAGCAAAAAAGATGCGCCTCCCCCACAACCGGAGATCGTACAGCAGGCATCTGCACCTCCATCCTTTGTGCCACATCTTGAACTATGGAATAAACTGCCGCAGGCATACGTCCAACTGCTGATCGAAGCGGAAATCGGCGAAGTGCTTGCTTTTGCATCAACACATCTTGTTACCCATCCTGCGTTCAAAGATATCAAAAGCAGAATGGACACAGATACATTGAAGAAACTCGTCCGTTCAAAGTTCATGATCACCGCAGACCTTGGCTATTCCATCATCAAAGAAAAATATTTGCTGGAAGCCGCACCTGCTGACCTGATCGTAGCAATGCTTGCTTCTGTTTCAAAAGACGCGCGCAACAAAGCAAAAGAATGGACTGAATCAAATACAAGAGCATTACTGCAGGATGCAGGTTTCGCTGCCCAGCTGCTCTTCACGCCGTTTGCAGAAATCAGAAGCTGGGCAAAGGAATTGATCCGCACAAATGCACTGACGGAGCAGACAAAGCAGGCTGTGGTCGGGCAATCGATCGCATTCATGATCACCTCCCGCAGCAACGCAGACAATAGCATTTTCAATGATGCGGCAGATACAATGTTCAGTGTATTCAGCAACGAATTAAGAAAAGTTGACGTAAATATTATTTCAGATCTCTTGCATCATCCCGTATCACCGGTATTGCTCTTCGGATTACGGATGGTAAAACTGAAAAAGAACGACTGGAAAGGAGAAGAACTGAAAAAATCCGGCCTGCCTGATCTTCTCCATCACTCATACGAGCCGGTAAGACAACAGATCGTTGAACTCATCACAGACTTAACTGATCACGATCTCATCCCTTTTAAAGATGACATGATCAATGCCGCATTATCGCCCTGGGCTGATATACGGCAGGGAATGAAACCGGTATTATTACGTCTGGCAAAAACAGATCCATCTTATGGAAATAGTGCTGCTCAAACATTGATGCCTTTCCTCGTCAGAAAAGAAATCTACGAAGGTCAGCATGACTATCTCGCAGATCTTTTAAGCAATGAATTGAGTAACTATCTGCAGCACGCAGATAAGCAAACGGCACTCAACCTGCTTTATGGCAACTACGCTCCTGCTCAAAGGCTGGGCATTGTGATACTGGAGAAATACACGGATCCTTCCACGCTTACTCTTCCGCAGGTGATCGCGCTGGGTAATCATGAAACTTTAGCTGTACGGAACTGGGCATGGAATTTTTATACACAACAATCGCCACGAATTAAATATGAAGCGAACACAGCGATCCGGTTACTGGAAAGTTCCTGGGCTGACACAAGAGACTTCGCCAGAAAATATTTTCACGCTTCATTTGAAGAAAAAGACTGGGAGCCGGAAGTGCTTGTAGGCATCGCCGATTCTGTGAAACCTGATGTGGAAGCATTCGGGCGTGAGTTGATCACCAGATTCTTCAATGATAAAAATGGTCCGCAATACCTGCTGAAATTAAGTCAGCATCCGGGTGAAAAGATGCAGTTGTTTGCCACCAATTATATGGAAAGGTTTGCAACAGACAACCTGGAGAACCTGAAAAGTCTTGAATTTTATTTCCGGTCCGTTCTGACACGTGTGAATAAAAGCCGGATTGCAAAGGACCGGATTTTTTTATTCCTTTTGAAAGAAGGATTAAGATCGGAAGAAGCGGCAAGGCTGGTGACTGATATCATCACTGATATCTCCGCATTGACGGCCATCGGTGATAAGGCGAAGTGCATCGACCTGCTGATGCAGCTCAAATCCGTTTACGCACTGGACGTTCCCCTGCAGGTCAGGCCTGTTGAAACACGTTCCTGAAGCATTCCAAATTTCACAATCAATTAAAAACCTATGAAACCTATCAAGTGTATGAACCATATGCCTCCGTTATCCACGGCTGACTGCCGCCACTGTCAACTATTTACCATCATTGTTAAACGATATACATGATATTCAATTATCGCTTTGCAGGAAATACATCAGTCACCAATACCACGCAGATGACGGGTCTTTCGTTTGCACCGGATACACTACGGGAAAGTGCATGGTTTATCGGCAAGCTCAACCGCAAACTGGCTTTCCGTGAAGCGATCTCTGCATTGCATGATGTAGTGATCAGCGATCTTCGCTTTAAACCAAAAGACAAGACCGCTTATAAAGAATGGGTGGCGCAGAATGAGGCATTATTCATAGCTGAACATATGGCAGGCTATGATATGGATGCAACCGATGAAAGGATCAAAGAAATTGGCCAGGAACTCAGGACCATCAGCTCACAGCGCATGAAGGTGATGGCGCCATTTGACAAAGCAAAACAGGCCTACTTTAACTACATATATCATAAAGACCGGACCACATGGATTGTGCTCGATCCCGTGATCACTATTCATCCTGACGAATTGTTCTTCGAATGCTTCAGCCAGGATGAATCGACTTACGCAAAACTCGGCTGCAATTATAATGTGTTCAAAGAACTGAACGATTATAAATGCGGAACTACAAATGTTGACTATTCGGCAAGCCTGTATGAAGAATTTCAGAAGATCCGGGATTATAAAGACACTGAATTAAAAGTCGACCCATCCGGTTTCACTGTACAAACAACAAACGAAGAACAATACAAGGAGGTAAAGATCGATCTGCCTGACAGCTGGGTACGTGGTTTTTTACAGGTCAGCAGTGCAATGACCTTACCTACCGTTCATTTTGATCTTCATCCGATGGATGTATACAGTATCTGTCTTCTTTTGCGCAGGTTCAAAGAACACAGAGGTCCCCGGGCGCTGCGATATGTACTTGAACCGGGTTTACCTGTAAAGATCTTTTTTGAACCATGGGGCAAAGAGATCATTTGTGCAAGAAGCATCTACACAGGTGCGTCACGCCAGGAGATCAGGACATGGGGAAGAAGAAGATTGCTCATCCTGGAACGATTGATCCCGGTTGCAAAAAAATTCACCGTACATCTGCTTGGTACAGGCCTTCCGTCCATGTATGTTGCGGATATGGGTGACATGAATTTCACCCTGGGCCTCAGCGGCTGGACTGCCAATGACTGGAGCCAGGCAGGCAATTTCGATCTCCTGGCACCAAGAATGGAAGTTGATGATAAAACAAAACAACTTGTTTTTGAAGCATTGAAAAAAGAATGGCTGGGCACAGCCGCACAACTAAGTTCGCAATTGGGTGTAAGTACAGCAGAGGTCACCGGGGCATTAAGTCTTTACACACAGGCAGGCCGTGTGATCTATGATCTGAATAAGCAAGTGTACCGCGTTCGTGAGCTAAGCCGCGAACCATTACCACTCGAAAGCCTGCGTTTCGCCAGTCCACGGGAAGAAGTTGCCGCAAAAATTGTGGCAGCACAACAGATCAAATATGAGGTACAGCAATTGCCCGACAAGAGTTTCCAGCTAACCGGAACGGTGAAAGGTGCAAGGAAAAATTATAATCCGCAAATGGTGATCGACCAGGATGAAAAGATCAAATCAGCTTCCTGCAATTGCGATACTTATGTGCAGAACAAATTATACAAAGGTCCGTGTGAACATATGCTGGCAATGCGGCAGGTATTCAATCGCACCCGCTTGGCGGCAAAATAAAAACAGTCCTTCGGTTTGTAGATTTTTTACTTAACCGGAGGATTGAATTTGCAGACTTTAAACCATATATTTGTTAACCTCATTTATGTTCTTTGACAGGGGTAATGCAGCACCTTGCTTCCGAAAGGAAAGAACGATGTTTCGTCGTTCATGCAACATGATTTGTTCATGCATCACCAAATGTAATCTTTACTGTGGCATACGGGTACTATTATACTGGTTATCAGTACCGGCCCCGTGTGCCAAACCAGTATAATAGTACCCGTATGCCTGGCGTTGATTAATCTGGTCCCGGGCACGCACGAAGGCAGCACATTACCCCCGTCAAAAACATCATCTTTCTTATCTCTATGTTCGATAATCAAAAGACACGTCAGGAGCTTTACGACCGGATCCGCGAAAGCAGCAAAGCTGAAGTGGTTCTCCAAGAAATGAAGCGTTTGGGATTCTGGTCAAAAAATGACAAGGAGCCTTCACTGCCAGAACAACTGATCAAACAGGAAGCTGCATTGGTCAAAGAGCTGAACGCGCTTAATGCACAGAAAAGAAAATTCCACAACAAAGAGGCGATGCTCAGGGAAATGCGTATTAAACGCATGGCCACTGCTAAAGAGAAACGGGAGGAAAATAAAAAGAAGCGCGAACAACAGCGTTTCGAAAAAGCCGCGGCCTGGCGCCAGCGTAAAACCGGTGAGATCCTCTATCTCGGCGAAATGGTTTCAGCGGGGCTCGCCAATACGTCCAACGATACAGCAAAACTATCAGCATACAATCTTCCCGTTTTTAATAATGAGAACGAACTCGCAAGCGCCATGGGCATCACTTTGTCCACGTTGAAATTCCTTGCGTTCAACCGTAAAGTGTCTACCGTTTCCCATTACCGTAAATTTTATTTATCAAAAAAATCTGGTGGTAAACGGCTGATCTCTGCACCGATGCCAAAACTGAAAACCGCACAATACTGGATCCTGCAAAATATTTTGCAACGTATACCTGCGCACCCTGCTGTGCATGGCTTTATTCAGCAACATTCAATACTCACCAACGCTGCTCCGCATGTGGGCAAAGAAGTAGTATTGAATATTGATGTAAAAGATTTCTTTCCCTCCATCCATTTCAAACGGGTAAAAGGGTTATTTCAACGGATCGGCTACGCAGAAAAATTCGCAGCTATTCTTGCATTGCTGTGTACAGAAGCTGCAACAGAAGAAGTGGCTCTTGACGGCAAAGCATATTTTGTGCAGAAAGGCAACCGCGTATTGCCACAGGGTGCGCCAACAAGCCCCGCCATCACTACCCTGCTTTGTTACAAACTCGACAAACGTTTGCAGGGACTCGCTGATACACATCAGTGTGCCTATACGCGTTATGCAGATGATATCACTTTCTCCGGCAATGACCCGCAGTTCAATGCGCAACAAATGGTCTGGAGAATAAAGAAGATCCTTTCTGATGAGGGCTTCGAAGTGCACCCTGATAAGATTGCCGTAATGCGTAAAGGCAGCCGCCAGCATGTGACCGGCATCGTAGTAAATAAAAAGAAGTCGGTAAGCCGCGACAAGCGCAGAAAATTCAGAGCGCTCCTCCACAACCTGGAAACCAAGCCCGGCTTTATTCCAGCCTGGGGAAATAACAATAGCGGCTATGCCATCTTGGGTTATGCAAACTTCATGAAGATGGTTGATCCGCTCAAAACAGCAGGCACTCTTCAAAAATTACAATCACTGATCGCGTCCGGAAAACTTCAGTTGATCACAGCGGTTAAACCTTCGAAAGATAAGAATGATAGTAAACCCTGGTGGAATGTAACCTGAACATGATTTGCTTCGGGTTAAAGTGTTTAAATGTGCGACTGACCGCCGGCAACGCACACAGTTTGTCCCGGAAGGAACGTTTAACCCTTTAAACAATTCTCTTCTATAACAACTCCACTACCATTGCCGAAGCACCACCTCCCCCATTGCAAATCCCTGCTGCGCCGATCTTTGCTTTCTTTGTCTTCAGCACATTGATCAACGTTACAATGATCCTTGCGCCACTCGCGCCCAACGGATGGCCCAACGCCACAGCACCGCCATGTACATTTACTTTTGCCGGATCAAGTTTCATTCTTCGTGTATTCTCGATACCCACTACGCTGAAGGCTTCGTTGAGTTCGAAATATTCCACCTGTTCCATTTTCAGACCGGCTTTTGCAACAGCTTTCGGCACAGCCAAAGACGGTGTGGTCGTAAACCATTCAGGCGCCTGCTCCGCATCTGCATATGCTAAAATCTTTGCGATTGGTTTTAGCCCGAGTTCTTTTGCTTTATCTGCACTCATCAATACCAGCGCAGCTGCACCATCATTAAGCGTGGATGCATTGGCAGCAGTGACAGTACCGTCTTTCGCAAACGAAGGGCTCAGTGCCGGGATCTTTTCAAATTTTACGTTAAAAGGCTCTTCGTCTTTTTCAAAAACAACAGGGCTGCCTTTGCGCTGCGGGATCTCTACCGGCACAACTTCATCCGCAAACCAGCCATTCTCCCATGCAGCCTGGCTGCGTTTATAGCTTTCAATTGCAAAATTGTCCTGCTCTTCACGTGTAATGCCGCAGGTACTTGCACAAAGCTCTGCCGCATTACCCATTGCTTTTCCGTCATACACATCGGTGAGGCCATCTTTTGCAAGGCCATCCACCATCGTAACATCTCCGTATTTATTGCCCCAGCGTGTTGCCGGTGAATAAAACGGAACATTGCTCATACTCTCCATACCACCAGCCACAACGACATCGGCATCACCCAGCAAAATGCTTTGCGCTGCGAGCGCGATCGATTTCATGCCGCTGGCGCAAACTTTATTCACTGTCGTGCAGTTCACGCTATCCGGCAAACCTGCAAACTTAGCGGCCTGTCTTGCAGGTGCCTGCCCAAGATTTGCCTGCAATACCGAACCCATCAGCACATCCTGCACCTGCACTGGCTCAACACCTGCCTTTGCAATAGCTCCCCTGATTGCTGCAGCCCCCAGTTGAGTAGCAGTCAGTCCTTTTAATCCACCGCCAAAGCTTCCTATCGGAGTACGGACGGCGGAAACGATAACAACTTCCTTCATATGGTGATTTCAAATTGAGAGGCAAAGATAACGATTGTTAGTTTATCCAAAAGAACGATAACTGTTGGCTGATGGCCGAAATGCTGTTTTTAGAAAAAACTTAATAGGTAAAAAACTCCTGATCATGAAGATCTTCTTTTTAAAGTTCCGCCCGGATCTGTGAAGCCCCGCCAATGGCCATCGGTCATCGTCTATCTGACGATCCCCACCGTCCCCTTCAACAACTTTCCTCCCTCCTTCAGATCCAGCATATAAACATATACACCCATTGGCAATGGCTGCCCATTAAACCTGCCGTCCCAATGTATGTTTGCTTTTTTTGCCTGAAATACCATGTGTCCCCAGCGGTCATAAACAAACAATTCAAAGTTCGGATAAGCACTCAGCGCAGGAATATACCAGGTGTCATTGATCCCATCTCCATTGGGAGTAAATGTATTCGGCACGAATACATCTCTGTATACAAATACCTTCATCGTGTCTGCAGCATCACCACAGCCGTCATTCGACACAACCTTCAAGACATAAGTTGTATCATGCGGTGGAGTGATCACCGGCGTGAGAGAAAATGGATTATCCATAAACAAAACCGGCGTCCAGCTATAACTGATGTTTTGCCCCGTTACCATAGCGGTCAATTGCGCCGATGTTCCCTGCACGATCCATTTATCCTCGCCCGCATTTGCTGTAGGACGGTAAATGACATTCACGGTCACTTCGGCAGTGTCTTTACAATTGAATTGATTTGCTGCAATGACCTGGTAGGTGATTGTATTTAACGGGCTCGCAACAGGATCGGCGATCGTTGCGTCAGACAATCCAGTTGAGGGTTGCCATTCATAACTGTTGCCGCCCTGTGCGGATAACTGAACAGATTTTGTCTCACAGATTATTTCAGAAGCGGCGGCAACTGTTGCTACCGGATTCGGGTGTACTTCAGCCAGGATATTATCGCTGGCAGCACAGCCTGCATCGTTCGTAACGGTTACATAATACTGTCCGCTGTTTTGCAGTTGCGCGTGGGCGAAACTGATCTGCTTTTGTGCCGACTGAAAACCACCTGGTCCTGTCCATTGATAGAGTACGCCATCCGACGCATTCAGTTGCATTGAGTTATTTTCACAAACAGGCGCATTTGTCTGCAGGTTTATCACAGGATAAGCCGCCACTCTTACAGTAAGCGCCGTAGATGCCACGCGGCATTGCGGTGTTCCAAGATTTCCCTGTTCCGCTGCGGTTAATCTGTAGGTATAAATACCAACAGCAGCTGTTGCGGGAAAGTTGCGGGTAAGATTAACATTTGTTTCGCCCGGGATATCCACCCAATTACCGCTATTCAATCTTTCCTGCCATTGAAAACTTGGATTATTAAACCCGGCAGACACAGTGCAGTTGAATTCAAACTGACCGGCTGTTCCTTCACAAAGATTTACATTGGAATTCGTATTGCCGGTGATCGCCGGCAACAGCCTGGGGCCGCAGGGCCGGAAGGTGATATCATCAAGCGCAAGGTCATTTCCGCAACCACCTTGTGCATTATTAAAGATGCGCAGTACAACATCCTGCACATTGGAAGGCGTGGTAAAAAAGAAGCCGGATTGCTTCCAGGTGGGAGTAGCTTCCTGAATAAGATTATTGGTATTGTAGGTTTGCAGAACGGTGCCATCCGTTCTTTCAATACTGAAAGTAAGATTGGGGAGGATCGGCGAAGGGCTGCAGGAACCGGGTGCCTGCACATTCATCAGCCAGGCGGCAAACTCATATGTCGTTCCGCCACACAGGCCTTTTACTGTATCAATATAAAATGCACTCGGCTGATAGGACGCATTGACCAGCATAAAGTAACCGTTAGGATCGCCGGTATGATCGCTCAACAGCGAATGCCAGGAATTACCGAAACAGCCGATGGTGCTGTTGCGCACTGTATAAAAACCATCACTGGGGCAATCACCCGCCACATACTGGTATGCCGTTGTAGCAGCGGCAAGTGCTGCTCCCGGATTTGATCCCGCTCCAAACGTAATGTTCACAATCGGATCCCCCAGGCTCCCCTGGCACAACTGGGCATCCAACCGGGTATAGAACAACACCAACAAACAAACAAATCCGGCAATTTTCCTCATCTGCAAAAAATATTCCTTTTGGACACACAAAATAGGGAGAATGTACCAAAAGGGCGAGCCGGCAAAAAAGTAGTCAGGGGTTGCTGAATAACCGCAGGTTTCTGCTGAAACGTTTCATAGGTTTGATAGGTTCCAAAGGTCAGGCAAGCTGCATTTGTCCGATCAGTTTAATAATAATGCAGAAGCACCGATATCCGGTGCCTACCCGAACCTCTTCAACCTGTTCAACGACGAACGCTTATCAACTCTTTATTGATAACAGCATAGTTATTCAGCGGCCCGTTGTTCCATGGCCGATCACAGGGAGTCTGATGCCCGGAATTATTAAAGAAACAGGCCTGACAGAACAAAGACCCTCCGTTATAGAGGGTCTTTGTTTTACTAATACTTTTCTAATTGATCTCAGTCATCAGCCATACGGTCATCTTTCTCATCTCACCACATCCTCCAGTTCCACATCATTATCCTCGCCGCCTTCCATCAATTCATCCTGAATCTGCAACGCATTAGCCTGGCGCTGGTCCACATGCTTGTCCTTCGCCTGCTTCAGCATCTGGGTCAATATATCCACACATTCGTGGACGGACGTCTCGAAATGAGGGCTATGTTTTTTCACGAAGTGATCATTGCCGGGAACTTCCAGGCGTATTTCACAGTAATCGCTTTCGGTATTGCCGCCAGGGCCTTTATGCAAAACAACATTTGCCCTGACGATACGGTCGCTTTTGAGGCCTCCCACTTTTGTGCGGATGAACTCCTCCAGCGCATCACTTGCCTTAAATCCCAATGATTGAATAATTATATCCATGATGGTAACATTTTACGGAACTTGTCCATTAATTATGCCAGAACAAAAAAGATGCTGAACGTACCCGGAAATTAACATTGCTCACCTAACTTCATCACTGGCATTATTATTTCTACCAACAAACCTTTGGATGATTTGTTTGAAATCGCAATGACAAAGAACAAGCGCTTAATTCTGATCACACTTATGCTCGGCACATCGATGGCTGCAATAGACAGCAGCATCGTGAATGTGTCGCTGCCGGTGATCCGTAATCATTTTAATGCAGATGTCGAACGGGTGCAATGGGTGGTAACCGCCTACATGATCTCATTCTGTCTGTTCATCCCACTTACCAGCTGGTTGAAAAGCAGGATCGGTTATTTCTATCTTTACACAGGTTGCGTTACGGTATTTACGATCGGTTCATTGCTCTGCAGTCTTTCTGTTAGTCTGGATATGCTGGTGTTCGCCAGGATCATCCAGGCAATTGGCGGCGGAGCAATGTCTCCCACTTCACTCGCCATCCTCAGCGATACATTTCCAAAGGAAGAGCGTGGATCAGCGATCGGATGGTGGGGCATCGGCAATGTAATGGGGCCCGCTCTTGGGCCAACCCTGGGAGGTGTGCTCACCCATTATTTCGGATGGCCATCGGTATTTTATATCAATATCCCTATCGGCATTCTCACTCTTTGGATGAATTACCGCTATCTCGGTTTTCTGAAAAAGATACCCATATCCAAACCAAAGTTTGATACCTCCGGATTTACCTTCTTTTCGTTATTCATTGTATCCGTACAGTATGCCACGTCCTCCACATCAAGAAAGGGATTGGGTTCGGTGGAATTTATTTTAGGATTACTTGCCTGCATCTTGTCACTCTATTTTTTCATGCGATCTTCACGCAAACCCGATCCATTGCTCGATCTGACCGTTTTCAAATCAGCTACGTTCAACCGTGCGGCAATTGTAGTAGTGATAAGATCAATCGCATTGTTTGGCGGCATGTTCTTCATCCCGTTCTTATTACAGGGACAGGTAGGATTCTCTGAAATACAATCGGGCCTGTTAATGCTCCCCAACGCATTAATGATGCTTGTCACACGGCCATTCGCCGGACGGATGGCAGATAAAGGACTCACACGGAATATCTCCGTCGCAGGGATACTGATCGTCTCCATCTCCTTCGTCTTTTTCTCCCGTATTGATCCCGGCACCTCAGTCGGCTGGATCATTGTTTCCATGATGATACGGGGACTTGGCATGAGCCTGCTCGTTGCTCCCGTGTCAACAGCATTGCTTAATTCAGTCGGCCCGTTCCAGACCGCCACCGCTACATCCATGAACAGTTTGCTGCAACAACTTGGGGGCTCCATCGGCATCGCACTCAGCACCGTTGCCCACAGTTACATTTATGCGTATTATGAAGGGAAAAATCATCCGCCGGCAATGGCGGAGCATTTTGCGTTGCAATGGGGATTTATGCTGACCTCATTCATCATCTTACTGGCCATCATACCGGCCCTGAAACTACCGGAGAAAGCGATCCTGTTCAAAGACCGTCAGGAAATGGCGAGCGAGTGAGGAGCCTGAAAAGTTTCGGAGGTTCGCAACTGCTTTGACAAAGAATCCCTGAAACCTTCTTTATCACCATCCAATCCCGTAATCCTCCCCATGATTACTCGATCCACCCCAAAAACTTCCATGCTTCCAATCAAAAAAGATTGCATTAACAGGGCCGCTAGTACGATCTTCAAAACGAAGCGTATAGCCAAGTTTCTTTAATTCCTCCCTGATCTTTTCAGGTGTTTTCTCCTGTAACAATAAACTGCCGGGTCTTGGCATACGGTCTTCATTCTTTGTGCCACCAAGCGATAACCACAATTGATTTGAGTTGATATTACCTGCTTCTGCAGCCTGCTGCACATTCATTCCAAACTCAACCATGTTCAGGAAGAACTGCAACAGATTTTGCTCCTGCGTGTCTCCTCCCTGAACTGCAAAAGAAAGAAACGGCTTGCCATTTTTCAAAGCCAGTGTTGGTGTTAAAGTGACGCGCGGACGTTTGCCGGGGGCAACGACATTAAACGGATTCAATTCTTCATCCAATACAAAACTTTGCATACGCTGGCTCATGCCAACACCGGTATTACCAGCAACACAGGCCGGCAGCCAGCCGCCACTTGGCGTGATCGATACCACCCATCCGTTTTTGTCCGCTGCCTCCACACTTGTTGTACCTCGCCATAAGCGATCGATATACTCATTATCGATTGGCTGAAATGCAGTACCATTCCGCACGTCATGTGAAGGCATAAAGTTGCCCGGTGCTTTTTTATTAGTGTCGATAGAGAACCCTCTTTTCTTCAGCAATTCAAGATAAGGATTGGTCTTCCCTTCAAAAGCATAAGGATCACCGGGGCCTGCTGTTGCATCATTCTTCTCAAAACTGATCAATGCGGCCCGTTGTTTTGCGTAGTCTTTACTCAGTAACCCTCTGATCGGTTCTTCTGGAGGAAAATAAGGGTCGCCGTAGTAAAAATCGCGGTCAGCAAAACTGAGATTCATTGCCTGGTAAACGGTATGAATGTACTTGCTGCTGTTATATCCCATGCTTTTCAGATCAAAATTTTCCAGGATATTCAGCGCCTGCAGCATTGATCCTCCCTGTGTCCAGGAAGTAAGTTTGTACACATCAATGCCTTTGTAATTTACCTGCAATGGTGTTTCTTCGATTGGTTTCCACTTTGCGAGATCGTCCATGGTGATCAAACCACCCTGTTCCTGGCAACCGCGTACAAATTCCTTCGCGATATCCCCTTTATAAAAACGGTCATATGCCGCCATGATCGCCTGCTTGCGGGTTTTGCCCTGCTTCAGCGCGTGGTCTTCCGCCTCAATCATCTTTGTCAATGTTGCAAGCAGATCATTCTGCACAAAGATCTCGCCTGCCTCCGGCGCTTCGCGCTTTTCACCTGCATGTGTGAGAAAGATCTTCCTACTGTACGGCCACTCTTTGATACGGTCTTTACCACGTTCTATACTGTTGGCCGTTTGTGCTTCTATCGGATATCCCGCTGCGAGTTGCATTGCAGGAGCAAGTACCTGTTTCAAACTCATCGTGCCATATTCAGCAAGCATATAACACAAACCGCCCGGTGTTCCCGGAGTCGTTGCCGCAAGCGGGCCATATTCGGGAGGAAACTGAAATCCCCTGTTCTTAAAAAATTCCACGGTGGCGCCAGTCGGTGCCACACCCATCGCATTGACGGCAATTACTTTTTTTGTGTCAGGATTATAGATCAGTGCCTGTGTTTCGCCACCCCAGCTCAATACATCCCACATGGTACACGTAGCGGCGAGCATGCCGCAGGCCGCATCCACGGCATTTCCGCCCTGCTGAAACACCATTGATCCCGCTGTAGCAGCCAACGGCTTGCCCGTAATAGCCATCCAGTTTTTTCCATGTAATACCGGCTTTTGCGTTGGTTGCGCATGCACCCGGGCTGCACCGGATAAAACGAGCAGAATAATGGGAAAGAAATGTTTCATGCAGTTGGGTTTGTTTAAAGATAGGAGTTCGGTTTTCAAGGGAAGAAAAAAAAGTTACAGAAGATGGATAGTTCCGGAGATTCCGCAGATCTCAACAGTTTGGGGAATTGAATAGGAGTTGCAACAGTCCTCTCCTGCACGGAGTGGTCATTCTTTAGGAACGGGTTGGGCGGCCCCTGCTCACCGTGGCCCTTTTTCCCTATATTCGGCCTCCCAAAAACAATCTTTGATTAGTATGAAAAAAACTAAAACATTACTGCTTCCTGCCTGCCTTCTGGCAAGCAGCCTGGCTTTCGGTCAGGTAGCCGATTCGGTGATCGTAAAAAACATCGTAACGGAAGCCAATGAGAATTCCCAGTTGAAGACCCTCGCGCATGAGCTGTTGGATGGTATCGGGCCACGCCTTGTTGGCACACCACAAATGAAACAGGCGAATGACTGGGCTGTTGCAAAATATACTTCATGGGGCATTCCCGCCCGCAATGAAAAATGGGGAGAATGGAGAGGCTGGGAACGCGGCGTATCACACATTGATATGGTCTCTCCACGTGTGAAATCTATTGAAGGCATGCAACTCGCCTGGTGCCCCAGCACAAATGGTAAAACACTTACCGGCGAAACGATCATTGTAGCTGATGTGGCTGATTCCGTTGCCTTCCAGCAATGGCTGCCAAACGTAAAAGGAAAATTTGTAATGATCTCCATGTGCCAGCCAACAGGCCGCCCCGATTATAACTGGGAAGAGTTCGGCACCAAAGAATCATTTGAAAAAATGAAAAAAGAACGCGCAGATTTGCAAAGCGCATGGAGCAAACGCATGCGCAAAACAGGTTTGACTGCAAAGAACCTCGCACTCGCTATTGAAAAAGCAGGCGCCCTCGGCATCATTGCATCAAACTGGTCAAATGGTTTTGGTGTAAATAAGATCTTCAGTGCAAATACAACAAAGATCCCGACTGTAGATATTTCGCTGGAGGATTATGGCCTGCTGTACAGGCTTACTGAATCTGATATCAAACCAAAGATCAGCGTTCGCACAGATTCAAAAGAACTCGGCGTTGTACCAACATTCAATACGCTTGCCGAAATAAAAGGAACAGAAAAACCCAACGAATACGTAATGCTTTCCGCACACTTCGATTCATGGGATGGCGGCACTGGCGCAACAGACAATGGCACCGGCACACTCGTAATGATGGAAGCAATGCGCATTCTGAAAAAGATCTATCCAAATCCCAAACGTACGATCCTCGTTGGTCATTGGGGAAGCGAAGAGCAGGGCCTGAACGGTTCCCGCGCATTTGTAGAAGATCACCCGGAGATCATTGCAAACCTGCAGGCTCTATTCAACCAGGACAATGGTACAGGACGTGTAGTGAACCTTTCCGGACAGGGTTTTCTTAACTCATACGAGTATCTTACCCGCTGGTTATCCAAAGTTCCTGCGGATATCAGAACACAGATCGAAACACGTTTTCCCGGCTCACCCGGCGGTGGCGGTTCCGACTTTGCATCATTTGTGGCAGCCGGCGCACCAGGTTTTTCGCTCAGTTCCACAAGCTGGTCATATGGCAGCTATACCTGGCATACAAACCGTGATACTTACGATAAGATCGTGTTTGATGATGTAAAAAGCAATGCGATCCTTGCAGCCATTCTCGTTTACATGGCCTGCGAAGATCCGGTAAAGACCTCAAGAGAGAAAAGCGTATTGCCTCCAAGCCCGCGTTCAGGAGAGCCGGGTAAATGGCCGGCACAGACTTCTCCAACCAGGAAGGGCGGGCTGAATTAATCCGGTAACCGGCTGAAGAAAAAAAGATTTAAATAGGCGAAACCCTCCGGTTAACGGAGGGTTTCGCCTATTCAGGCCTAATCCACCTGAATCCAGCCATTGTCTATCAAACATTGATCGAACGTCAGACCACCCCGTCCATTCAACACTGAGAAATTCTTGACCGGTATCATCCTACTAAGAGTTTACACCCAATGCCACCCCGGCCACTTCATTCCCTAGCATTCTTTCTGCTACACATTAATAAAAAAAAACCGTTCTTTTCCTGCTGGAAATTCCGATCATTTGAAATATTTTTAAAGGAATATCAGGGGCTTATGATACATTCCGATGCATAAGTTGTGTATTTTTGTAAAAAATAAACTCAATGAAGATTTTCGTAGCCGGCCTGCCTTATGACCTTGATGATGCTGAACTGGAAGAAATTTTTGAAAAGTTCGGGAAGATCATTTCTGCAAAAGTGGCCATCGACAGGGAGACGGGAAAGAGCAAGGGTTTTGGTTTTGTTGAAATGCTGAATGATGATGAAGCCAAAGATGCCATTGAAAGCCTCAATGATATTTCTTTGGGTAAAAAACCTTTGGTAGTCAAAGCTGCAGATGAACGCGGCGGCGGTGGCGGTAACAGCGGGGGCTATGGTGGTGGTACCAGCGGCGGCGGCGGTTATGGCGGTGGCAATCGCGGCGGCG
>Ga0081606_1000146_pt1 | contig 42300 bp, 33 predicted proteins | sample EareggfetidaYelm_FD_71127 | JGI IMG/M metagenome (GOLD analysis project Ga0081606, IMG submission 71127) | Earthworm egg capsule microbial community from the University of Washington, USA - E. fetida Yelm (SPADES assembly) (version 2) | ecosystem: Host-associated > Annelida > Reproductive system...
CGAGCCCCGGTCGATTTCATTCTGGCTGCCACCCGCGTTGACGGTGACCCAGGAATCGCGGTCTTGACGCACCTGCTCGTGCGCCAGTCCCACCGCGTGGCCCAGCTCATGTCGGGCGGGGTTCACACCGCAGCCATTGCCCAGCGACAGATCCTGCCGGCCCCCGATCTTGCCGACGTAGCTCCAGCATCCATCAGCGGTGACGATCCGCACGTAGTCGGCCTGGTTGGTCCGGGGTACCCAGCGGATGGTGGTCTTCGCGTCATAGTCCGCCTTGGCGCCCGCGAACGCCGAGCGCGTTTCCGCCGACGCGGCGGGGTCGATCTCGTAGGGAATGACACCCCCCGGCCACTTCTGACCGGTGGCGTTGACGATGCCAGAGCCCATGGGCTGGATTCGCGTGTCGCCATCCAGCCGCAGGAGCACCTGCTTGTCCGCGCTGAGCACCCGCGTGCCAGAAACCTCACCGATCACTTGATCGCCGACGAAGGCATAGCCGCCCTTGAGCACCGCGGTGGCGGGCTCTTCCTGGCCGGCCAGCCGTACCTGGAAGGTCTGTCCTTTCGGGTACTGTGAGTTGTACACGGCATCGTTTTCCAGCTCGCGCGCGTGCTCGCTCACCTCGTCCGACTGTTCTCCACACGCGGTGCTCAGCAAACCCAAGGCAAGAAAAGCGGTGTGACGCATTGCGCGATTGAGCATGTTGTCTCCTTCAAGACGTGTGGCGCGGCCTGACGCGCAGGCCCCGCGCCTTCTCGAACCCCACTGACACGAGTGACCAATCAATTGCCATAAACCAGCAAAACCAGCAATTGGAGTTTATGGAAAAAGAGTGGACAAGGCTGGTTTTCCTGTGTTGTTGGAAAAGTCGCCTTGGGCTGTGCGCGTGGAGCGAGCGGTGGGTGAAGGCGTCGGCGCGGCGTTCGTCGTGGCGGACCGGGTGGGCTCGAGTTGGTGCTCACCGTCACCGTGGGGGCGGTGAACAGGCCCGTGAACTCGTCGTTGTTACCTACCTGGGTGTTGTAGGTGGCCGCGAAGAAGCGCCATGAGCTGTTCGAGGGATGTGTTCGCCTGAGGCAGGAGTGGAGGCAGGCGGAGGGTGTTGGCGGACGTGAAGGAGGGGAGGGGTGCGAGCGATTCTGGAGCACCTGGGCCTGCCCTGGCCGCCGCCGAGGTTGGCCCCGGCCCAGAGGCCACCCCAGAGCGTGTGGTGCTGAACTCACAGCCGCTTGGTCGCCATGAGTCATGCTCTTGGTGACTCAAGGAAAGATTATCCCCGATAGTGTAGTCACTCGTGTCTCTGCCTCGTCCCAGAGTTTGAGCATACATGGGCCAGGGGGAACGCTGCTTGGCAATTCTACCTCGACCAGGACTCGCTCCATATCTCCGGGCGGAATGGGTTTGGGTGCCCACACCTCGGCGGTCCATTCGCCATTTGGCGTGACGAGTCGTGCGTTCGCGGGCGCCCATGCCTCCGTGCCTTGATTCACCAATGTCAGGTTCACCGCCAGCCGCATTCTGGGCTTGTCTCTGCTCTTGTTCGGAGCCCGATAGCTGATGGCTTGACGGACACTGAACGCTTCTCCCTGGCGAGGGACAACGTCGAAAGTGATGCGTTTGCCGAAAACGCCATCCTGCCCGATTTGATCCAAGGCAAGCAGTCCCATCAGGCCCGGAGGTTTGTCGCGCTCGGAGCGCTCCTGGGCCAATGTCATCCGACATTGATGGAGTTGGCTCTGGGCTTCCTCGGCTGCCCGCTGGTAGGCCTCGGCGGAGTGAGGCCGTCTGTACACCTCCCATTGTGGCTCCGCTTGGGATGACACCACAAGGGAGAAGTCCAAACTCGCCGGTGTGGCCCCATCCGCGAATCGGGTGGTCAGTCCCAGGCGTCTTCCCAGCGGCAACTTGCTGGAGGGCATGAGTGTGAGCAGGAGACCATCTTCCGACAGGGTGACCTGTCTGAATGATTCTCGCGCGTCAATCGCGAGCCCCTCACGCTGGATGGGTGTATCGAAGACCAGCAGGAGGCCTTGTCCTGGCTTGATGCGCACCTCGCGCGGCTGGCGTGGCGTGTCCACTGTCACCGTGATGCGAGGGGCGCCTGACATTTGTTCTGAAGCGGGCCGGGGCGGTAACGGTTCGGGAGTGCTCGCGAGGAAGAGCAGGGAGAGGACTGTGGCCGGGGTGGACATGAAGAGGTGACCTCCGAAGTGGAAAGACTATCAGAGACCTCCGACGTCGGTCATTAGGTTCAGTCATCCCATCCGTGGGACTACTCGAAACGCTCCACCGCGTGCAGGTAGACGGTCGAGCCAAGTATCACGGCACCGGGTTTGCTACCGGGCTCGATTTGCTCTCCTCTCCGATAGGGGCTCTCGTCTCCGAAGAGTTCCATGCAGACGGGATAGACCTTCCCCTGCGGCGTCCGGGCCTGGGTGAAACGGCCATATGCCCGCTCCGCTCCGAAGAACAACTCGCCCGTGAAGACAGTATGTTGAGGAAGGACATCATCCCGGCCCCACGCTTCAATCAAGATGATAGGAGTTCCATGCGGGATGACGATGCGCGCCGCATTGCCCTCGATAGGGAACGTGGCGAGCCGTGATTGATCGGGCTCGATTCCCAACGAGGCCATGGTGTCCCAGGCGTCCGGTGGGCACTCCGCGGGGGGCGGCAGGGTCGCCGAGGTGAGCTGCGCGGGAGCCGGGGGCGTGGCGCAGGCGAGTTGGCCCACCGCCCATGCGGTGCCGCAAGCCTTGGCCAATCGGGAGGCGGTTTGCCGTGGAGTCTTCGCGAGCATGTTGTCCTTTGGGGTCGTCGCGTCGGCGACGGGCGCGGGAGTGAATGCCTCGTCGGGCGCCGCGCTCTGGCTACCTTCCTGTTCCTGGCCAGGCGTTGTCACCCTCGAAGTCGAGGCGGAGTGGGGCAGGGCGATCATCAGGGCGAGCAGGCTCGTGGTGAGCACGAGTCCCGCCACCACGCGTTTCACTCGCTCCGCGATGCGCCGGGTTCGAGGCGGGGGGGCAGGTGTCTCCTCTGGGGGGAGCGGCTCGCCTCGCCGGGCATGGCGCCGCGCGTATTCCTTCAGCCGCTGTTCCCTGTCGATCCAGTCTCCCAGGTCGAGTTCCTGCTCCTGGATCGTCGTGGCGGCGTCCGGACCCCAGGGCTCGCACAGGGGCTCGTCCCACGAGTCATCCGCCTTCTCCAGCACCGTCTCCAGCGCCTCGCAAAGGGCCTGGGCGTCGGGGAGGCGCGCTTCGAGCGGCTTCTCCAGCATGCGCAGGCACAGCTCGCCCAGGGCCCGGGGCACGCGGGGATTGCGCTCGTGGGGCGGCTCGGGTGTCTCGCGCAGGATCCTGTTCGCCAGGCCGCCCTCGTCTTCCCGGGGGTGCTGGGTCTCGAACGGGTAGCTGTTCGTGAGCAGCCAATAGAGGAGGACCCCCATCGCCCACAGGTCATCCGAGGGGCGTGGCGGAGCGTGCTCGCCCGCGTGTTCGCGCCGGAAGCGCAGGGCCTCGGGGCTGCGGAAGAGGGGCGTGCCGGGCAGGGCGAGGGGATGGGTGACGTGCGGCGCCCCGGTGTACGTGCTCACGCCGAAGTCCACCAACACCGCTCGTCCGTCCTCGTTGCGCACGAGCACGTTGGCGGCCTTGATGTCCCGGTGCACCACGCCCGCCCGGTGGATGTCCAGGAGCTGCCGCGCGATGTCCAACAGCAGCTCCACTACCTCCCGCGCCGAGGGATTCTTCATCCGGACCCAGACATCCAGCGGGCGGCCGTTCACATAGGGCACGATGAGGAAGAGGTGGCTCGGCTGGGTCAGCGGCCACAGTCCGTAGCCCAAAACCCCCACCTCCCCCCCGCGCCGCAGCCGCAGGCCCACCTCCAGCTCGCGCCACGGCCAGGCGCTCCGCGCCAGCGCTCGGAACTTGAGCGCGTACAGCCGACCCTCGCGCCGGGCCCGGAACACCGTGCCCTGGCCTCCCTCGCCCAGCCGCGCTTCCAACAGGTATCCGTCCACCTCCACGCCCAGCGTGGGGAGCGCGACGTCCTCCACGTCGGCCCACCGTGGCACTCCGCCCCTCCACCGCCTCGCCGCGACGTGCGGCACCCCTGCCTCGTTCATGGACGTGACCTCCGACGTGGGTCACTATAACAGCACCCCCGGCGTCACGTCCGTTGGAATCGCTCGTCAGCCGCCCCGGCGCATGTCGCCTTGGAGATACGGGAGAGGGGCCGCTGCGCACCCGTGCTTGAGCCGCTACACTCCACGCGCCCGCCATGCTGCTCCAAGACGCCCTGCACCCTTCCTTGTCGGACCCGACGCTGGATGTCATGAACTTCCTCAACGAGGTCGCCCTCCGCTTTCCAGAGGCGATCTCGTTCGCGCCCGGCAGACCGAATGAGCAGTTCTATGACGCCCAGCAGATCACCACGTACCTCGATGCGTACGTCCGTCATCTCGGCCAGGAACGAGGGCTCGACGAGGCGCGAATCCGAACCAACCTCTTCCAATACGGCCGGACCAACGGACACATCCACGGTCTGATCGCGCGGATGCTGGAGAAGGACGAGGGCATCCGGGCCGCTCCCGAGTCCATCGTCGTCACGGTGGGCTGCCAGGAGGGGATGTTCATCTCCCTGCGGGCGCTGTTCTCCACGCCCTCCGATGTCTTGCTCGCGGGCATGCCCTGCTACATCGGCATCACCGGCGCGGCCAAGCTCCTGGGCATCGATGTCGTCCCGGTGGCCGAGCGCGAGGAGGGCCTGGATCTGGACGATCTCGAGGCGAAGGTGGAAGCGCTCCGCGCTGAAGGCAAGCGGCCCCGGGCTCTCTACCTCGTCGCGGACTTCGCCAACCCGTCCGGACGGAGCCTCCCGTTGCCCGCGCGCAAGCGCCTGCTGGAGATCGCCGCGCGCGCGGAGATGCTCATCATCGAGGACAACCCCTACGGCTTCTTCTTCCGGGAGGGCCCCCGCAAGCCCACCCTCAAGTCGCTCGATGACAAGGGCCAGGTCATCTACCTGGGCTCGTTCTCGAAGTCCGCCTTCCCGGGCCTGCGCGTGGGCTACGCCGTGGCGGACCAGCCGGTCCTCGGCCCCTCGGGGACACAGCACCTCCTGGCGGAGGAGTTCTCGAAGATCAAGAGCATGCTGACCGTGAATACGTCGGCCATCTGTCAGGCCATCGTCGGCGGCATGCTGGTGATGAACGATTGCAGCCTCCTCGGGGCGAACCACGAGGCGATCCGCTTCTACCAGGGCAACATGGACGCGACCCTCCAGGCCCTGGAGCGCCACTTTCCCCGAAGCGAGGACTGGGCGCGGGGCGTGACGTGGAACGTCCCGGATGGCGGCTTCTTCCTCGTGATGAAGCTTCCGATCGAGGCGGATGAGGCCCTGCTCGAGCGGTCCGCGCGGCACCACCAGGTCATCTGGACGCCGATGCGCTACTTCTACCTCGGCGCTGGTGGGGAGCATGAGCTCAGGCTCTCCTGCAGCTACCTCACGCCGGCGAAGATCGAGGAGGGCGTGTCGCGTCTGGCCAGTCTCATCCGGGCGGTGATGGAGGAGCGGCGATGAGGAAATTCGCTCGTCAGCCGCCCCGGCGCATGCGGCGCATGTCGACGAGGATGTCGTACTGGCGCCGCTCGGGCAGCACGCGGCCCGTGGCGAAGCGGTAGAGGCGGCTCACGTCGCGTTCGCGGGGAAAGCGCTCGCGCAGCACGGCCTTCCACATCTCCTTGGCCACCCACTCGGTGTCCACCGACACGGAGCCGAACTCATCCAGGTAGCGCAGGGGCGCCGAGGTGTCGTTCTGCAGGGCGGTGAGCACGAAGACGCGCGGGTGCGCCGAGGGCACCACCTGCCGGGCCCCTTCCTCCATCAGCGCGAGCTCCCGGCCCTGGGGCTCCGCGAACAGCTCCACGCTCTGCCGGTGCGCGAGCCAGGCGCCGAGCGCCACGAGCCCCCCGAGCACGCCCGTGGCGATCCGGGGGCCCCGGCCGGGCCAGCACGCGCCGAGGTTCACGAGTGACGCGGCGAAGAAGACGCCGCACACGCCCGTGAGGGCGAAGAGGGTGCGGTAGGTGGGCCAGCGCTCTCCGGCGAGGAAGCTCACGGAGCAGGCAGCGGCCGACAGCAGCACGAGCCCCAGGAGCCAGCGTCCGCTCGCGGCGAGTCCCGCGCGGCGGCCCTCGAGCGCGATGCCCGCGCCCAGGATGGCCAGGCTCAGTCCCACCATGAGCCCGTAGCCGAGGGGCACCGTCCCGGAGGAGCTGTTGAGCGCGCCCAGCGCCAGGGCATTGGGGAAGACGTGGGTGAGCACCCAGGCGGCTTTGTCGAGCCAATGGGTTTCGAAGACGATCCGGGGCGAGCGGGAAGCGAGCCCGGTCTTGAAGAGGAGCTGGGTGACGGCGAACGCGATGCCGAGCCCCAGGCCCATGATGCCCAGGTGCCGCGCGAGCCAGCGTCCGGTGTCCGGCAGCGAGGCCTCGCGCCGCGCCACGAGCGCCGCCGCGACGAGGACGGCGTAGATGAGGCCGCTGACCTGGTAGGTGAGGGTCGCCGCGACCATGGCGGCCACCGCGAGCGGCCATCCCCGTGGCGCGAGCGCGAAGGCCCCCGCGCCCAGGAGCAACGCCACACTCTGGGGCCAGCAGATGCCCCAGCTCGCGATGACCTGCGCGGAGGGCGTGAGCGGCAGGAAGGCGGCGAGCAGGGCCGCGGGAGCGAGGGACCAGCCTTCGCGCACGAGCAGCAGGAAGACGGCCACGCCGAGCAGGCTCAGGCACGCCACTCCCAAGAGCCGCAGCTCGGACAGCTCCCCGATGCTATTGGTTCCGCGCAGGGACAGCTCGAGGAGCGCGCCGTACAGGGGCCGTCCGAACGAGGCGCACACCCGGAGGATCTTCCCCGGCTCTTCCAGCGCCTCGCGCAGGATGGCGTAGTCGTCGCGCATGCCATAGCGGCGGAAGATGGCGCTCCAGTAGGTGACCCAGGGCAGCACGAGCAGCAGCGCGGCCGTGCTCCCCCACACGACGCCACGACGCGGTGGGGATTCCATGTCAGGTCTCTTCCACCACCTGCCAGCCGTTCTGGGCCAGGCTGGCCATCAGCTCCTCGATGTGGTTGCGCCCGCGCGTCTCCAGCGTCACCTCCACCGCCACCTCGCCCAGGCCCGCCTTGGAGAAGGCGCGGTTGTGGTAGATCTCCACCACGTTGGCGCTCTGTTGGGCGATCTCCGCCGTGAGCCGCGCGAGCATCCCCGGCCGGTCCGGCATGCGCACCACGAGCCGCACGAGCCGCCCGCCCTTGACGAGTCCGCGCTCGATGATGCGGCTGACCAGGTTGACGTCGATGTTGCCGCCGGACAGCAGCGCCACCACCTTGCGGCCTCGCGCGGAGGGCAGCTTCGCGTTGATGAGCGCCGCCAGGCCCACCGCCCCCGCGCCCTCGGACACCGTCTTCTCGCGCTCGAGCAGCAGGAGGATGGCGTTGGCGATCTCCTCCTCGTCCACCGTGAGGATGTCGTCCACGTAGCGGCGGATCATCCCGAAGGTGTAGTCGCCGGGGCGCTTGACGGCGATTCCGTCCGCGATGGTGGTGCCCGCGGGCACCTCCGTGAGCACGCCCGCGTCCACCGAGGCCTTCATGCTCGCGATGGCCGAGGCCTGCACGCCGATGATCTTGATGCGCGGGTTGATTTCCTTGATGGCGCACGCCACGCCGGAGATGAGTCCTCCGCCCCCGATGGGCACCAGCACCAGGTCCATCTGCGGGCACTGCTCGAGCAATTCCAGGCCGATGGTGCCCTGACCCGCGATGACGCGCGGATCATTGAAGGGGTGGACGAAGACGCGGTTGTCGCGCTGCTGGAGGCGCACGGCCTCGGCGTTGGCCTCGTCGAAGTTGGTGCCGTGCAGCACCACCTCCGCGCCGTAGCTGCGCGTGCGCGTCACCTTGATGATGGGCGTGCGCTCGGGCATCACGATGGTGGTGGACACGCCCCGGCGGCCCGCGTGGTAGGCGAGTCCCTGCGCGTGGTTGCCGGCCGAGGCGGCGATGACTCCGCGCGCGCGTTCCTCCGGCGTCAGGCTCAAGAGCGTGTTGAGCGCCCCGCGCTCCTTGAAGGCGCCCGTGCGCTGCAGGTTCTCCAGCTTGAAGTACAGCGCCGCGCAGTCGGTGAGATCCTTGAAGTGCTCCGAGCGGGGGCAAGGGGTGCGGTGGACGGCGTCACCAATGCGCTGCTGCGCGGCCTCGATATCCTGGAGCGTCACCATGGGCGTGTGTGGCGCCCCATAACCGAAGCCCGGGCGGTGCGAAAGGGGCGGGGGGCGCGGGCCCGCCCGTGCGTCAGATACCGCGCAGCACCGTGGCCTTGCCCACCCGGCCGATGGCCAGGATGTACGCCGCGGTGCGCAAGGTGACCTTGCGCGAGCGCGCGAGCTGGGCCACGCGGTCGTAGGCCTCCTTCATCGTCCGCTCCAGCTCGGCGTTCACCCGCTCCTCTTCCCAGGACAGGTGTTGCAGGTTCTGCACCCACTCGTAGTAGCTGACCGTCACGCCGCCCGCGTTGGCGAGGATGTCCGGCACCACGAGCACGCCGCGCTTCTCCAGGACTTCATCCGCCTCGGGCTCGGTGGGGCCGTTGGCGCCCTCGATGACGAGCCGGGCGCGGACCTGGGCGGCGTTGTTGCGGTTCAAAACACCGCCGAGCGCCGCGGGGATGAGCACGTCGCAGTCCGAGGCGAGCACGTCCTCGTTGGAGCAGGCCTGGCCGCCGCTGAAGCCGGTGACGGTGCCGGTGCGCTTCACGTGCTCGAAGAGGCCGGGGATGTCCAGGCCCTGGGGGTTGTGGACGCCGCCGTACACGTCCGACACGGCGACCACCACGCCCCCGTCCTGCCAGAGCAGCTGGGCGGTGTGGCTGCCCACGTTGCCGAAGCCCTGCAGGGCGAAGCGCGTGCCGCGCATGGGCATGCCGGTGTCGCGCAGGATTTCCCGGGTGATGTAGAGCAGGCCGCGTCCGGCGGCGGCGTCCCGGCCGCGCGTGCCGTAGAGCTCCGGGGGCTTGCCGGTGACGACGGCGGGCGAGTGCCCATGGAAGCGCGAGTACTGATCCATGAGCCACGCCATCACCTGGGGGTTGGTGTTGACGTCCGGGCCGGCGATGTCCCGGGTAGGGCCGATGAGGTCCTGCACCTGGTCCATGTACTTGCGCGTGAGCCGCTCCATCTCCTTGAGCGACAACTGGGTGGGGTCCACCGCGATGCCGCCCTTGGCGCCGCCGTAGGGCAGGTTCACCACGGCCGTCTTCCACGTCATCAGCGAGGCGAGCGTGACGCACTCCTCCTGGGTGATGGAGGGGTGGTAGCGCAGGCCGCCCTTCATGGGGCCGCGGCTGTTGTCGTGTTGGATGCGGTAGCCGTGGAAGGTGCGGATCTCCCCCGTGTCGAGCTCGATGGAGACCTGGACCTTCACCTCGCGCAGGGGCGTGGCGAGCAGGGTCTCGATGCGCTCGCCGACGTCCATGATGCGCGCGGCCTTGCGGAAGTAATGTTGGATTCCTTCGACGGCGGGCGGCATGGGCGCGAGGTCCTTCCTGGGCGCGAGGCCCGGAACTCCAGGGCTTGCGCTAACATGGGTTGACCATGCGCTCCAGTTCCCCGCCAGTCCAGGACACGAGCGGACCCCTCCGGGGGCTCGCCCGGCGCATCCGCGCGCTGCGCGAGCGGCGGGGGCTCACCCAGGAGGACTTCGCCACCCGGTGTGGCATCTCCGTGAGCTTCGCCTCGCTGCTCGAGCGCGGCGAGCGCAGCCCCAGTTACGAGACGCTGGTGCAAGTGGCGCTCGCGCTGGGCGTGCCGCTGGCGGAGCTCTTCCGGGTGGAGGACGAGGAGGCGGCCGGGGCGCACCGGCTGGTGGACTTCGCCCGGGCGCGTGCCCTGTCCCGCGCGGAGGTGGACCAACTGCTGGAGGTGGCACGGGTGCTGTTCGGCGAGCGCGCCGCCCAGGGCCTTCCCGCCGCCGAGCCGCCCCGTTGCCAGGTGGCGGACTGCGGGCGGGCCGTGCTGGCCCGGGGCCTGTGTGGCGCGCACTACCACCGCGAGCGCCGGGCGGCGAAGGCGGCGAGGCCTCCTCCGCCCTGACGTTCGAGGCGGTTACCTTCGCGGCTACTTGCGGCGGGCACGCTCGAGCTTGAGCGTCTTGTTCTCGCCGTGCGACTTGCCGTGGAGCGCCTCGAACGCGGGCACGTCCTCCTCGGCGATGAAGACGTAGGAGTAGGTCGGCTTGAGCTCCACGCGCAGCACCTTGCCGGCCGGGGCGCCGAGCGATTCCAGGGTGCTGGTGACGGCGGCCTCGTCGGCTACCTCGGCGCGGCCCAGGCCCACCCACAACCGGGCCTGACCGGGTACCTCGGGGGCTTCCGTGCGCTCGGCACGGGGCGGGCGCTCGCGGGTGCCGCGAGGCCGGTGCTTGTCCACCTTGAGCGTCTTGTCGCCGTGGGGCTTGCCGTCGAGCGCCTCGAAGGCCTGCGACGCGTCCTCGGGCACGTAGGCGTAGCCGTAGTGGCCGCGCAGGAGCGCCTTGTTCACCTTGCCCGCGGGGGCACCAGCGGCCTCCAGGGCGGCGATGAACTTCTGCTCGTCCAGGCCGTCATCCGTGCCCACGTTGAACTTGAGCTTCACCTCGCCGGGGCCCGCGTCGGGGGAAGGCGGGGGCCGGTTGGGGTCCCGCTCGCCGCGCGGCCGGCTCTTCTCCACCTTGAGCGCCTTGTCCTTGTACAGCTTGCCGTTGAGGGCCTCGAAGCCGGCCAGATCCTCCTCGGCGACGAAGACGTAGGCGAAGCCGGGCTTGAGGTCGGCGCGCACCACCTTGTTGTGCGGCGCGCCCGCCTCCTCCAGCGCGGTGACGATGCTGCCAGGCCCGAGGCCATCCTCGGTCCCCAGGTTGATCCACAGCTTCACCTCGCCCGCGGCGGCGTCCATGCGCGAGGGGCCGCGCTCGGGGCGATCCCGGCGGCGCTTGTCGGCACCCCGGTCCTCGCGGCGCGACTCCCCGGAGGGCTCCGCGCGGCGCTCGTCCCGGCGGGGCGGACGCTCGCCTCCACGCTCCTCGCGGCGGGGCGGGCGCTCGCGGTCCCCGCGCTTCTCGCGGCGGGGCTCGGCGGGACGCGACGGAGCGGCGGCCTGGCCACCCGCCTCCTCGTTCGCCTTGGCCTTCTCCATGCGCAGGTGGCTGAAGAAGTACTTGAGCAGGAAGGCGATGAGGTCATCCGAGTCCGCGCGCCCCTTGAGGTGGGACACGAGCGGCAGGAAGCCCTCGAAGATGGAGCCGGAGGCGGCCTCGCGGATTTCCCGCATATGGCGCTCGGCCCACAGGCGCACGGCCTCCTCGGGCGCGGGCATGTGCTTCTTCTCGAACTTGATGCCGAACTTCTTCTCCAGCGTGGTGTACGTCGCGAGCTCGCGGCCGGAGAAGAGGTTGATGGCCGTGCCCTTGTTGCCGATGCGGCCCGTGCGGCCCACGCGGTGCAGGTAGACGGCCGGGTCCTCGGGCAGCGAGTAGTTGATGACGTACTCGAGGCCGGAGATGTCGATGCCGCGCGCGGCGATGTCCGTGGCCACCATGAAGGCGACCTCGCCGCGCTTCACCTTGGCCATCACCCGCTCGCGCTCCTTCTGCGGCAGGTCCCCGTTGAGCAGGTCCGCGTCGAAGCCGTTGCGGTTGAGCACCGCCGTGACGAGCGCCGTGTCATCCCGGGTGTTGCAGAAGATGATGGCGTTGCTGGGCTCCTCGGCCTCCAGCACGTAGATGAGGTTGCGGGGCTTGGGGTACTCGTCCGACACGTCGTAGCGCACGTGGTGGATGTGCTCGACGGTGAAGACGTCGCCGGAGAGCAGCAGCGTCTCCGCGTCGGTGGTGTAGCGGGCGATGAGGTTCTGGATGTCCGTGGGGACGGTGGCGCTGAAGAGCAGCACCTGCCGGTCCTTGGGAAGGCGGTCGAGGATGCGGGTGACTTCCTCGTAGAAGCCCTGGTTGAGCATCTCGTCGGCTTCGTCGAGCACCGCGTGGGTGCAGCCCTCGAGCTTGAGGTTGCCGCGGTTGATGTGGTCGAACACCCGGCCGGGCGTGCCCACGATGATTTGCGTGCCCTCCTCGAGCGCGTCCTCCTGCTGCTTCATGGAGGCGCCGCCGTAGATGGCCGCCACCTTCACGCCCTTGTACTTGCCCAGGGCGGACAGCTCCTCGGACACCTGGAGCGCCAGCTCGCGCGTGGGGCAGAGGATGAGGGCGCGCACGCGCTTGTCCTCTGCCGATATCTTCTCGAGCAGGGGCAGACCGAACGCGGCCGTCTTGCCGGTGCCCGTCTTGCTGCGCACGATGAGATCCCTCCCCGCGACCACGGGCCCGAACGCCTTGGCCTGGACAGGGGTGGGGTGGGTATAGCCGCGCTCGGCGATACCACGCCGCAGCGGCTCGGAGAGATTCAGGTCATCGAAGCTGACGTCCGCCACGTACTCGGAGGGGCGGGACGAGGCTTCGGCAGGGGTGCCCGGCTGCTCCGGGTTATCGATGTCACTCATCAAGCAGGGGGCATAACCCCTGCATTACCCTCTGGCAACAATCGGAGCACTTTGCTTAAGGAACCCCTCATGGCGATTGGGAGGAAGAAAACGGGGGGAACGGGCACCCGGAGCCGGGCGAAGAAGCCCACCGAGGCCCCGGCCCCTCGGGAATCCGAGGCGGAAGAGGCGGAAGCCGTCGAGCCGGAGGCCCTCGAACCCCTCCTGGAGGAGCTGGAGGAGGTGGAGGCCGTCCTGGAGGAGCCGGTGGCCGCGAAGCCCTCGGCCCTGGTGAAGGCGGGGGCGGCGGCCATCACCCGGACGGACCCCCTCCAGGCCTACATGAACGAGGTGCACCGCCACCCCCTCCTCAAGCGCGAGGAGGAGGTGTCGCTCGCCCGACATTACCGTGACACTGGAGATGTCCAGGCGGCCTATCGTCTGGTGGCGAGCAACCTGCGACTGGTGGTGAAGCTGGCCCACGAGTACCACCGCAACCCCCTGTCCTTGTTGGACCTGGTGCAGGAGGGCAACATCGGGCTCATGCAGGCGGTGAAGAAGTACGACCCGGAGCGAGGGGTGAAGCTCAGCTCCTACGCCGCATGGTGGATACGCGCCTACATCCTGCGCTACATCATGGACAACTGGAAGATGGTGAAGCTGGGGACGACGGAAGCCCAGCGAAAGCTCTTCTTCAAGCTGCGCCAGGAGCAGGACAAGTTGATGGCGCAGGGCTTCGAGGTGACGCCGAAGATGCTGGCGGACCGCCTCAACGTCACCGAGCAGGACGTGGTGGAGATGGACCAGCGGCTCGGGCACGACGAGGTGTCCCTGGACGCGCCGGTGGGCGGGGATGACTCGACGGCGACGCGGGGAGACCGGCTGCTGCCGACCTCGTCGTCGCAGGGGGCCGAGGAGCGGCTGGGCAACGAGGAGTTGCGCGCGCTCTTCCGCGAGAAGCTCCAGGAGTTCGCCAAGTCGCTCGAGGGCAAGGAGCGCTACATCTTCGAGCACCGGCTCATCTCCGACGAGCCGCTGACCCTGCAGGACATTGGCGACAAGTACGGGGTGAGCCGCGAGCGGGCACGGCAGATCGAGGCCGCGCTCATCAACCGGATGCGCGAGTACATGCGCGAGCACATTCCGGACTTCGACCTGGTGGCGGTCCCCAAGGGGTAGGGCCAGGGGCCCTGGCCGGGCCCCTCAGCCCTTCTTGTAGTCGCGGAACGTGGAGATCTCTTCCAGCCGGGCGTCGGCGTAGCCCCAGTGCTCCACGTCCACGCGGTACTGGCCCTGGGCGATGAGCATCCCCCGGCACAGCTTCTTCTTCTCCGGCTCGTTCTGCTGGTGGCGCGCGCGCTCGAGCAGTTCCTCCCAGACCCATTGGGGCACGTGGTCGCGCTGGCCCGGGTAGGCGAAGCGGTAGAAGGTCAGATGCGCCAGCAGCACCTCCCAGTGCGGCTGGAACCGCATCATCAGATGGTCCCAGTCCATCTGCTTGCCGCGGGCGAGGATGAGGTGGTTGATGTCCGTGCCGTCGAAGCGCTCGCGCTCGCACACGAAGGACTTGGACCAGATGATGTCCTCGGGCGGCGCCACCAGGATGGGCAGGCCGTGGACGACGCCGGGATGGGCCCGGTCGATCCACAGGTCATCCACCACCGCCACGCCGTTGCCCGAGCTGAAGATGAGGTCGGCGAAGTACTCGTCGTTGGCGTACGCCTTCGCGATCCACACGGGATCGTGCATCTTCGTCTGGAAGGACATGCCGGCCAGGGCTTCCATGGCGCGCTCGACATGCTCGCGCTTGAGGAAGAGGTCCAGGTCCTTGGTGTCGCGGTAGATGCCCGTATAGACGTGCAGCGCGTAGGCGCCCGCGACCACGAAGGGAATCTCCGCGTTCTTGAGCGCGCTGAGGGCGAGCAGATGCGCGCCCCGTTCGATGGGCGGGCGCTGGTCCGCCTGCATGGGTGGGGGGGCCTTGCTCGGCCGCGGCATCGGCGGCGGGGTGGTGCGCTCGGGATGGGAACCCTTGTCGGCTCCCGTGTCGTTTCCCGCCGTCTGGGTATCGGTATCGCTCATGGCCGGCCCTCGGTTGTCCTGTCGGAGAAGGTAGGGATGGGGGCAGCCAGGCGCAGAGCGAAGGAAGACGCCCCTCGCCTGGCTGGCCGCTGCCCGGTCGATCGCCTCGGCCCTACGTGGCCCACAGGGCGGTGCCAGGCTCGGCGCCGCTCACCTGCCGCTCCGCATGGCGATAAGCCAGGGGCTCGGATGCGGCGTCGACCTTCATCCGTTCTCCCCTCGGACCATGAAGCTCCAAGTAATAGCTCTTCTCCCGCTGCCCCGCGTTGGCGATGCTCCAGCCCGCCTGCCTGATGTGTTTCTTGCACACGCGCGTGCGCCCCTTCATGTCCCGTCTCCCTTCGAGAATGGCGAATGAGGTATTCAGGATCCGTCCCGCCGCGTCGGGATGCAGGCGGAGGCCCCTCGCGCGGGCTCGTGTGCTCGCCCCTCGACCCGGCTCCAGGCTCAGGGGGCCCGGCCGGCGGGTGGGCCACCGAAGGGCCAGCGGAAGCCGGAGTACTGGACGACCTCGGGGGCCTTGCGCCCGTGCCACGCCACCGCTTCGCCGGGGCGCATCAGCAGGGCGCGGGGGGCGGTCTTGTTCCGCGCGCGGACCTGGGCCAGCCGCTCGGGGTAGGGGTCCGCGTCCGGGTTCTCGTCCCGGGTGCTGGCGCCGCTCACGGGCTCGCCGGGGTAGCCGGGGTAGCGGGGGCCCATGCCCTCGCGCCAGTACCAGGGCGCGCCTCCATCCGCGCAAGGCACCACGTAGCGTGCCCCGAGCAACTCGCCATAGCGCAGGGCCTCCTCGGGACCGGCCATGAGCCGCTGGGGCCGGGTGAGGGCGTCGAGCGGCACGTCGACGAGGTATGCGTCCAGCGTGGTGTAGCCGAAGAAGAGGGGCTCGAGCCGGAAGCCGCGCACGCCGCAGAAGAGCACGTCCACGGGCGCCTCCTCGCGCACGCCGCGGCACACCGTCTCCATGTCCCCGCGCACGTCGTGTCCGGCGTCGGCGAAGAAGGCCGCGGAGAAGCCCGGCGCGCGCACCAGCCACGTGTTGCCCTCGTTGAAGAGCCCCGGGTAGAGGCCTTCTCCGTCGGTGGGCTGCTCGCCGTGGAAGGGCAGGGCGCGCACGGTGATGTCCCCCACCCGCCGCTCCTCGCCCCAGCGCAGCGGCTCCACGCGCGTGTAGCCCAGTTGGGTGAGCCGCAGCACGCAGTCGGTGGAGAACAGGCTTTCTCGCTCCACGGCGGGCACGAAGATGCGTGTGTCACGCGGCAGTTGCAGCAGCGAGCCCAGGTGGAAGTGGTCTCCGTGCGAGTGGGTGATGACCACCGCGTCCACGGGCCCCAGGTCCTTGGGCTGCATGGGGGGGTAGTCCGGCCGGTCCATCGCGTGCGCGGGGCGGAAGTAGGGGTCCACCAGGACGCGCGCCTGGGCGCTCGTCACGAGCACGGTGTTGTGGCCGATGAAGAGCGCGCCCGGAGTGGGCACGGGGACGGTGCCTTCGTGCCGCTCCAGCCAGCCCGCGCCGGACAGGTCCGCCAGCAACTCCCCCGCGGCGGGCCGGGCGGACAGGGCGCGCAGCTCGGCCGGGGTGGCTCCGCGCGCGAGCGTGGTGAAGAGCTCGGCGAGGACGGGCCACTCGCGCGCCTTCACGGGGAAGTCGAGCCCCTGCTCGTCGCGCCGCAGGTGCAGCACGCGAGGCGCGTGTTTCGTCGCGTCGGGGAAGAGGACTTCTGGCCTCAGCGGCCGCCGGCCCTGGCGGCGGCGGCCGTCGGTGCAGAGCGCGGCGTAGCGGGGCGTCTCCTCCAGCCAGCGCACCAGGGACTTCGCCTCGCGCAGGGCGCGCTCGGGACCGAGCTCCGCCAGCCGCTGCTTGAGCGCCGCCTGGGCCCGGCGCACGGGCCGGGCGGTGGGGCCCTGGATGCTGCAACCCAGATCTTCATGGTGCTCGGCCTCGGTGCGGGCCGAGGCGAGCACGGCGAGGCTGACACCCCGGTGGAGGGACAGACGCATATATTCGTGGTCCTACCAGGACGAAAGTACCGGTGATGAGAGTTGTCGCGGACTGCTTGCCCGTCCCCTTCTTTCCGATGATGCTCCGCGCGCGACCGGGACCGTGGGCTGGAGACGGATGCAGGTGCCGGGTGGATTCTTCGTTCCAGCCATCGGAGGGGGCATGAAGGGTGTTTACAGGAAGGTCACCGTCCTCGCGACGGTGGGTACCCTCCTGGGGGGAATGGGGAGCGCTGGCGCCCGGCCCCCGAGTGCCTACCGGGAATACGACAGCGCCCTGTTCGCCAACGGAGGCTTCAAGCTCGCCTTTCCCAAGAAGGACGGGGCTCCGTCGCCGCGTGGCAAGGGCGAGGAAGAGGCCATCTCCCCCGTGCTGCTGCCCCTGTCGGTGTCGTCGTTCCGCACCGTGGGCAACCCCATCATGCCCAGGCGCCTCGCCTCGGGAGTGACGGGCCTGGACGCGGATACCCGCCGCCAGCTCGAGGCGGCCCTCATGACGCTGCTGCGCGAGTACGAGCAGTTGTTGGATCGCAACGACGACCCGCGCCTCAAGAACAACCTGGCCGGGGCCTTCAACTACCTCTTCACCTCCTCCTACAAGGCGCTCAAGGGCGGAGGGCTCACTTCCGAGCAGCAGAAGAGCATGCTGATGCAGATCAACGCCGGCTTCGCCCTGGGGCTCAAGGAGCGGCGGCTGTCGGATCGCGAGAAGCAGGAGCTATACGAGTCCGCCGTGCTCTCGGGCTCCATCATCCTCGGGCTCTACAACGAGGGGCGGGACAAGGAGCAGAAGACGGCGCGCGAGCTGGCGCGGGCGCTGCTCGAGCAGCTCATGGGCATCACCCCGGAGAGGATCCACACCGACGGAGACTCGGTGTGGATCGACTGACCCCGCGTGGCTCAGCGCCAGGGGCGTGAAATCACGCAGGCGTTGATGCCACCCACGCCCATGGACAGCTTGCCGGCGCAGCCCTGGGGCGAGGCCACGGCCGTGTCGAAGACGTAGCGGCCGTGCACGCGGCCAATCTCCTTGTTGAGCTCGCCCTCGCCCAGGGGCGTGGGGAACACCTGGCCTCGCGCGTAGCCGAGGTACTGGGCCGTCAGCTCCCAGCCGCCGCCGGCGCTCATGCCATGGCCGAAGGTGCCCTTGCGCGCCGTCACCAGCACGGACTCGGGCATCACCGCCCGCAGCGTCTCCATCTCCAGGAAGTCGCCAGGGGTGGCGGTGGCGTGCAGGTCCCAGCTCCCCATGTCCTCGGGCTTCACGCCCGCCTTGCCCAGGGCCTCGTGGATGGCCACGGTGGGGCCTTCCTTCGAGGGCGTGATGATGTGGTCCGCGTCCGAGGTGACGCCCACGGTGAGCGGCTCCATGCCCAGGGGCTTGAGGCCCTTGGCGGTGAAGTGCTCCAGGTCTCCGAGGATCCACACCACCGAGCCACCCGCCACGTGCGTGCCGCGCAGCTGGGTGAGGGGCTTGGACACGGCGCCGTCCGCGCTCACCACGCGCGCGTTGTAGAAGCCGCCCACCACGAGCGGGTGCGGCGGGGGATCCGTCATGCCCAGCACCACGGCCTTGGCGTCCCCGCTGCGGATGGCGTCGAGGGCCAGCTTGAGCCCGTAGCCGAACGAGGAGCACGCCGCCACGGGCGCGAAGCTCATGCCGGTGAGCTTGCCCATGATGGAGATCTGCGCGGCGGGCATGTTGTGGATGTTCCAGAGGATTTCCGCCGGCACCGCGTTCCAGGGGGGCTCGGGCGCGCCCCACTTCTTCTGCAGGCGCTGGTTGCGCGTGCGCTTCTCCTTGATGACGGCGAGCTTGGCGGCCTCCACGTTGCCGCTCTCCACGCCCAGGCCCTCGATCTCCTTCTGCTCGGCGAGGTAGTCGCGCAGCTCGACGGACTGGCCCGCCCAGAAGTGCCACCACGCCTCCTCGGCCACGTCCCGATCGTTCTCCTCCACGCTCGTGGGCTCGGGGGGCAGACCCGGCAGGGGCTCGCGCGTCTCCAGCCAGCGGCGCAGGACGCTGTTGCGCTCGGGCGACGCCCAGAACCGGTCCCACCGCCGCTGGGCGCGGTGCAGGCCCAGGGTGATGTCATGGATGGTCGGCAGGTCCCCGAGGCCCGTGCCCACGTAGACATGGGCCCGCGGCCCGAGCGCCTGCAGCTCCTGCTCCAGACCCGGATTCTGCCCGAGCGCCTGGATGAAGGAGCCAATGGCCATCTTCGTGGGCTGGCCCATCTTCTTCTCGAGCTGGGCGAAGCGCGTGGCGGGGAAGCGGGCGTCCACCCACGGCTTGTACTCGGCGAAGTCGAAGTCCGGCTGGCCGACGAGGAAGTTGTTGGGACCGAAGCCGCCAAACGCGGACAACCAGCTCTCCGATGAGGCCAGGTTCTTCTCGAAGGACTCGATGTTCCGCGACCGGGGCGCGACCACTCCCCAGCCAAAGATTCCAACTCTGCGCACGTTGATTCCCCTGATGCTGCGTTCGCCGCGGGAGCGGCCCCTGGATGAGCGCTAGAGCGGCTCGACCCTCAGGTTGTCGAAATAGAGCTGGGCCTCCCAACTGGAGAACCCGAAACGGTCATGACCTTTTCCCACGAGGGGAATTGGATCGTCGAACTCCATGAACGGTTTGCCGTCGATGCTCCAGCGCAGGAGCGAGCCCCTGCGCTCGAGCCGCCAGCGGTAGGTCTGTCCCCGCTTCACCGGGTAGGGCCGCGCTTCCACGCGCATGTGCGTGTTCTTCTTGAACACGCCCGTCTCCACGAGCCCCGCCTGAGAGGAGGCACCGCGCTGCTCGGCCACTCGCCGGGCCTGGGTCTGGAGCGAACTCAGCGGGGCGCCGTGCTCGTCCAGCCGCGCGATGATGGACAGCGTGTTGTTCCAGCCCCCGTGGATGAAGATGTAACCGGAGGCGTGGTCGGTGCCATCGCCGAAGAGCTCCACCTTGATGTCGCCCTCGGGCGACTCGGAGCGCACGTCGAACTCGATGGCCACGTTCTGGGGAAGCGGCGCCTGGAGCCACAGCGGGTTGTTCCTCACGCCGGGAGACAGCAACTGCCCATCCACCACGCGCCAGAAACCGCCGGTGGAGAAGAAGTCGCGCTTCACCACGCCGGGGTCCGAGAAGTCCTGGCTGTAGGGCACCTGGGCCGTGGTGGGGGCCTCGCCCCGCAGCAAGGCATGGTGGATGAGGGGGAACTGGAGGGCCACGAGCACCCCGCAGAGCACCGCCCAGCCCCGCCCCGACAGCCCCTCGGGCTTCTTCCAGGCGACATGGGGCCCGGCTCCAGTGTCCTCGGAGGCGGTTTCCTCGGAAGACGAGGACCTGGGCTCCGTGGCCTCGGGGTGCTTCTCCTTGCGTCTGGCCTGGCCCATCGGTGTCGTTCGTCCCCGGGAGGATGAAGGGGCGCGGACTCTACGCGCGGCCCTGTTGCTGGTAAAGCCCGACGCCCGGGCGGCTACTTGCCGCGGGGCGCACTCCAACGCTTCTCCATGGCCTTTTGTTCTGCCTTGCGCTGCTTCAACCGATGGCGCTCGGCACGCTGCTTCTCGACCTCCTCGGGCGAGGGCCGCACGAGGATCTGATAGATGCTGCCGGCGACCGCGAAGAGCGCCGCGGCGAGGACGATGCCCCAGGGCTGCCGGGCGAGGGCTCCCACCAGTCCGCTGAACTGGTGCAGGGCGGCCATGCCACCGATGACGAGCATCCAGGCGCCGAGGCAGGAGGTGATGATGGCCGACACGGGCCGGGCGAGCACCACCGCCACCAGGCCGCCGAGGATGAGCCCCGGCGCGAAGCCGAGGATGAAATCGTTGGGCCCGGCGATCTCCCCGCCGAGCAGGCCCAGGGGGATGCCCACGCCCAGATAGATGATGGCCGGCGGGAAGAGGAAGCCCACGGCGGTGAGCGCGGCGGCCACGAGCGTGGGCACGCGCGAGTCCATGGTGACGGAGAAGCGTCCGAGCAGCACCCCGGTCCAGGCCAGGCCGATGAGCGCGCCGAGGGGCCCGGCGATGATGCGGAAGAGCGGGCCACCGCCCACGAGCATCAACACCAGCCCCAGCGCGCAGGACACGATGCCGGCCCACATGGGCAGCACCCGGTAGAGGGCCACCCAGCCGGCGGGATTGAAGGTCTGGTAGGCCTTGAGGGCTTCGAGGTAGGCGTCCAAGCGGGTGTCCTAGTAGCGCATGGTGGCGAGCACCACGAGCAGCACGAGGAGGAAGGCGGCCAGGGCCGCGAAACCATAGAGGGTGGGAGGCGTGGTGCTACGGCGCAGCAGTTCCCGGGCCTGCGCCGCGTCGTCGGGGCTCGGTGTGTCCGCCAGCAGGTGCATGGCGGCGCGCCGTGCGGCCACCACGTCGCCCGCGTCCTTGAGCTTCCATGCCGCCTGCATCCGGGGGGAGGCAGGGTCTTGGGGCGTCTGTCCGCCTTTCGCCATGGGGCTCCTGTATAGCGGGGAATGCAAGGGCGAGTCGACGGTATATACGGTCCCTCATGCCCGTGCGCCCCCTCAGTCGCCGCCACCTCTTGTTCGGGAGCGCGGCGCTCGTCCCGTTGCTGTCCGGACGTGCGTCCGCCTTTGGTGAAAAGAGCCGATTCATCCCCGCCGTGGCCCGGCACGGGGGCCGGTGGGACGCGCGGTTGTCGGGGCTCCGACGAATCGCCTGGGAGGTCCAACGGCGCACCTCGGTGGAGGTATTGCCGGATGCCCGTCCCTTCTCGCTCTCCAGTCCGGACATCTTCGAATACCCCTTTCTCTACCTGGGCGGGGACGGGGCCTTTGCGCCCTTCAGCACCGCGGAGGTGGAGAACCTGCGGCGCTACCTCACCTTCGGCGGCTTCCTCCTCGCGGACGCCAATGACGGCAGTGACGGGCAGGGCTTCGACACCAGCTTCCGCCGGGAGATCGCGCGGGTGCTGCCGCAGAGCCCCCTCCGGGACGTGCCCTCCACGCACGTGGTCTTCAAGAGCTTCTTCCTCCTGGAATCCGCCCCGGGGCGGCTGCTCAACAAGCCGCAGATGCAGGCGGCGAACATCGGCAAGCGCGCGGCGGTGATGTACTCGCAGAACGACCTGGCCGGGGCGTGGAGCCGCAGTGAGTCGGGCGACTACGAATTCGACGTGTCTCCCGGGGGCGAACCCCAGCGCGAACTGGCCGTGCGCCTGGGCGTGAATCTGTGCATGTACGCCCTCTGCCTGGACTACAAGGACGACGCCGTCCACCTACCGCTCATCCTCAACAAGCGCCGCTGACTTCATGGACACCTCTGCCTTCAATGCCTGGAAGCTCGTCAGCCTCTCGCCGCTGCCCGTCTGGGCGCTGGGGCTGCTGGCGGTGGGGGTGGGGCTGGGCGTGGCCCTGGCGGCCTGGGGCTTGCGGCGCGAGCCCTCGCGCACGCGGCGCTGGCTCTTGTGGGCCCTGCGCGCGGGCGCGGGTCTCGCGGCGCTCTTCTTCCTGCTGGAGCCTGGCATCCGCAACCTCCAGGTGGCGCGGATGAAGAACCGGCTCGCCGTGCTGGTGGACCGCTCGGCCTCCATGAACTTCCCCGTGGAGCCAGGAGGCGTCACGCGCTCGGCCCAGGCGGCCGACTTCGTGGCGAAGGCCACTGCGGGCCTCGCGTCGCTCAAGGACCGTTACTCGGTGGAGGTGTACGGCTTCGATCCCGAACTGGCGCCCACCACCGCCGAGGCGATCGCCCAGGAGCCCGCGCGCGCGGGGACGTCGGATCTGCTCTCGGCCCTGCGCTCGGCGGGCGCGGGCGCGCAGGGCAGCAAGAAGCTGGGCGGCGTGCTGCTCGTGAGCGATGGGGCGGACAACGTGGAGCTCGCCAACGGCGCCGTGGGCCGGGCGCGCGCGGCGCTGGCGGACCTGAACGTGCCGGTGTCCACCTTCCTCGTGGGCCAGGAGTCCTTGAAGGACCTGGCCGTCGAGCGCGTGAAGGTGGACGACTTCGCCTTCGTGCGCAACTCGCTCACCGTGGAGGTGGAGGTGCACGGCCGTGGCTTCTCCGGCCAGGACGTGCCGGTGGTGCTCAAGCAGGAAGGCAAGGTGGTGGCCACCAAGTCCGTGCGCTTCGATTCATCCGACGACGTGAAGCCGCTGGGCTTCACCTTCACGCCGGATCAGACGGGGCGCTTCGTCTACACGGTCAGCATGCCCGTCTACCCGGACGAGGCCGTGGGCGACAACAACACCCGCTCCTTCGTGCTCAAGGTCATCCGCGACCGCGTGCGCGTGCTGCTGGTGGTGGGCCGGCCCTCGTGGGACGAGCGCTTCCTGCGCGGCCTGCTGCGCCAGGACGCCAACGTGGACATGGTGTCCTTCTACATCCTGCGCACCATGTCCGATGACCCGGGCGTGGTGAGCCAGGAGCGCGAGCTGTCGCTCATCCCCTTCCCCATGGAGGAGATCTTCGACACGAAGCTGGACACCTTCGACGTCGTCATCTTCCAGAACTTCGGCTACACGGACTCGTCGCTGTCCATCGCCCAGTACGAGCGCAACCTCGAGCGCTACGTGTACAACGGCGGCGCGCTGGTGATGATCGGCGGCGACAGCGTGCTGGGCGAGGGCCGGGCGAACATGCCCACGCTGTACGAGTCCCTGCCGTTGGAGGGCGCGGGCCCGGCCAACATCGAACCCTTCAAGGCGCGCCTGACGCCCGAGGGCATGCGTCACCCGGTGACGGCCATGGCCTCCGGGGGACTGGGCACGGAGGCGGCATGGGCGGAACTGCCCGCCATTCCAGGCGCCAACCTCACGCGCGCCAAGCCGGGCGCCACGGTGCTGATGGATCACCCCTTCCTCACGGCGGACGGGAAGAACTCGCCGCTCGTGGCGGTGTGGGACTACGGCCGGGGCCGCTCCATGGTGCTCGCCACGGACGCGAGCTGGTACTGGGCCTTCAACGCCCACAAGGAAGGCTCGCCCAACCGCACCTATGATCGCTTCTGGGGCAACGCGCTGCGCTGGCTCGTGAGGGATCCGGACCTGACGACGCTCAACGTGACGGCGGATCCTCCCTCGGTGGAGCCGGGCCGGCCGGTGGGCGTGGTGGTGGCGTCGCGCACGTCGGACTATCAGCCCGCGCAGGACGCGCAGGTGCGCGTGGAGCTGGTGTCGGTGGACTCGCAGCGGCCCGTGGCGGTGCAGACGGGACAGACGGGGCCGGATGGCGTGGTGCGGCTGGAGTTCCCTCCGCCGGCCCCCGGGCCCTACAAGCTGGTGGCCACGGCGAAGAAGGGCGAGACGGACCTGGGCCGGGGCGAGGACGCCGTGGCGGTGCGTGCCGTGGGCCCGGAGCTGTCGGACGCGTCGGTGCGGCCCGAGCTGATGGAGCAGATCGCGAAGTACACCGGGGGCAAGGCGTACCGCCTGCCGCAGGACGGGCTGCCCGGGGATGTGCCGTTGTTGGATCCTCCCGTGGTGGAGGTGGGCCGGGCCAAGGACAGGCCCCTGTGGGACCGGTGGTACTACCTGGTGGCGCTCGTGGCGCTGCTGGGCTCCGAGTGGTTCCTGCGCCGCCGCTTCGGCTACGTCTGAGACAGGGGAAGTCCATGAACGCCGCCGAGATCGACGCCATCCTCCTGGCCACCCTGGAGGATCGGACGCTCACCCGGACCGAGCGGCAGGCGCTCCAGGCCGTGCTGGATGACCGCAAGGCGAGCGACGCCGTCCTGGCGCTCTTCCGCTCGCGGGCTTTCGAGCTGGCGCGCGACTCCGTCTCCGATTTCCAGGCCCGCGAGGTCATCACCTGGCTGGAGGACACGGTGAAGACCCTGCTGCCCGCGCGCGAGTCGAGTCAGGTGGAAGTCCAGTTCAGTCCGGGCGAGGGCCCCCTGCGCACCATCGTGCGGCTCATCGAGGAGGCTCGGGGCAGCGCGGACGTGTGTGTCTTCACCCTCACGGACGACCGCATCACCCGGGTGCTGTTGGATGCGCATGCGCGGGGATTGCGGCTGCGCGTGGTGTCGGACGATGACAAGTCCTTCGATCCAGGCTCGGACGTCCACCGGCTGCGCGAGGCGGGAATTCCCGTCCGGTTGGACCGCACCGAGGCGCACATGCACCACAAGTTCGCCGTGTTCGACCGGCGCCGCCTGCTCACCGGCAGCTACAACTGGACCCGCTCGGCCGCGGACGCGAACCACGAGAACGTGCTCGTGTCGGATGACCCCCGGCTCGTGCAGCCCTTCTGCCGCGCCTTCGATGCGCTGTGGACGGACCTGGAGTAACCGCTACTGGTTCCAGAGCCACACGGCCACGATCGCGCTGAGCACGAACGCGGCGAAGAGCCACACCAGCACGTTTCCGGTGGCGCTCTCCTCCCGTGTATCCGGGGCGATCGGGGCGTGTTCCCCACGCAGCTTCGCCGCGAGCGCCTCGACGTGATCCTTGGCCTCTTTCAGACTCGCGCCCGTGAGCTGGCGATGGCGCTTGATGGCCTCGATGGGGTTGCCCGCGAGGATCAACCGCTCGATGTCCGACGGCTCCCGTGGCGGAGTGGCTTCACGGTGAGGCGCCGAGGGCAGGCGGTGGTGGGCCTTGATGACGCTCAGGAGGCGAAGCCGCTCGACCCGTGGAGAGAGCAGGGCGGCTCCACAGCGGGGGCAGGGTCCGGTCGAGGCCTTGGATGACGCTTCTTCCGAGGTCCATTCACACGCCGGGCAGAGGGCGGAGAGAGTCATGTGTCTGTTCTCAAGGCTCGAGCTGGATGGCATAGGACGTCCACCGGGCCTGATCGAGCGCCGCGTCGCGTTCCACCTGCAATTGGTCCGGGGCGGACAGCGTCAGCCGCCCGGTGGCCACGCCCGGGGTGTCCTTGGCCCGGTAGTTGGTCTCGCCATTGCCCTGCCCCCCGTGGATCTGACTGCTGGACATCAACAGCGTCCGGGTGGGATCCACTGGCAAGAGGGACGCGGTGGCTTTCGTTTCGTTGTTGGCCACCGTCAGCATGTTGGATTGTACGCGCGTGCCGACGGGGAACGAGATGCGCTCCCAGAAGATGTCGGCGACATCGCTGTTGTCGCATGGGCCGGCGCCCACCCACCGGGAGAAGGCCAGCGAGCTGTTGCCGGAGAGTTCCGCGCGGACCATGCGGTTGCAGATGTCGATGTCGGAATTGATCGTGGTCGACAGGGTCGTCAGGAGAGCGGTGTTCGTGGGCTCTTGCTCGGGCGCCAATCCCGTCACGAGCTTGTAGTTGCCCGTCATGGGTCCCGTCTTGCCCCGGGACACCGTGGCGCCCTCGAACTCCACGACCTGCACGACATAGGTGTTGGTCGCGCAGGCGGACTTCATGACGACGTCGACCTGGGTGGAACTGGTGAGCTGGACCCCCGCGATTTCGTTGCTGCCGGTCCGCGACCCGTCGTGGGAGGCGCTGAAGAGGACGAAGCTCTTGTTCACGTCCACCGTGTTGAAGTTCACGGGGGTCGTCATGCCGGTGCAGCCCTGGACGAGATGCTGGACCCTCAGGCCGTTCGCCAGTTCCACCACCTGCCACTGGATGTTGGCAGTTCCCTGGGTGCCGACCCGGCCGCAGGAGATTTGTGTGCGCTCCAACTGGCAACGGACGAACGAGTCCCTGGGGCTGTCGGTGGTGGTGGTGGCCTGGAAGACGAGAAAGCTCTTGGAGAGATCGCGCAGAGTGGGAGTGAGGGCGCAGGTCTTGGCATTCTGCCCATTGGCGAGGGTGCAGGTGCCGCGGCGAACGGCGGGAACGACCTGATGTGCTTGGGTCGCGGGCGTGAGCGTTGACAGGGCGGCGGTGATGTTCACGGTCCCTCCCGTCTTCCCCTTGAAGCGGAAGCGCGCCTCCTTGGCACCCGCGGGAAGTGGGAGGGTGGAGGAGGAGGCGCCCGTGCAGCCAGACTCCGGATAGAAGCCGAAGTCCCCCGCCGTGTCGGACGTCAGGGCGATGGATGAATCAGTGGAGAGCGAGGTCAGGTTGTCGAACGCGTCCAGGACGCGCACGGTCACCGGGCTCGAACACTCTCCCGCCAGCAGCGTCTGGACGGACGGGTTGAAGAACACGAGCTTCTTGGCCTCGCCGGGGCTCACGGTCTGAACCTGCCGCTCCGTGATGTTCGTGCTGCCCACGGCGACGACCTCGACGGTGCCCGCCACGGTGCCGCGCAGGTAGAGCGAGAAGGAGGGGGACTCCACGGCGTTGCCCGGGGGCGGAAGGGCCGTCTGACAGCTCGCGTCCTGGTGGAGCGTGGCGCCCGTCGCGTTGGAGATCGAGAGCGCATTGGGTTTGCCGCTGGCCGGGTTGTCGAAGGTGTCACGCCATCCGACGGAGATGACGGGAGTGCACTCGCCCGCGCGGGAAGTTCGCGAGGGCGTCGTGAAGACGGGTCTCGTCCCGGGCCCCGCGAGGATGCCGTGGGACAACGCCGCCGGGTTCAGGGCGGAAGACGATGCGGTCAGTTGCCCGTCACCGGAGGCGGTTCCGCGCACGTAGAAGGTGAGCTGGCTGCTGCCCGCGGCGATGGATGGGGTGAACGGCGTGGAGGTGCAGGTCGCGTCCGCGTGGAAGGTCACGCCGCGTGGATGCGTGGTCTCCAGGCGCAGGGGCGTGGCGAAGCCGGGCTTCGTCGCGATTCCGGCGGCGTCGACCCGCTCCAGGATCACCGCTTGCGAGCACTTGCCCGCGACCTGCTCCTGCTCGGGACTGGTGAAGGAGAGCGAGGCGGGCATCCGCTCACAGGAGCGGGTCGAGCACGTGGCGTCGTCACAGCCGCGCTTGCCATCGCAGTTCAGATCGTCGGAGCCGTCGCACAACTCCTGGACGTCGGAGCCGGGTCGACGCTCCGCTCGCGCATCATCACAATCCGGGCCGCCCCAGCGCTGGGCGATGAAGCCGTCGCCATCCGTGTCCAGGGCGGCGGGGGGCCGCTGCAGGTCGAGCGTGACCTGCCCGACCACCCCGGGCTCGAAGCGGCCAGCGACTGGCGCGCTTTGTCCGTTGAAGAACAACGCTCCCTCGCAGCCGCTGCCCCACTGGGCCCGGGCCTGGAACTGGATGTCCTGGGGCAGCTCTCCCCGGAAGACAGCGACACGCAGCTCGGCCCGGTCGGTCGGACGCATCAACTGTTGGGACTGGAGGACCGTCCCGTCGTGCTTGAGCAGGTCCAGGGAGATGCAGCTCGCGCGCACCTCGGGGGCGAACTGGATGACGGCCTGGATCGCCCCCTGATCCCGGTTGCACCCGGCGAGGACGAGAAGAAGGAGCAATGCGGCTCGGTGCATGAAGACCGCATTGTATTCTTCCCGTACTCCGAGTGCTTACGGTTTCTCAGGGCGTTCCGGCGTCACCGCGCGGAGGACCCATGCCGCCGTCACCGCGCGGAGGACCCATGCCGCCATCACCCGGAGGCGGGCCACCGCCACCACCCCCACCGCCGTTGCCCGACAACTGGCACGATGCATTGGAGAGCGACGAGCGGATGACGAGCGTCTTCCAGGCGAGCATCGCTCCGTCCGTCATGCGCTGGGTCTGGAACGAGTAGGCGGGCGCGCTCTCCGCGGAGACGACGTTGTCGGTCGCGTTCGTCGTGTCGCGCTGGCCGCGGGTGTTGTAGAGCGGCTGGGTGCCGACGATGTCGTCGTTGAGCGCGTCGTCGAAGACGAGCTGCGACGTCACGTACTCCTGGTTGTTGACGCGCACGGTGAAGTGGATGTGGATGGTGCGGCTGCTGTACCAACCGGGGAAGCAGGTGTTGAAGGAGACCCGGCCGTTCGCGTCCGACGTTTGCACGCCGCGGTACCACCGGGCGGCCCGGGCGCGCGCGTCACCCGTGGTGCAGAAGTCGCTGGCGTCCTCTCCCGAGTAGAGCCCATCGGGTCCGCAGTGCCAGATGTCGACGCTGGCGCCCGGGATGGGCTTGCAGGTCTCATCCACCACGAGGAGCGCGATGCGCACGGGCAGGCCGGACTCGCCCTCGCTGATGTCCTCGCGCTCCACGGTGGTCGCGTAGCAGGGCCCGAGCGTCGCCTCACACAGCAGCGAGCACGTCGTGCCGAGTCCCGCGGCGAACGGATCCGGGTAGGCGGCCAGGGCGGTCATCGCCGCCGTGCCGCCCGTGGCCCAGGGGACGTCGGCGTCGGTTCCCGTCTTTCCATCCGTGCCGTCGGTGGTGTCCGTGCCGCCCGTGGTGTCATCCGTGCCGCACGCCACCAGGAACTGGCCCAGGGGAATCGCGGCCGCGGCGAGTCCCATGCTGTAGAGCAGCTTGCGGCGGGTCAGGGCGGGGGGGGCTGGGGGGGGCTTGGCGTCGCTGCCCATTACGGTTCCTCCGGCGCGGCGGAATGCCGCTGCATCGGGCCCTGCACTCGGGCCTGGATTCGTTATGTCCGGAGAGTCTTAAGCGGATGTTACGCGCGCATCGGGCGCGTGTTACGGCGTGTTACGCGCGCTCGAGCACAGGGGCACCGGCACCACGCGTGAGGCGCCATACACGGGCGCCCAGCACCGCTGGACATCGGGGCCGTTGAGGAAGTCCACGAGCCACCGGAAGGCCGCGAGCGGACCCCCCAGGGCTTCCGCCCAGGCGAGCCCTCGCGGGGAGAGGTTGGGCACGAGCGGGCCCAGCTCTTCCTCGCCGCGCGCCAGGCGGGTGATGCCCAGGCCCTCGTCCCGCAGCCGTTGGGGGACCCATAGCGGCGCGAAGCGGGCATGGCGGTGGTCGTGCACACAGCCTTCTTCTTCCAGGAGCGCGGCGGACAGGGGCAGCTCACGCACGTTGAACAGCAGCTTCACCGCGCAGCGATGCGGATCCCACGGGCCCCGCAGGCGGTGATCTCCCCGGGGGATGAGCCGGCGATCGAGGTAGCAGAAGGCACGTGCCTTTTCGGGCAGGCGCCCCCGGTGGCGGGCTCCGGCGTAGCGGAAGAAGGGCCGCACGAACGCGGGCTCCACGTGGAAGGGCGGACCGTCCTTGAGGGCCCGCAGCTTGGGCACGAGGGACGCGGGCATGCCCTGGGCCTCGGCGAACGTCTCCAGTGCCTCCATCGGCGTGCGCGCGAAGTCCTCCAGCCGCGCGAGCAGCCTCCCGGGCTCCTCATCCACCAGCAGCTCGTCGAACCGGGTCTTCACTCCCGGCAGGCTCACCGGCACGAGCGTGGTGAGGGGTTCTCCGGCGGTGCTCCAGCGAGCATCCAGCTCGGAGGCCTCGGTGGGCGTCGGCAGGAGGCGCCACTCGGGCGCGGTGGGGGAGAAGGATTCCCGTGAGGCCTGGGGGTCCGGCGTCAGCCGGGTGTACACGGGGCGGATGCCGGGCGCGGGGGGCGAGGTCCACACGGTGATGCAGGTGCGCACCTGCGTGCCCGCGAAGGCGCCCGGGCCCAGGTCCACCACCTCGCGCAGGGTGAGCGTGCGCAGCAAGGTGGCGCGCAGCGGTGCGTAGAGGAAGGCATCCAGGAGGCTCGTGGGGGTGATGAAGGCGAGCACCCCGGGCCGGTGCGAGAGCCGGTGCGCCGCGAGCAGCAGGAAGAAGGCGAAGTCGTCGCGCAGGCTGGTGCCCGGCAACAGCGTCAGGGGGAGGAGCGCGCGCAGGCGGGCGTAGGCGTCCCGGTCCTTGAGGAGCGCGGAGGTGCCGTTATAGGGAGGGTTGCCCACCCACACCTCGCGGTGCGCGGGCGGCAGGCGGGCCAGCAGCGGCGCGAGTCCTTCCCGCAGGGCATCGCCCACGTGGATGTCGGCGGGGGGGACGCGGGCCTGACAGGCCTGGGCCACGTCGGGGGAGAGTTCCAATCCCGCCAGGTGCGCGCCGGGCCGGGCCTGGGCCGCGGCGGCGAGGAAGGCGCCCGCGCCACAGGAGGGATCCACCACCGCCAGGGGCCCATCCCCCGCGTAGGCGAGGGCGAGCGCCAGGGTGCGCTCGACGAGCGGCGCCGGGGTGTAGAAAGCGCCCAGCGCGCGCCGGTCGAGTCCGGGGAACTGGTGGACAAGGGCTTCCTCGTCGAGGACGGGAGGCGCGGGAGGGACACGCGGCATCGGGTGTCCCTCCCCATACTACGGATGCGGGGTTAGGTGCCCGCGGGGGCGGCCACCGGGGGCGTCTGCGCCGCCACCTGCGTCATCAGCGCCGTCATCCGCCGGGCGAAGCGGTTCGGATCCTCCACGCTGCTGCCCTCGGTGAGCAGCGCCTGATCGTAGAGCATCTCCACCCACTCCTTCATCTGCGCGGAGCCGGGATCCGTCTCCTGGAGGCCGCGCAGGTGCTGGATGATGGGGTGCTGGGGGTTGACCTCCAGGATCCGCTTGGCGCGCGGCACGCTCCGGCCGCGCTCGCGCAGCAGCCGCTCCACGAACGCGTGCGAGCCGCCCTCGGGCACCACCAGGCAGCAGGGCGAGTCCGTGAGCCGGTCCGACGCGCGCACCTCGCGCACCTGCTCCTTGAGCACTTCCTTCATCTTCTCCGCGAGCGGACCCAGGCCCTTGGCGCGCTCCTCCTTCTCGCGCTTCTCCTCGTCCGTCTCCTTGAGCTTCAGGTCCGCGTGCATCGCCGAGACGATGGGCTTGCCCTGGAAGTCCTTGAGCCCCTGGATGGCCCACTCGTCCACGGGGTCCGTCATGTACAGCACCTCGTAGCCGCGCTTCTTGAGCGCCTCGAGGTGCGGCGAGTCCACCACGGCCTTCCGCGTCTCGCCGAAGACGTAATAGATGGCCTCCTGGCCCTCCTTCATCCGGGACACGTAGTCGGCGAGCGAGGTGAGGCCCTCTTCGCGCGAGCTCTCGTAGCGCAGGAGTCCGCCGATCTTCTCGCGGTACTCCACGTCCATGGCCAGCCCCTCCTTGAGGATGGGACCGAAGGCCTGCCAGAAGGTGCGGTAGTCGTCCGGCTTGTCCTTGGCCAGCTTCTCCAGCATGTCCAACGTCTTCTTCGTCACGTGCTTGCGGATGCCCTGCACCACGGCCGAGTCCTGCAGGAGCTCGCGCGACACGTTGAGCGGCAGGTCATCCGAGTCCACCACGCCGCGCACGAAGCGCAGCCACTGCGGCAGCATCTCCTCGCAGTTGTCCATGATGAGCACGCGCTTGACGAACAGCCGCACGCCGCGCGGCTTCTGGTTGTCCAGATCGAACGGCGGGTGCTTGGGCACGAAGAGCAGGCTGGTGAAGACCTGGTTGCCCTCGGTGCGGAAGTGCGTCCACGTGAGCGCCGGCTCCCAGTCATGGGACAGGTGCTTGTAGAACTCCTGGTACTGCTCGTCGGTGATCTCGCTCTTGGAGCGCTGCCACAGGGCGCTCGCCTTGTTCACCACCTCGAGCTTCGTCTCGGTCTTCTCCTCCGCGCCCTCGCCCGTGGTCTTCTTGACCTGCAGGTGGATGGGGTGGCTCACATAGTCCGAGTACTGGGTGATGAGCTCACGCATGCGCCACTCGCTCAGGAATTCCTTCTGGTCCTCCTTGAGGTGCAGGGTGATGGCGGTGCCGCGGGTGGCGCGCTCGGCGGTCTCCACGGTGAAGGAGCCCTTGGCGTCGGACGACCAGCGCCACGCCTGGCTGTCCTTGCCCGCCGCGCGGCTGACGACGGACACCTGGTCGGCCACGAGGTAGGCGCTGTAGAAGCCCACGCCGAACTGGCCAATCAGGTTCACGTCCTTCTGGCCGCGCTTGGAGACCAGGTCCAGGAACTCGCGCGAGCCGGAGTGGGCGATGGTGCCCAGGTTCTTCACCAGCTCGTCATGCGTCATGCCGATGCCAGTGTCCTCGATGGTCAGCGTGCCCGCCGCCTCGTCCGGGGTGATGCGGATGTCGAGCTCGGGAGCTCCCTCGAGCAGCTCGGGCTCGGTGATGGAGCGGAAGCGCAGCTTGTCGAGCGCGTCCGAGGCGTTGGACACCAGCTCCCGCAGGAAGATCTCCTTGTGGCTGTAGAGCGAGTTGATGACCAGGTTGAGGAGCTGGTTGATCTCCGCCTGGAAGCTGTGGGTCTCCCGCTGGGAGGATTCGACGGACATGGGGACTCTCCAGGCGCCCTGGAAGCGGGCGCCAATTTCCCTCCCTCTAACCATTGGGTCGGGCTTGTCCAGTCTCCAGACCCGCTCGCCGGGGAGGCGGGAGAGGGGCGCTTGCCCTAGACTGCCGACATGAGTCCGACCCTGCCGTTGTTTGGTCCGCCCCAGGGGGAGCGGGAACTCGCCCAGACGGTGGACATCATCGCCCAGGCCTTCGCCATGCCGCCGGAGGAGATCCGGCAGCGGATCGTGCTCGGGGGCTCCGAGACCTGGGTCCTGCGGGCCGGGGACACGGTGACGGCGACGGCCGCCCTCCTCCCCATGGGCCAATGGTTCGGGGGACGGCGGGTCTCCTCCGCGGGGATCTCCGCGGTGGGGGTGGCGCCCACCCACCGGGGCCAGGGCGCGGGCACCCAACTCATGGAGGCGATGCTCCGGCAGGCACGCGCGCAGGGGTTCCTCCTCGCCACGCTCTATCCCTCCTCCCAGCGGCTCTACCGGCGCGTGGGGTTCGAGCAGGCGGGCGCGCGCGTCGAGCACCGGGTGCGCATGTCCGGAATCGATGTCCAGGATCGTTCCCTCGCCTTGCGTCCGGTGGAGGCGTCCGACGTGCCGGCGCTTCACGAGGTCTACAGCCGTCATGCGCGGCTGCAGCAGGGGTGGCTCGATCGGGGCCCGTACGTGTGGACCCGGGTCACGCACCCCCGCACGGAGCTGGCCTACGGCTACCTCGTGGAGGGCTCCGCGGGCGTGGAGGGCTACCTCTACCTGACGCGCCGCGTCCTGCCCGCGTCCTACCGGCAGGAGTTGAACCTCACGGATCTGATCGCGCTCACTCCCCCGGCGGCACGGAGGCTGCTCGGTTTCCTCGGAGAGCACCGCGCGCTGGCCACCGAGGTCGTCTGGCGGAGTGGACCGGCGGACCCGTTCCTCTTCCTGCTGAACGAGCAGACGTATGAGTCGAAGTACCTGGATCGGTGGATGTCACGCGTGCTGGACGTGCGCGCCGCGCTCCAGGCCCGGGGCTATCCGGAGGGAAGCTCGGGCGCGCTGCACCTGGAGGTGGAGGACGAGCTCTTCCCAGAGAACCGGGGCCGCTTCGTGCTCGAGGTGTCCCAGGGCGAGGCGGAGGTGCGCGAGGGCGGGGACGGGGACTTGAAGCTGCACGTGCGGGCGCTCGCGCCGCTCTACAGCGGTTTCCTTTCCCCCGCCGCGCTCCAGCTCGCTGGCGCCCTCACGGCCGGGGAGGAGACGCTGCGCACGGCCACGGCGCTGTTCTCCGGCCCCCCTCCGGCCATGCCCGACATCTTCTGAGGCTCAGAACACCCAGGCCCCGAGCCCCGCCGGAGCGCCCCCGCAGGGTCCCTTCAGCCGGGCGATGGCCTCGTCATAGGTGAGGGTGCGCGCGGCCTGCTCGACGGTGGGGGACACCCAGTCCCGCCACGAGCGCAGGACGATGCCGAAGCGTCCCTCGTCGTTCTCCGCCTCGGAGACGTGCACGAGCAGCCGCTCCTCCAGGGCCTCCCTGGCCTTCGTCCACTCGCCTTCCTTGTCCAGGCGCACCCGCCGGTCCCGCTCCACGGCGCTGAGCAGCGCGCGGGCCTGGGGGGACAGCCCCGCCAGGGAGCGGCGGCGGCGCGAGGGCTCCATCACCATGCGGTACACCGCGGGCCACAGGGACGCGTCCACGAATGCCACCTTTCCCTCCACGAGCCGCACGGCGAGCACATCGCGCGAGGCCCGGAGCATGCGCCCGAGCCGGTACATCAACCGTCCCTTGGCGTGCGAGCGCCAACTGCCGCTCACCGGGCCTCCCGCCACGGCCTCGACGAGTGAAGCGGTGCCCTGGGCGGGCACCTCCGTGACGACCCGCCGTTGATGGACGAGTTCCAGCGCATCATGCTCCGTCCGGACCGCCATGGCTCCTCCTCCCATGTCTGGGATTCAGGGTAGTCAGCCGAGCACGGACTGGGTACTGGGCCATGGAATGAATAACGGGCGGGGGGACGGGCCGCGGACCTGTCGCACTCGCCGCTTCTCCGCCAGTCGTTCAGGAAGGCGAGGAACTCGGGGGGAGTCCGGGATTCTTGGAAACGAGCAGGCAGAGCGGCAGCGCGGCCAGCACGATGAGGGTGGCTGTCAGGTAGACGTCGTTGATGCTCTCCACGAACGCCCATTGCTTGAGCACTCCCGGATCCACCATGCCCTTTTTCCGCAGCAACTCGGCCTCGTGGATCCCGAACGTGGACAGGAGCGAGGTGAAGATGGCGATGGAGAACGAGCCGAACACGTTGCGCAGCCAGTTGCTCATGGACGACGCGTGGCCGCTGTGCGCGGGAGGAATCTGTTCCATGCCCGCGTTGCCGGCCGGCATGGTGGACAGGGAGATGCCCGCGTTGCGCACCAGCATCCACACGAGCACGTAGGTGCTCGAGGTGTCCGGCGTCAGGAACGTGAATGCATAGGTCCCCGCGCCCATCAGCACGACGCCCGCCGTCATGAGCGTGCGCGGCCCGAGCATGGGATAGAGCCGTCCGACCAGGGGCATCAGCAACGCCATCACGAGCGAGGCGGGCAGCAGGATGAGCCCCGTGTCGAGCGCGCTCCTCCCCTGGGTATGCTGGAGGAACACCGGCATGAGGAACGTGCCCGAGTACAGGCTGATCGTGATGATGGTGGAGACGATCAGGGTCAACAGGTAGCGGCGATTGGCCAGCACGCGCAGGTCGAGCAGGGGGGCGTGGGTCCGCAACTCCCGGACGACGAAGAAGATCAGCGAGACGCTTCCCGCCGCGAACAAGCCCAGGGTCTTCGCGCTGCTCCATCCCCAGGCGCCGCTCTTGCTGAAGGTCATCAGGAGCAACAGGCTCCCGATGACGACGGTGACCAGGCCGGGCGCATCGAATGAACCGGCCTTCCGCAGCCGGTAGTAGGGAACGTTCCGCGCGGTCATTCCCAGGGCGAGGAGACACACGGGCAGGTTGATGAAGAACAACCAGCGCCAGTTTCCCACGGTGATGAGCCATCCGGCGAGCGTGGGACCGAAGGCGGGCGCGAGCATGGCGGACAGGCTCCAGAGGCTGACGGCCATGGCCTGCTTCTCGCGGGGCAGCACCTGGTAGATGAGCGTCATGGTCACCGGCAGGATGATCCCGCAGAACGCGCCCTGGAGGATGCGGAAGGCGATGAGCGAGTACGCGTCCCAGGCCCAGCCGCACACCAGGGACGCCACCGAGAAGCCGATCAGCGCGCCCAGGTACAGCCGCTTCGCGCTGAAGCGGTCTCCCAGATAGCCGGTGAGGGGCGCCACCGTCCCCATGGCGAGCATGAAGCCCGTCAGCGTCCATTGGATGAGCGACAGCTCCACGCCGAAGAAGCGCTGCAGCTCCGGCAGGGCGATCGTCATGGTGCTGGAGCTCATCACGGAGATGAACGAGCCGAGGAAGACGGCGAACATGAACGGCCAGAAACGGATGTCTTCGGTTCCTTCTCGGCTCACTTCTTGGCTCATGGAGGGAGGCGGGTCCGGGTCAGCGCGAGGGGAGGACGGGCTCCGCGGAGCCCTCGGAGGTGGGGAGGGACTCCGGTGCCTGGGCCTCCTCGCCCACGTGCATGCGGTGGCGCACCTCGGGGAAGCGGTTGGCGGCCTCGGGCTCGGGCGTGAGCAGCGACACCACCCAGCCCACCAGGAAGGCCAGTGGCATGGTGACGAGGCCCGGATTCTTCAAGGGGAAGAGGGCCTCCGCCTTGCCCAGCATCTCCACCTGCACCGTGGGCGACAGGAAGATGAGGAGCACCGCGCTCACGGAGCCCGTGAGCATGCTGGCCACCGCGCCGCGCGTGGTGAAGCCCTTCCAGGCCATGGACAGGAGCAGGGCGGGGAAGTTGGCGCTCGCGGCGATGGCGAAGGCCAGGCCCACCATGAAGGCCACGTTCTGCCCCTTGAAGAGGATGCCCAGGATGATGGCGAGGACGCCCAGGCCGAAGCTCGCCAGCCGGGCCACTCGCAACTGCTCGTGCTCGGGCGCCTGGCCCTTGCGCACCACGTGCGTCCACAGGTCATGCGACAAGGCCGCCGCGCCCGACAGCGTCAGGCCCGCCACCACCGCCAGGATGGTGGCGAAGGCCACCGCGGAGATGAAGCCCAGGAAGGGCGTGCCTCCCACCGCCTCGGCCAGGAGCGGCGCCGCCATGTTGCCGCCCTTGTCCACGCCCGTGATGGTGGAGCGGCCCAGCAACACCGACGCGCCAAAGCCGAGGATGAACGTCACCAGGTAGAAGTAGCCGATGAGCCCCGTGGCGTAGAACACCGAGCCGCGCGCCGCCTTCGCGTTGGGCACCGTGTAGAAGCGCATGAGGATGTGCGGCAGGCCCGCCGTGCCGAACATCAGCGCCAGTCCGAGCGACACCGCCTCCAGCGGACTGGAGACGAGCTTGCCCGGCGCCAGCACGTCGGGCCCGTACTGCGTGACGGCCTCGCGGAAGAGCGCCAGCGGGTTGTAGGAGAAGCGCGCGAGCACCATGAGCGCCAGCGCGCTCGCGCCCGCCAGCAGCAGCACCGCCTTGACGATCTGCACCCACGTGGTGGCGATCATCCCGCCAAACAGCACGTAGAGGATCATCACCCCGCCCACGATGAGCACGGCGGCCTCGTAGCTCAGGCCGAACATCATCCGGATGAGGTTGCCCGCGCCCACCATCTGGGCGATCAGATAGAAGCTCACCACGGTGAGCGTGCCCACGGCGGCCGCGAGCCGCACCGGCGTCTGCTTGAGCCGGTAGGCCACCACGTCCGCGAAGGTGTACTTGCCCAGGTTGCGCAGGGGCTCGGCGATGAGGAACGTCACCACGGGCCAGCCCACCAGCCAGCCCACCGAGTAGATGAGGCCGTCGAAGCCGGACAGGGCCACGAGCCCCGCGATGCCCAGGAAGCTCGCGGCGCTCATGAAGTCACCCGCGAGAGCGAAGCCGTTCTGCAGCGCGCTCACGCCTCCGCCCGCCGTGAAGAACTCCGAGGTCGTCTTGGTCCGGCGTGCCGCCCAGTAGGTGATGCCGAGCGTGAGGCCCACGAACGCCAGGAAGAAGACGATGGCGGTGGTGTTCGGCTGACCGATCGAGGTCGCTGCTTGTTGTGGATTCATGTCGGGAGCTCGGAAGGGGAAGGAGGGCTCAGCGGCGCAGCTTCTCGAGGGCCTTGTCGTAGCGGTTGTTGGCCCACACGACATAGATGCCCGTGAGGCCCCAGGCGGTGAGGATGACCAGCGCCCCCAGGAGGATGCCCACGGACAGCCCCGGCACGAGCTGCTGGCCCATCAACGGCTTGTTGAACGCCACGAGCAGGATGAAGCCGAAGTAGGACACGAGGGTGCAGGCGGTGAGGGCGGCGGCCACGCGCCAGCGCGACGCAGCCAGTGCTTCGAGCTCAGGATTCGAGTGGGTCTGGGACATGCGGTCGGGCTTTCCGTGGGGGGTTATGCGGGACTCCAGCATGGAGGGCTTCCCGAGGAAAAGCGCGTTCCATGTGACGTAAGCCCGACTCATTCTGGAAGGTGCAACTCCGCCACGAGCAGGGGCCGGGCCTCGGCGAAGGCGCGCTCCACCTGGGTGACCAGTGTCTCCGCGCCCTCCAGGCCGGACTCTCGCGCGAGGTTCTCCAGCGCCTTGCACAACAGCCGCACCCGCATCATCCCGAACATGCCACTGCTCGTGGCCAGGCCATGGGCCTCGTTCGCGAGCTGCCCGGCATTGCCCGAGGTCTGCAACTCGCGCAGCCGCGTGAGCCTCGCGGGTGCGCGCGCGAGGAAGCCCTGGGCCATCTCCGCCACCAGGTTGGGGGCTTGCTCGTCCTGGAGCACGCTCAGCTTCTCCAGTTGTCGCACATCCATCGCGAGGGCCTGCTGCTCCATGGCGCGGCATTCTGCCCGAGCTCCACCTGACCGGAAGATACCGGGTGGGGTCCGGCATTACCCGGCCGCCTTCTTCTGCCCCACGGACGCATCGTGTCGGGAAGATACCCGCACCGAGCCCTTCGCTTCCCAGGCCCCATCCGCGCTAGAACGGGGACGCCCTTCGTGCCCCCCATGCGCGTCATCGTCCTTGGCTGTGGAGTCTCCGGGTTGTCTTGCGGTGTCCGGCTGCTGGAGGCCGGCTACCCGGTGGAACTCTGGGCGCGCGAACTGCCTCCCCACACCACGTCGGACGTGGCCGCGGCCATCTGGTATCCGTACCGCGCCTGGCCCCAGGAGCGCGTCAACGTCTGGGCGGGGCGCACCTTCGAGGTGCTGAACGAACTGGCCTTGACGCCCGGGACGGGAGTGCTCGGCGTGTCCGGCCTGGAGCTGGTGCGCGAGCCGGTGGAGGACCCGTGGTGGCGCTCCTCCGTGACGCGCTTCCGCCGGGCCACCGCCGAGGAGCTTCCGCCGGGCTACGCGGATGGCTTCGTCTTCGAGGTGCCCATCATCGAGATGCCGCGCTATCTGCCCTGGCTCCTCGGGCGTTTCGTGGAGCTGGGGGGCCACGTGGTGCGGCGCGAGGTCCGCTCCCTGGAGGAGGCGTGGGCCGCTTCCCCCTGGGTCGTCAATTGCACCGGCCTGGGCTCGCGCGAGCTGCTGGGGGACACGTCCCTGTTTCCCGTGCGGGGCGAGGTGCTGTGCGTGGAGCCGTTCGCCCCGGCGCGCTTCCTGCTCGATGACCGGGACGAGGCGCGGGGAATGACCTACATCATTCCCCGGGGGAGTGACTGCATCCTCGGGGGCACGGCCGAGGAGGGCAACGCATCGCTGGAGCCGGATCCGGTCCAGGGCCGGGCCATCCTCGAGCGCGCGGCGCGGCTGTTGCCCGAGGGCACCCGCCTCCAGGTGCGGCACCACCGCGTGGGGTTGCGGCCCGGACGGCCCTCGGTCCGCCTCGAATGGGAGGAGCGGGGCGGACACCACGTGCTCCACAACTACGGGCACGGAGGGGCGGGGGTGACGTTGTCATGGGGATGCGCCGAGGAAGTGGTCACGCTCCTCACGCGGGCTCGCGTGGGCGGGGCTCATGTCGGACCGGTCGGAAATCCTGCGAGCACGGGGAGGACGGATGGAACGTGAGGAGAGCCAGGAACGCATACAGGCCGTGCTGCGGTTGCCCGCGGCCCGGCGCTACGCGTACTTCCTCCAGCGCGCGGTGGAGTCGGGGGAAGTGTGGGGCCTGGACGGAGAGGGGTGGGCGCTCGCGCTCGATGACGCGGGGCGGGACGTGCTGCCCTTGTGGCCCGCGCCTGAATTCGCCGCGCTCTGCGCCACGCGGCTGTGGGAGGGCTTCCAGCCCCGCGCCATCCCTCTGCGCGAGCTGCTGGAGAACGTGTTGCCGCAGCTCGAGGAGGAGGGGATGCCGGTGGGGATTTTCTTCACCCCGCAGGGGCAGGGTCACCCGACGTCCGCGCGCGATCTCATCGACGCGCTGCGTGCGGCGAGCGCTCCCGTGGCGTGATCCGCCGCTTCATCCCCTTTTTCCAGTTTATTCATGTCAAAATAAATGAACCGGGGGCCGCCTTCGTCGGGGCCCGGCGGTAGTGCCGAGAACGAGAGGGCGCCATGTCACGCGTCGTCTCGGGCGCGTCGCGTCTCCAGGGGGGGGAGCGAGGGCGCGGTGCGTCTGAATCCAAGGGAGAAAACCCATGCAGTCTGGAGTCCACATGAAACGGTGTCGCGGTATTGGAGGGCGGCTATGGATGGCCTTGAGCGTGCTGATGCTCGCGGCCTGCGGCGAAGCACTCCCCCCGGACGCCGACAGTGAGAGTCTGTCGTCCACGCCGGCCCTGTCCCCGCAGAGCACGGGCACGCGTCCGCAGGGCCTGACGAGCACCAACACGGTCCTCATCCTGGCGGGCACCGTGACGGGTGGCACCAACAGCGTCGAGGCCCGGCTCGCGCGCGGCCTGGGCTACACGGTGGAATTCGCCACCGATGACCAGTGGACGGCCAAGACGTCCGCGGACTTCGCCGGCTACCGGGCCCTCATCCTGGGCGACCGCACCTGCAGCACCGCGCGCGGCCTGCTGTCCGCCGCCGAGAAGAGCAGCGGCAAGTGGGGCGCGGTGGTGGACGGCAACGTCGTCATCGTGGGCACCGACCCCGTCTACCACGAGGAGGACCAGGTCACCCTCAACTCCATCCAGTTCGCCGCGGCGCAGGCGGGCAAGACGGGCATGTACATCAACCTGAGCTGCTACTACCACGAGACGGCGCCCAAGACGAAGGTGCCGGTGCTCAACCCCTTCGGCTCCTTCACGGTGACGGGCGTGGGTTGCTACAACGACTCGCACATCGTCGCCACGCACTCGGCGCTCAACGGGCTGACGGACGCCATCCTGTCCAACTGGAACTGCTCGGTGCACGAGGCGTTCGACTCCTACCCCGAGGCCAACTTCACCCCGCTCGTCATCGCGCGTGACCCGACGTACGGCGCGCGGCTGCCGGGCAGCAAGGACTTCGCGGACGGCTCGCACGGCGTGCCCTTCGTGCTGGCGCGTGGCGCCACTCCGCTGCGCTGTGGCGACGGCGTGATTCAGGCCCCCGAGGAGTGTGACGAGGGCATTGAGAACGGCGTGCCGGGCATGAAGTGCTCGTCGGTGTGCCGCCTGCACTGGTGCGGTGACGGCAAGCTGAACCCGGGCGAGGAGTGCGACACGGGCGCCGCCAACGGCACGGGCACCTGCTCCGCGTCCTGCCGCAGCACCGGCCCCACCAACCGTCCCCCCGTGGCGAAGTGCAAGGACCTCGACCTGACCCTGAGCGCCACCTGCGGCGCGACGGGCTCGGTGGATGACGGCTCGTACGACCCGGACAACAACCTCAAGGAGTGCGTGCAGACCCCGGCGAACTTCTCCGGCGCGGGCAGCACCGCCGTGACGCTCACCTGCACGGACACCGCGGGCCTGAGCGCCAGTTGCACCGCCACCGTGAAGACGGCGGACGTCACGCCGCCCACCGTCATCTGCCCGGAGAACGCCCGGCTGGATTGCGTGAACGCGGGCCGCTGGTACTCGCCGGGCGTCGCCCGCTACAGCGACAACTGCCAGGTGGTGTCCTCCACGGCGCGCTACCCCACCGTGCACGTCCCCGTGGGCACCCACACCTACACCTTCGAGGCCTCGGACGGCACCAACAGCGCCAGCTGCACCACGACGGTGACGGTGTTTGACGCTCCTCCGGAGCTGACCCTCGGCGGCTCTCCGGACATGACGCTCGCGTGCGGCTCGCCCTACGTGGAGCAGGGCGCGGGGGCCTTCGACTCGTGCTCGGGCGGCCCTATGTCCGTCTCCGTCTCCGGCTCGGTGAACCACAAGGTGCCCGGCGTCTACATCATCACCTACTCGGCGAGCGACTTCAGCGGCAACACGGCGACCAAGACGCGCAAGGTGACGGTGCTGCCGAGCGACGTGTGCGGCAATGACGAGCCCAAGGGCGGCTGGATTCTCACCGGCAGCATGGCGCTGCCCCGCCTGCAGCACACCGCCACGAAGCTGGACGACGGCCGCGTGCTGGTGGCCGGTGGCTACAACACCAGCTCGGAGCTGTATGACCAGGACACCAAGACGTGGACGGCCACGGGCAACACCCTGGGCGCCCACCGCGGCCACACGGCCACCAAGCTGCAGGATGGCCGGGTGTTGATCGCCGGCGGCGGCGCGTGCC
>Ga0081606_1000147_pt1 | contig 42222 bp, 35 predicted proteins | sample EareggfetidaYelm_FD_71127 | JGI IMG/M metagenome (GOLD analysis project Ga0081606, IMG submission 71127) | Earthworm egg capsule microbial community from the University of Washington, USA - E. fetida Yelm (SPADES assembly) (version 2) | ecosystem: Host-associated > Annelida > Reproductive system...
TGCGCGCAGCCATCGGAGCGCAGCGCAAGGCGCATCGCGCAGCCCATACCGAGCTGTATTGGCAAGCGATGCAACGCCGCGCTGCGCTTCGATGGCCAGCGCAGACCGACAGATGATCAGTGACGCGACACTAGTCGCGTCCGGCCGGTAGTGCCCAGTGTATCGGAGGGATGCCGTGCCTGCCTTTCCATCCCGGGGTAGCGCTGCATGGAACAGGGCCATCCGTTTCGGCCGCTGCGGCGATGATTACAATGGCGCACACAAACACCATAAATCTCACATTTTCCCGCCCATGACCGATCATCAGCCCCGTTTTTGCCCGCGCCTCGTGTGGGCGTTGGCGTTCAGCGCCGCCGTCGCGGGTTGCGCCACGCAAAGCTACGACCAGCAGACCGCCGACATGCAAAACGCGGGGCGCGCAGGTGGCATTCCAGCGGCGCTGGCACAGCTCGAAAGCACGGCCAAGACCGGCGAAGAAAAAGCCGCGCTACTGTACAACATGGAGCGCGGCGAGTTGTTGCGCATGGAGCGCCGCTACCCCGACAGCACCCAGGCCTTCCTGCAGGCCGACAGCAAGGTCAAGGAATGGGAAGACACCGCCAAGACCAACCCCGACAAACTGATGGGCATGCTCGGCGCCGCGCTGATCAGCGAGCGCCTGAAGGGCTATGAAGGCCAGGACTATGAAAAGGTCTGGCTGACCACGCGCCTGGCGCTCAACCGCATGGCCGTGGGTGACTTCGACAACGCCCGGGTGGACATCAAGCGCACCCACGAACGCGAAGCCATCATTGCCGAATTCCGCGCCAAGGAAACCCTGGCGGCGGAAGAGCAGGCCAAGTCCAATGGCGCCAGATCGGGCAGCAAGGAAATCAACGGCTACCCGGTGGAGACTCTCGACGACCCGGAGGTGCTGGCCCTGAAGAACGGCTACCAGAACGCGCTGAGCCATTACCTGGCCGGCTTTTTGTACGAGATGCTCAACGAGCCCGGCATGGCGGCGCCCGGCTACCGCAAGGCCATCGAGCTCAAGCCCGAGACGCAGGTGCTCGAAGAGGGCCTGCAGGGTCTGGACCACCGCACCAGCGTCACCTGGCAGCGCCGCCAGCGCATGACCGATGTGCTCTTCGTGGTCGAGGCCGGCGACGCCCCGGCCCGCAAGCCCCAGGCTTTCACGCTGCCGGTGCCCACCAGCCGCGGCATGGTCACGGCCAGCATCTCCTACCCGGTGATCGCGCCATCGCAAGACCCGCTGCTGACCCGCCTGTCGGCCGCCGGCGCCCATTTCAAGCTGGAAAAAGTGGTGGACGTGAACGTGATGGCGCGCCGCGCGCTCAAGGACGAAATGCCCGGCATGGTGCTGCGCAGCTTCACCCGCGCCCTGACCAAGGGCGTGTTGCAAAACGAGTTGCAAAAGCAGGGCGGCCTGATCGGTGGCCTGATTGGCGCGGCCGCTTCTGTCGCCACCGAGCAGGCCGACGACCGCATGTGGCGCATGTTGCCCGGCCGCGTGTATGTGGCCCGTGGCTACCTGCCGCCCGGCGAGCACAGCATCGCCATCGACGGCCGCGAACTGCCCGCGCGCATCAGGATCGATGGCCAGTACGCGCTGGTGCCGCTGCGCATGTATGAAAACAGCGTGCTGATCGGTGATGTGGCGACACTGGGCCAGCTACCCGGCGCGGCCCCTGCCGTGGCGGCGCCTGCGCCCTCCGCTGCGGCAGCGCCTGTGGTGGTGCCTGCGGTGGCGCCCGTGACGCCCGCTGCCGCGCCGCGCGCCAACAAGCGCCCTCGTCCGGCACCCAAGCCTGGCGCCAAGCCGGCGCAGGTTGCCAAGCCCTGAGGCAACCGTACCGTCCCTTTCCCAACCCATCGATCCCATTCCGAACGAAGGAACCTCTGGCATGAGAACCCGTTTTGCCCTGCCGGCCCTGTGCGCGGCCCTGATGATGCTGACCGGCACCGCCGGCGCCCAGTTGCACGACCCGGCCACACCGCCGGCCGTGGCCGCCAAGATTGCGCTGCGCGGCGAGGCCAACGGCATCGCCGTGCGCGAGATGCGCATCCTGCGCAAGAACGACATCCTGACCGTGCAGGCCGACCTGTCCAACACGGGCCGCAGCGACCGCACCATGTTCTACCGTTTCAGTTGGCTGGACAGCATCGGCAGTCCGGTCGGCGATGGCGAATCATGGAAGCAGATCAGCGTACTGGGCCTGGGCCGGCAAACCGTCAAGAGCGTGGCGCCGACCAGCGCGGCGATCGATCTGCGTCTTGAAATGAATGTGCAACCGCGTTAGCGCCTGCGCCCCTTTTGGAATCGAGCACCATGCAACAACGACACACCCTCCGGCGCAGCGCGCTGATCCTGGCCCTTGCGGCCGGCACCCTGGCCCTGTCGGCCTGCCAGGGACTGTCCTCGCCTACGGTGAGATTCGATCGCGAGGTCAACTACGGCGACGCCAAAGCGGTCGAGTTGGTCACCAACGAGTTCGGCTCCACCGACCTGCAGATGATTGCCGAGAAGATGACCGGCGGGCTGCTCGAAACCGGCATCTTCCAGGGCCGCCCCACGGTGACGATCTCCACCGTGAAGAACAAGACCAGCGAATACATAGACACCACCAACGTGATGAACTCGATACAGACCGCGCTGGTCAAGTCGGGCAAGGTGCGCTTCGCGCGCTCGATCAACGAGATGCAGCAGGGCGTCGACGAGTTGCAGCGCCAGAACCAGAGCGGCCTGTACCGGCAGGGCAGCACCGCCAAAATGGGCCAGATGACGGCGGCCAAATACAGCATGGAGGGCGAGTTGACCAGCATCGTCAAGCAAAGCAGCGCGACCAAGGACGTGTACTACAAGTTCACGCTCAAGCTGTTCGATGTGCAGGAAGGCACGATCGAATGGCAGGACGAGAAAGAAATCCGCAAAACCAGCAAGCGCTGAGCGGCGCCCCCGGAGTCAACACCATGCAACGCAGAACCACCCTGGGCACCGCCCTGTCCGTGCTGGCCGTCACCGCCCTGGCCTGGGGCAGCACGGCCCGGGCGCAGCAAAACACCGCCCCGAAGATCGCCGTCACCGACCTGGCCTACGCACAGCGCGTGTCCGAGTACTTCATGGTCGGCAACTACCAGCGCAGCAGCCAGATGAGCGCGCAGGGCAGCGGCAGCCACAGCATGTTTGGCGGCTCGGGCCAGCATTCGATGCAGGCGTCCGAGCAGGCCAGCGGCAGCTATGTGGCCGGCCGCTACAGCTATATCGAGCAGCGTGAGCTTGGCGGCTACACCAACGCCATCAAGGGCACGATTCTCCAGGGCACCTATTTCCGCCTCGTGCAGGGCAAGGGCTTTGACGCCGGCCAGCCCCAGCCGTCCAAGGCCGAGCAGGTGCTGAACCAGATGCAGGGCGGCAAGATGGCCACACCCCAGGCGCAGCCCCAGGTCACCGACGTGATCGCGCGCATCAAAAAAGGCGAGTTCCACGACGCCGACTATGTGCTGTTCGGCGTGGTCTCCAGCATCGATTTCACCGATGCACTCTCGCCGCTGCAAGGCACCACCAGCGCCACGCGCCAGTACGGACTGCAACTGCTGGCCGACTTCTCGCTGATCGACACCAAGACCTACGAGATCAAGGCCGCGTTCTCGGCCCAGGGGGAGGGCAATGACACCAAGATCCTGTCCAACCGCGGCGACATCGCCCCGCCCAACCGGGCCAAGGTGATGCATGAAACCTCGCTCTCGCTGGCGCAGCACATGTACCTGCAGTTGGTCACGCAACTGGGCTACACCGACGCCCATCTGGCACGCGGTGTGCGCCCGCCGGTGTACCAGCAGGGTGTGCCGATGCAGGGCAGTCAACCCATCCCCGTAGCGCAGCCCCAGCCGCCCGAGCAGGTGCTGATCCTCAAGTAACCCCCGCCGTCAGGCGCCGATGCGGCGGCTGTTGCTGGCCCTGGTGGGCGCATTGACGGGAGCACTACCGGGCTGTGCTGCAGTTCCTGCGGCTTTTCCCGGGCCTGCCAGCGCCTTTCGGCTGCACCCGCTGCCCGGCGCTGACGGGGTGGTTTTGCAGGCTTTGCTGCGCAGCGAGCGGGCGGCGCCATTGCGCTACCGCGTCATCGTGCTGCCGGGGTCGGGTTGCGCCGGCCTGGGGGCCTTTGCCGAGCGCTACTTTGCCGGTCTGCTGCACGCGCAGGTGCTGGTGCTGCACAAGCCCGGGGTGGCCCCGCAGGCCCGCACCGCAGCCGCCAATTGCGCGCCCGACTTGGTGCGGCAGGACCGCCTTTCGGTGTGGCAGGCCCATGCCCGCAGCGCCCTGCGCGCCGATGCGTTGCAGCGCCAGGGGCAGCCCGCGTTGCCGCAGTTGCTGGTCGGCATCTCCGAAGGCGCCGAGTTGTTGCCCGCGCTGGCACCCGAGGTGCCGCATCTGGCAGGGCTGGTGCTGCTGTCGGCCAGCGGTCTCGATCCGCAGGAAGCCGGGCGCTTGCAGGCCCGCCGCCTGGGTCTGGAGGCCCAATGGCTGGCTTTGCCGGCGTTGCTGGACCCGGCGCAGGCCGGGGCCTTGCCGGACAGCGCGCTGCTCCAAGGGCGCAGCCTGGGCTACTGGCGCGATCTGTGGCATTGGCCGGTGGCGCAGCCTTTGACCGCTGGCCCCTGGCCCCTGCTGCAGGTCTGGGGCGCCGATGATGCACTGGTGCCGGCCGCCGCTTATCAGCGCTTTGCCCGGCGCGCGCGCCAGCGCTCAGCCGCTTGGTGCACGCGCCGGCTCGACGGCGCGGACCATGGCCTGCAACACCGTGCCACGGGCGCCGATGGGGTGCAGCAGCTATGGGCCTGGATCGAGCAATGGGCGCGCGCGCCGCAGGCCGGGCTGTGCGCGCCGCTGTCCGGCCTGACGGATCAGACAGATCAGGGTCAGACAGATCAGGATCAGGCAGGCCCGGCAGACTCGGCAGACTGATGCCTCAATGCCCGCCCCCCAGGTAGGCGGCCCTGACGGCCGGGTCGTCGCGCAGCTTGGCCGCGCTGCCGTGCACCGGGATGCTGCCGTTTTCCAGCACGTAACCATAGTCGGCCACCTGGAGCGCGGCGGCGGCAAACTGCTCGACCAGCAGCATGGTCACGCCGCGTGACTTCAGGTCGGCAATGATGCGAAACACCTCTTCCACCAGGATCGGGGCCAGCCCCATCGACGGCTCATCGAGCAGCACGATGTCGGGGTTGAGCATCACCGCGCGGGCCATCGCCAGCATTTGCTGTTCGCCGCCGGACAGCGTGCCGGCCAGTTGGTTGCGCCGCTCTTTCAGGCGCGGGAACAGCTCCATCGCGCGCTCCAGATCGTCCTGCACATCGCCCTTGGGACGGCTGCCGGTGAGGCGGGCAAACGCGCCCAGGGTCAGGTTGTCCGTCACCGACATGGTGGCAAATACGCGCCGCCCCTCGGGCGAGTGGGCCAGCCCGCGCCGGGCGATGGCGTAGGAGTCCAGCCCGTCTATGCGCCGGCCCTGCAATGTGATTTCGCCGGCGCCGGGTTTGATCATGCCGGAGATGGCGCGCATGGTGGTGGTCTTGCCGGCGCCGTTGGAGCCGATCAGCGTCACCACCTGGCCCCGGGGCACGTCCAGCGAGATGCCGTGCAGCACCTGCACTTTGCCGTAGCCGGCTTCGAGGTTCCTGATGTGCAGCATGCTCAAGTCCTGGTGTCTTTCATGCCGCCGTGCCGCCGAGGTAGGCTTCGATGACCTTCGGGTGGGCCTGTATGTCGGCGGGCCGGCCTTCGGCAATCTTCTGGCCAAAGTCCAGCACCAGGACCTGGTCGCAAATGCCCATCACCACGTCCATGTGGTGCTCGATCAGGATCACGGTGATGCCGTGGTCGCGAATCTTGCGGATGATGGCCACCAGTTCCTCGATGTCCGGCGCCGTCAATCCCGCCGCCGGCTCGTCGAGCAGCAGCAGTTGCGGCGCCAGCGCCAGCGCGCGGGCAATTTCCAGCAGCCGCTGCTTGCCATACGGCAGGTTGCGCGCCTCCTCGTGGGCCAGGTCGCCGAGGCCGACAAACCCGATCAGCCCCAGGCCGCGCTCGATGGCCGCCTGCTCTTCGCGCAGATAGCGCGGGGTGTGCAGCGCCACATCCAGGATGTTGCTGGCAAAGCTGTGGTGCAAACCCACCTGCACGTTTTGCAGTGCCGTCATCTCGCCAAACAGTTGCACGTTCTGGAAGGTGCGCGCGATGCCCGAGCGCGCAATGGCCGCCGAACTGCGGCCCAGCACATTGCGTCCGGCAAACTCGATGCTGCCGCCACTGGGCACATAGATGCCGGTCAGCACATTCATCATCGTGCTCTTGCCGGAACCATTGGGGCCGATCAGGCCGTGAATGCTGCCGCGCTTGACGGTCAGGTCCACTTGGTTCAGGGCCTTGAGGCCGCCAAACTGCATCAGCACGTCCTTGGCCACCAGCAGGTCGCCGCCATCGTCGTCATTGCCGTTGCCGCTGGATGGGCCAGGCCCCGACAGGACGGCGTCCTCGCGCGGGGTCTGCCGCCCGCCGGTCTGCGAGCGCCGGGCGCTGCGCAGCCACTGGCTACGCACAAAACCGACGATGCCGTCTTGCAGGTAATAGACGACGAACAAAATCATCAGGCCGAAGATGGTCAGGCGCCAATCGGTGATCGACTGTAGCCAGAACGAAAACCCGGCCAGCGCCACCGTGCCCGCCACCGGAACGATGACCGCGCGGGGCGTGACGACCTTGCGCGCCAGGCCCAGCGCCGCGCCCAGCGCCATCAGCAGCGCCAGCACGCTGGCGACGATGCGAAACAGTTCCAGGTCGTCGAGCAGCTTGGGCAAGATGACGATGATGGCCGCGCCCAGCAAGGCGCCCGAGCGCGTCTTGCGCCCTCCCATGATGACGGCCAGCAAGAACAGCACCGTGAGCTCGAAGTTGTAGGTATTGGGCGAGATGTACTGCTCGGAATACGCATACAGCCCGCCTGCCAGGCCGGCAAACCCGGCACTGATCACAAAGGCGTAGACCTTGTAGCGGTAGACCGAGACGCCCATGCAGTCCGACGCCACCGGGCTGCCGCGCAGGGCCTCGAAGGCGCGGCCATAGTGCGAGCGCAAAATGCGGTCGACCACCAGCAGCGCCAGCGCCATCAGCGCCAGCACCAGCCAGTAAAAACCGTTGTCGTCGAGCTTCATGCCGGCGATCGAAGGCTTGGGTATCTTGATGCCCAGCGGGCCTTCGGTCAAAAAGCCCATCTCGTTGATCAGAATCTGGATGATGGTGCCGAAAGCCAGCGTCACCATCGCCAGGTACGGCCCCGAAACACGCAAGGCCGGCAGCGCCAGCAACGCGCCAAACACTGCCGTGACACCGATGCAGGCCACCATGATCAGCCACAGCGGCGCGCCGAGCTTGAGAAACAGCACCCCCGCCGTGTACGCGCCGACGCCGAACAGCCCGGCATGCCCGAGCGACACCTGCCCGGTATAGCCGACCACGATGTCCAGCCCGAACAGCAAGATGGCGTAAATCATGATCGTGCCGATCATGTGGATGTAGTACGGGTTGCCGATGAACAGCGGCATGGCCGCCAACAGGGCCAGGCCCGGCACGGCGATCCGAAGCGGGTTGCGCTGCATCATCAGACCTTCTTGATCGCGGTTTTGCCGAACAGCCCGGCAGGCTTGAGCGCCAGCACCAACAGCAACAGCAGCAGACCGGGAACGTCCTTGTAGCCGGAGGAAACGTAATAGCCGGTGAACATTTCAGCCGCCCCCAGCATGATGCCGCCGACGATGATGCCCAGGCCGCTGGTCAGGCCGCCGATGATGGCCACGGCAAAGGCTTTCAGGCCAAGCACCGCGCCCATCGTGGCGCCGGTCAGCGTCAGCGGCGCAATCAGGACACCGGCCAGCGCAGCGCTGGCCGAAGACAGCGCGTAGGAGAAGGTAATCACCAGCCCGGTGTTGATGCCCATCAGCCCGGCCGCATCGCGGTCGTTGAAAGTGGCCACCACTGCCTTGCCATAAATCGTCTTGCGGTTGAAAAGCTCCACCGCCAGCATCATCGCGATGGCGCCAAACACCACCAGAATTTCCATCGGCAGCACCTTCGCGCCCAGCAGGCTGAGCGGCGACTCCGGCAATGGCGAGGGAAATTTCAGGTCATCCCGGCCCCAGAGGTTTTCCGCCACATTCTTGAAGATGATGCCCAGCGCGATGGTCGACATGATCCAGCCAAACTCGCTCTTGATCTTGAGCGCCGGGCGCACGCCGAGCCATTCGACCAGGCCGCCTTGCAACATGCCGAACAAGATGACGATGGGCAGCATCAGCCAGTAGTTCAGCCCCAGGCCCACCAGCGTCAAACCGACCATGGCGCCGAGCATCAGCGCATCCCCCTGGCCAAAGTTCAGGGTGTCCGAGGTCTGGAACGTCAGTTGGTAGCCGAAGGCGATGACCGCGTAGATCATGCCCAGCGCGATGCCGCTGTAGAGCAATTGCAGTGGCACTTGAAGTGCTTCCATGGATGGGCCTTGCCAAAAATCGACGGTCAACGATGAGCGGCCACCCCGGGTCGCGCCTTTGCCGGCAGCGCATCGGCCTTTTTGCCGACCAAGGCGCTGCCTGCGCGCCGGGCATGGCGCCGGGCTTACTTCTTGGGCGGCTCGGCCAGGGCGCTCTTGACGCGCACTTCGGAGGCTTTCTGCAAATCCTGCGCATAGGCGTAGACCACGCGCTGGCCCTTGACTTCGCCGATCACCGGAATGTTGGCGGTAATGGCCTCATGGTCCTTGGCCGTGAACGGCCGGGTGTAGGTGGTCACCACCCCATCGACCGGGGTCTTCAGATCTTCCAGCGCCGCCCGGATCTTGGGGCCATCGGTGGAGCCGGCCTGCCGGATGGCGGCCGCCAGCAGGTAGATCGAGTCATAGCCCTGCGCAGCCGATACCGGCGAGTCGATGCGCGCATTCTTCGGGTTGAAAGTCTTCAGGTAATTGATGATGAAGGACTGGCGCTTGGGCGTGGTCGGCTCCTGGATGAAGGTCTGCGGCATGCGCGCGCCTTCGCCACCGGGGCCGGCGTTGTCGATGTAGTTGGCCATCGACAGGGTCCAACTGCCCACCATCGGCACCTTCCAGCCCAGTTTGGTCATGCCGTTGGCAATCTGCGCCAGTTCAGGCCCGATGCCGTAGGTCAGCACGGCCTCGGCGCCGGCTTCCTTGGCCTTGAGCAGTTGCGCCGTCATGTCCACATCCTTGATGTTGAACTTCTCGATCGCCACCGGTTTGATGCCCTTGAGCGCCAGCGCCTTTTCCAGATCGGCGCGGCCCAATTGCCCGTAGTTGGTCGAGTCCGCCAAAATCGCCACCTTCTTGAAGCCGCGGCGGGTGATGGCCTCCTCGACGATCATCGGCGCCTGTATGCTGTCATGCGCCGAATTGCGGAAGATGTAGTTTTCCGGCTGGTCATCGAACTGGTGCGTGATGACCGAACCGGTGGCCACATTGTTCATCACCGGAATCCTGGCATCCTGGAAAAAGCGCTGCGCCGCCAGTGCCACGCCGGTGTTGATATAGCCGACGGCGGCGCTGACTTTTTCCTTGTTGATCAGTTCCTGGGCGATCTGCACGCCGCGTTCGTTCTTGGCTTCGTCGTCACGCTCGATGGCTTGCAGCGGGCGGCCCAGCACGCCCCCGGCCTTGTTGATTTCATCGATCGCCAGCCGCACGCCATCGCGCATGCTCACCCCCATCGAGGAAGATCCGCCGGTGAAAGGACCGGCCACGCCAATCTTGATCGGCTCGGCCGCATGGGCAGCAGCCGATAGGCCAACCGAGGCTGCGGCAACTGCCGCATACAGCGCGAATCTGTTCAAGCGAAATGGCATGCTATCTCCGGTGGTAGTGACGAAAATGCTCGGTCGCGCAGTTTATCCACACCTGCCTGGCGTTCCTGCGGGTTCCTCCCTGATAAGGGAAATTACTTATGCTGGCGCGCCACAGTCGGGCACGGGTGCGCAATGGGATGGGCCTGGAGCGGGTGTCCGGCCGTCGCCGGGCCGGCCGGTGAAGCGATAAGATCAGCGCCATGCGCTCTGCACCGACCGACATCGCCAGCCCTGCTGCGCTGCGCCAGGATGTCCGAACCATCGGCCTCATCGGCCTGGCCCATGGCAGCTCGCATTTCTTTCACATGCTGCTGCCGCCGCTGTTCCCGTGGCTGATCCGCGAGTTTGGCCTGAGCTACTCCGAACTGGGTCTGCTGGTGTCGGTGTTCTTCGTGGTCTCGGGGGTCGGCCAGGCATTGGCCGGCTTCGTGGTCGACCGCGTGGGCGCCCGGCCCATGCTGTTTGGCGCGTTGTCGTGCCTGGCGGCGTCGGCATTGGTGGCAGCCGCTGCGCAAGGCTATGCCAGCTTGTGGCTGGCGGCAGCGCTGGCCGGGCTGGGCAACGCCTCGTTCCATCCGGTGGACCTGACCATCCTGAACAAGCGCGTATCAGCCCCGCGCCTGGGCCATGGCTTTTCGGTGCATGGCATCAGCGGCTACCTGGGGTCGGCCATCGCGCCCGTGTTCATGGCCGGGATTGCGCTGGCCACGGGTTCATGGCGCAGCGCCTGCCTGTGCGGTGCCTTGTGGGCGCTGATCGTGCTGGCCATCATGGTCTGCAACCGCGCTGCGCTCGACGATCGCCTGGGCGCCTGGTCACAGCCGGCCCCGGACGCTGCCGGCAGCGCCCGGGCCGAGCATCCGATGGCGTTCCTCAAACTGCCATCGGTGTGGCTGTGCTTTTCGTTCTTTTTCTGGAGCACCTGCGCCATGAGCGCCGTCCAGAGTTTTGTCAGCCCGGCGCTGCATGCCATGTATGGTCTGCCGTTCACTGTGACGGCCATGGTGGTGACGGGCTACATGCTGTGTGGCGCCGCAGGGACGCTGGCCGGGGGCTTTCTGGTCGGCCGCGTGCAGCGGCTGGAGTCGTGCATCGCGGCCTGCCTGCTGGGCTCGGCCGCGTTGCTGGCGCTGGCAGGCCTGGGCTGGCTGCCGGGCCTGGCGGCGGTCGTGCTGGTCTCGATGGCCGGGCTGGGCACGGGCCTGGCAGGTCCGTCGAGGGACATGCTGATCAGGCGCGCAGCGCCGCCGGGCGCCACGGGCCGCGTGTATGGCGCCGTGTATTCGGGGCTGGACTTGGGCTTTTGCCTGGCCGCACCGGTGTTTGGCGCCCTGCTCGATCGCGGCCTGAGCGCGGGCATCTTCCATGGCGCGGCCCTGGTGCTGGTGTTGGGTGTGGTGTCGGCGGCGCTGGTCGGCGCCGGTGTGACTACAGCCGGGCATGCCGCGCGGGCAGCGGTTCGTGGCTGAGCACTGCCTGCGGCACTGCTGAGCAGCGGCTTGCGCAACCCGGCAGCGCACTGTCCGGCACGGTTGCCTGCTGCTCTGCTGCTCTGCTGCGCTACTGCGCCACGGCTTGCCGCAATTCTTTTTTCATGCCGGCGCGCAGCGCGTGCCCGCCCGTGGCGACAGCCGCCCGAGTGCTCGCCATCGGCGGCGGCGGCGCGCCGGCCCATGGCGGGTGCCGACTTGTGGTTCAATGGTCCGCGCCGGCGCTGTGAGCCTTGCCCTCCTTCCCATGCCTGCGCCGCATCCCCGACCTCCCCGACCGCTCTCAGGACATATACCCCCATGACCCATTCCCTGTACAACGCCAGCATCCCCGTCTTTCGCCAAATGCTGGGCTCCGTCAAAGACATCCTGACCAAGACCGAGGCCCATGCCACGGCGCGCAAGATCGAGCCGGAGGCGCTGCTGCAGGCGCGGCTGTTCCCCGACATGTTTCCGCTGGCCCGGCAGGTGCTGATTGCCTGCGACTTCGCCAAGGGCGTGGCGGCCAGGCTGGCGGGGGTGGAGGTGCCAGCGCTGCCCGATGCGCAACGCCCCGGCTTTGCCGAACTGCACGAGCGCATCGGCCAGGTGCTGGCCTTTGTCGAGGGTCTGCCGGCGGCGTCGTTTGCCGCCGCTGCCACGCGGCAGATCACGCTACAGCCGGGCACGCCGCGCGAAAAGCAGTTCGTGGGTGAGCATTACCTGCTGCACTACGGCCTGCCGCAATTTTTCTTCCATGTGAACGCGACCTACGCCATTGCGCGGCACAACGGTGTGGAACTGGGCAAGAGCGATTACATGGGCCGGTACTGAACGGCGCAGCAGCGCTGTTTTCCGCACCTGCACAGCAGCGCTGCGCTACACCACCGAGCCATACCGCTGCATGCAGGCCGCCAGCGTCTGCGCGCCGCTGCGCTGCCACCAGTCGAGCGCAGAAAAGATCTCGACTTCGGCGTAGCCCGCAAAGCCCGCTGCCTCGACCCATTGGCGGATCTTGCGCAACTCGATCACGCCGTCGCCCATCATCGCGCGGTCGCTCAGCAGATCGCGGGTGGGCAGGCGCCAGTCGCACACATGGTAGGCCAGCAGGCGGGCCTGACCGGCGCGTGCGATCTGCGCCGCCAGCTTCGGGTCCCACCATACGTGGTACACATCCAGCGCCACGCCCAATGCGCCGGTCTGGCCGGGGTCGAGCGCGTCGCAGATGTCCAGCGCCTGCTCCAGGGTATTGATGCAGGCACGGTCGGCCGCCTGCATCGGGTGCAGCGGCTCCATGGCCAGCGGCATGCCGACCTGGCGGGCATATTCGAGCGACGCCGCAATGCCGTCAAACACCTCGCTGCGCGCGCGGGCCAGGTCGGTGTAATGGGGCTTGCCGTGCCGCGCTTCGTCCAGCGCGCCGGGCAGGGAGCCGACCACCAGCACCAGACAGGCGGCGTTCAGTGCCTTGGCCTCGTCGATGGCCCGGCGGTTGTCGTCGAGCGCGGCGCGCAGTCCGGCCGCATCGGCCGCCGGGTAAAAGCCGCCCCGGCAGTAGCCCGACAGCGCCATGCCATGGCTGCGCAGTTGCCGGGCCGTGCGCTCCAGGCCGGCGGCGGCCACCTGGTCGCGCCAGGGGCTGATGGCGCGGATGCCGCGCTCGGCGCATTGCTCGATGATGCGCGCCAGCGGCACCTCGGCACCTTGCTGCTTGCGCACGGTGGCGGTGTTGATCGACAGCCAGCGATGGTCTTGGGAGAAGTCGCGCATGGTGTTGCGGGCGGTGCGGCTCAGAGCGGCAACGGCGCCAGGTCGACCCAGCGCCGCTGCTGGCAGCTTTGCAGTGCCGCCTCGACCAACTGCACGCCCTTGGCGCCTTCGGGCAGGGTCCACGGGTAGGGCGCGTCTTCGGCCACATGGCGGATGAAGTGCTCCCACTGGACCTTGAAGCCGTTGTCGTATGGTTGCGTGTCCGGTATTTCCTGCCATTGCTCGAAGAAGTTCATCGTCTGCTTCTGATCCGGGTTCCACACCGGGCGCGGCGTGGCCACGCGCGACTGGGCCAGGCACGATGACAGGCCGGCCACCGCCGAGCCGTCGGTGCCGTCCACATGGAAGGTTGCCAGGTCATCGCGGCGCACCCGCGTGGCCCAACTCATGTTGATCTGGGCGATCACCGGCTCGCCATGGTGGCCGGTGAGTTGGCAGGTGGCGTAGGCGGCGTCGTCCGCCGTCGCCGGGTAGGGTCGGCCGGCTTCGTCCCAGCGCCGGGGAATATGCGTGGCACTGATGCACGACACCGATTGCACTGCGCCAAACAGGTTGTCGAGCACATAGCGCCAGTGGCACATCATGTCCAGGATCATCCCGCCGCCGTCTTCGCTGCGGTAGTTCCAGCTTGGGCGCTGTATCGGCTGCAGGTCGCCCTCGAACACCCAGTAGCCGAACTCCAGGCGCAGGCTCAGCATGCGGCCGAAGAAGCCCGCGCGGCGCAGCATGTCGAGCTTGCGCAGGCCGGGCAGGAACAGTTTGTCCTGCACCGCCCCGTGCTTCAGGCCGGAGCCTTCGGCGAGGCGGGCGATCTCGACGGCCTCATTCAGGTTGGTGGCGATCGGCTTCTCGCAGTAGACATGTTTGCCGGCGCGGATGGCCTTGGCCAGCAGCGTGGGGCGCATCTGCGTGGTGCCGGCGTCGAAGAAGATGGCGTCGTCCTCGTTCTCCAGCGCCTGGTCCAGGTCGGTGCCCCAGCGCGCGATGTGGTGGGCCTTGGCGAGCGCTTCCAGCTTCTCGGCGTTGCGGCCGATGAGGATCGGGTCGGGCATCACCTGGTCGCCATTCGACAGCGTGACGCCGCCTTGCGCGCGGATCGCGCAGATCGAGCGGATCAGGTGCTGGTTCATGCCCATGCGGCCGGTGACGCCGTGCATGATGAGTCCGAGTCGTTGGGTGGCCATCGTTTTCTTCCTTGGGGTGCGAAAGGGGTGCGAAAGGGGTGCGAAAAGGGTACTTCAGTAGACGGAACGCATGGCGTCCCACGAGATGCCGGCGCCGGGAATGCCCGTGGCAAAGCCGGGCGCGGCGGCGAGCGGCGCCAGGGGGATCTGTCCGCCGCGGATGGCCAGGCGCACGGCGCCGGGTTCGTAGAGGCCGGGGTGCAGCTTCAGCAGCGCTTGCTGCTCGGCCTCGGGCACGGCCGCGAGGCCGTTGACGTAGTGGTGTCCATTGCGCTCGACATGCGACAGGCCGAGCCAGCCGACGAGCGCGAGGTCTTGCTGCACGCCGATGCCGGCCTGCATGGTGAGGTCTTCGCCGGAAAGGAAATAGCGCGGCCTGTCTTCTGCCGCATTCCAGTGCGCGCAGCGCGCCGCGTTGACGACCGACTTGTAGAAGCCCTTGCAGCTCTTGCTCGACACGCCGGTGTAGCCGAGCGCGCGGGCCTGCACGAAGGCGTCGAGCGTGGCGTCGGATTCGTCGATCAGCAGCGGGATGCGCTGGCCCGGCGCCGACACGCTGCGCTGCAGAGCGGCGTCGCGGCGGATCGGTTGTTCGACGAAAACGGTCTTCTGCGCGAGCTTCCACAGCACGGGCGTGGACAACATGCGGTCGAGAAAGACGGCGAAGTCATCGGCGTCGGCGTACTGCTCGTTGCCGTCGAGCGTCACGAGCTGCGCATGGCCATCGATCACGCGGGCGATGCGTTCGAGACGCGCGATGTCTTGCGCGGTGTTGCCGCAGAGCTTGGGCTTGAAATGCGTGAGACCGTAGCGTTTCACCGCCTCGGCGAGCGTGGTGGGCAGGCCGTCTGCCGGTGCGTCGGGCAGCGCGTCGCTGTCGTCGATGGCATCGGCCAGGCCGACGGTATGGCGCGCGGCGATGCGCGCGCGCGGCGACCGGCTGGCCAGGAAGGCGGGCATGTCGAAGCCTGCGAGATCGTCGGCCAGTCCGCTGCCTGCGATGTCGATGCCGCAGAGGTTGGCGCGCATCGCTGTCGCGAAGCTGGTGCCGCTGCGCAGGCACAGCGCGTCCATCACGGCACGGTCGATCAGCGCGGGGCCGTAGCTGGCGACCAGCGCCTGCAAGCCCTTGGCCTTCGCACGGGCTTGCAGCGCGGCGTAGTTCGAGGCGAAGTGCGTCCACGCGGTCTGCGCGCCGTCTTCGGCGACATACGCAGCGCGCGCTGCGCGCAGTGCGCAGCGCAACTGCTCGAAGTTCTGTTCGTTGCTGAGGGCCGGGTTCTTGTCGAACCATTTGGGCACCATCATCTCGGCCGCGCAACCCTCGGCCGTGCCGCCGTTTTCGAAGCGGATGCGCGCCCGCACGTACACCTGCGGGCAGGCGGTGACGGTGGCGGCGCCGAAGCGGAACGGCAGCCGCAGCGCCACGTCGCGCTCGGAAAAGCGGATCTCTTCGATGTGAAAGCGGGGCGCGTCCATGGCAGGCGTTCAGTGGTCCAGGATGCCCTGCGAGAAGAAATGCGCGCGCACCAGCTTCGTGTGCGCGCCGAATTCGGGCGCGGCCATCATGTCCAGCGGGCGCGGGCGCGGCAGGTCGATGCCGTACACGGCGGCGATCGAGCCCGGGCGCTCGCTCATCACGATCACGCGGTCCGACAGAAAGACCGCCTCGGGGATGCTGTGGGTGATCAGCATCACGGTCTTCTTCGAGGCCATCCAGATGCGCTGCAGCTCCAGGTTCATCTTCTCGCGCGTCATCGCATCGAGCGCGCCGAAGGGCTCGTCCATCAGCAGCACCGAGGGGTCGTGCAGCAGCGCGCGGCAGATCGAGGCGCGTTGCTGCATGCCGCCCGAGAGCTGCCAGGGGTATTTGCCCTCGAAGCCCTCGAGGCCGGCCATCTCCATCAGCTCGCGCGCCCGGGCCTGCGACGCGGCCTTGGGCAGGTGGCGCATCTCGGCCTGCAGCAGGATGTTGTCTTCCACGCTGCGCCAGGGCAGCAGCACCGCGCTCTGGAACACGATGCCCACGTCCTTCTGCGGCCCCTCGATCGGCTTGCCGGCCAGCGTGAGCTTGCCGCCGCTGATCGGCAGCAGGCCCGCGACCATCTTGAGCAGCGTGCTCTTGCCGCAGCCCGAGGGGCCGACGACGGAGACGAACTCGCCTTCCTGGATGGCGAAGTCCAGCGGCTTGAGCGATTCGACCGGGCCGTCCTTGCTCTGGTAGGTTTTAGCGACGCCGCGCGCTTCGATCAGGTGGACTGGGGACATGGGCTGCGTGAGAGGTGGCGAGAAGCGAGCGCAAGAGCGAGTGCGAGTGCGAGTGCGAAAGAAATCAGTTCGGCAGAAAGTCGAGCGTCACGTAGTCTTCTGGCTTGCCGCGCGTGGACGCATCCATGCCGCCGTACTGCACCAGCAGGTCGAGCGAGTCGTTCACGTTCTTCATCGCCACGCGGAACGGCCGTTGGTTGGCTGTTTCCTTCGTGTGATACAGCGCCACGCTCTGCTTCATGCCGACGATCAACGTGTCGCGCACGCCGGCCTTCGGGTGGGCCTTGAGCATCGCGTCCACGGCAGCCTCGGGGCTCTTCTCGGCGGCTTCGGCGGCCTTGGTGGAGGCGCGCATGAAGCGCTTGACCAGGTCGGGGTTCTCGGTCAGCAGGTTCTTGTGGGTGATGATCCCGGAGCTGATCTGGTTCACGCCCGAGTCGGCAAAGCGAATCGGCGTCACGGGCTTGCCGGTGGCGTCCTGCAGCTTGATGGCCTGGTCCATCACGTAGCCGAGCAAGAGGTCGGCCTGGCCGTTGGCCACCGCATTGAGCTTGGTCTGGCCGTCACCCGAGACGACCTTCACCTGGTCGGGCCTGATGTCGTTCACCTTGAGGAACAGCGGCCACATCTGCGACATCGAATCGCCGGGCGTCACGGCCACGGTCTTGCCGATGATGTCTTTGGGCGTCTCGATGTTCTTCTCGCTGAAGCCCATGACCGACATCGGGCTCACCTGGAACAGCACGCCGGTCGACTTGAGCGGCGCGCCCTTGGCGGCGGCCTTGATCATCGTGGTGACGTCGATGTAGCCGAAGGTCGCCGACTTGGCGGCCACCGCCTGCGCGGTGACGGCGGAGCCGCGGCCTTCCTGGATGCCGAGGTCGATGCCCTCTTCGGCATAGAAGCCCTTTTCCTTGCCGAGGAAGAAGGTCGCGTGCTCGCTGTAGAGGTACCAGTTGAGCATCAGCGTGACCTTGTCCTTGGGCTTTGCAGCCTGGGCGGGGGCGGGGGCGGGGGCGATGGCGAAGGTCGCAAGGGCCGTGACGGCGACGGCGAGCATCGAGGCAAGCAGTTTCTTCATGGCGGTTGTCTCCGGGAGTTTTCTGGGTATGACGAAGGAATTCAGCGCTGCGATGCGTGCCACGGAATCATCGAGCGCTCGATCAGGTCGACCGCGACGAAAAGGATCACGCCGATGCTCGACAGCACGACCAGCGCAGCGAACATCAGCGGCAGGTCGAAGTTGCCGTTGGCCACCTGCAGCACATAGCCGATTCCGGAGTTGGCGCCGACGAATTCGCCGACCACCGCGCCGACGACGGCCAGCGTGACCGATACCTTCAGCCCGCTGAAGATCGCGGGCAGGGCCTGCGGCAGGCTGATCTTGAAGAAGGTCTGCAGGCGGCTCGCGCCCATCGAACGGGCCAGGTCGAGCATGTCGGGCTCGACCGACTTGAAGCCCATCACCGTGGACACCACCACCGGGAAGAAGCCCAGCAGGAAGGCGCTGATCACCTTGGGCAGGATGCCGAAGCCGAACCACACCACGAAGAGCGGCGCGATCGCCACCTTCGGGATGCTCTGCGAGAACACCAGCAGCGGGTACACGTACGACTCGACCAGCCGCGAGTAGGCGATGAGCATCGCGATCGGAATGCCGATGACGATCGTGAGGCCAAAGCCGCCGAGCGTGGCGAGCGTGGTCTTCCAGCTCTCGCTGAGCAGGCGCGGCCATTCGGCGACGAACTGCTTGACCACTTCCCACGGCGGCGGGATCAGGTAGGCCGGGATCTCGAAGAGCCGGATCACGAGGTCCCACAGCGCCAGCAGCAACAGGATCAGCAGGAACGGGCGCAGGGCCGGGCAGAGCAGGAGCTTGCGGAGCATGGAGGCGACGCCGATCTTTCTCGCCGGGCTAGATGCGTGGCGCTGCCCTGGCCGGCCGAGGCGAAATTGATGCTGCCAGGCCGGGCCCGGGCGGCGGCCAGCAGCGCCTGCAGCGTCCGGATGTTCTTGGCGGGCGCTATCACCAGCGCGTTGGGCAGCGACGAGATCGGTGTCACGCCGGCAAAGTCGGCCTGGGTGTCGAAGGGCAGTTTGGCGAAGGTGCTGGGACTGACCGTGTGCGACGATGAATGGACCATCAGCGTATAGCCATCAGCGGGCGCCGTGGCCACGGCCTGCTGCCCGATGGTGCCGCTGGCGCCGCTGCGGTTGTCCACCACCAGGCTCTGCCCCATGCTCTGGCCCATTTTGTCGGCAATGGCCCGCGCAATGATGTCGGTGGTGCTGCCTGCGGCAAACGGAACGATCACCCGGATCGGCTTGTTCGGGTAGCTCTGCTGCGCCAGTGCGCTCAGGAACAAGGTGGAGACGACGGCCGCCGCCAAGGCGAGCGACGGTGCATGGCGGGCGATGCGAACGCTGGGCATGGGCATGGATTGGTCTCCGGTGTGGCAGGCTGTCGGTTGCCGATCTATTCACCTCTTGGTGAATAGATCGGCATTTTTCTGAATCACCGCCTGCGCGTCAACGCATTCGCGTGCCGAGTCGTCAGGGGTTTACCCGCAAGCGCAGCGCAAGGCCGCCTATGGCGTGGCGTGTGGCCTGGGCCGCGCACCAGGGGCAGGGTTGGGGCTTGGCGCGCCGCCCTTCGTGTCGCGTCACCGATCGGCTGTCGCAGGCAGACAGATGATCGGTGACGCGGCATTAGCTCCTGAGCACATAGCCCATGATCACATCGCACATGTGCGACAGCCGCTCGTTGCGCGCCTTGGGGGCCATCAGGTCGCGCCCGAAGATGGCCGACAGCGTGTGGTTGTTCGACAGGTAGAAGTACGCCAACCCGGCAATCGATATGTACAGTTGCAGCGGGTCGACGCCGCCGCGGAAACTGCCTGCGCGGCGGCCCCGTTCGAGCACCTCGCCGAGGGTTGCGATCAGCGGGGAATTGAGCTCCCGGGCGCGCTGCGATTGCTGCAAATGGCGCGCTTTGTGCAAGTTGGCGCTGTTCAGCAGCGTGAGGAAATGGGGGTTGTCCAGGTAGTAGGTCCAGGTGAACTCCACCAGCCGGCGAATGGCCGTGGCCGGCTCCAACGCCAGCAAATCGAGCTGGCGCTCTTGCTCGCGGATCTGCATATAGGCCTGCTCCAGCACCGCCTGGAACAGCCTTTCCTTGTCCTCGAAGTAGTAGTAGATCAGCCGCTTGTTCAGGCCCGCGCGCTCGGCGATGCGCTCCATGCGGGCGCCGCCCAGGCCGTGCTCGGCAAATTCGTCGCGCGCTGCGCTGAAGATCGCGCCCTGCGAGCGGTCTGCGTCCCGCAGGCGCTCCTTGGCGGGGGTGTCGGTGTCTTTGGTCATGCCCGAATGGTTCACTATCTGGTTAACAAGGAGCCGGCGCTGCCTGTATCCTGGACTTGACGGCCACAAGGAAAACTGCGACACCAGCAGCTTCCAGACCCTGGCATCCGGTGCAATGCGTTGTTTCCGGCCTGCTTTTTCCGGCTTCTCGCCGGCTTCTTCCCGGTTTTTTCCAAGGACTTTTCACCCATGACGGCAACTGTTTTTCATCGCCTGTCCCGCACCACGGGCCTGGGCATTGCGGCGCTGGTCGTGCTGGCCGCCTGCGGTGGCAATGGTGGCCCGGCCACCCCGGTGGCTGCGCCCGAGCCTGGCCAGCAGTACATGCCGCCGGAGCCGCCGACGGGCTACACGCCCAAGACGATAGCCTATGCCGGCAAGGACATGGTGGCGGCCGCCAATCCGCTGGCCGTCAAGGCCGGGGTTGACATCCTGGCCAAGGGCGGCAGCGCCGTCGATGCCGCGATTGCGCTGCAAATGGTGCTGAACCTGGTGGAGCCGCAATCGTCGGGCATCGGTGGCGGCGCTTTCATGCTGTACTTCGACAAGGGGGCCGACAAGTTGCTGGCCTATGACGGCCGCGAAACCGCACCCCGCAACGCCACCCCCGATCTGTTCATCGGCGCCGACGGCAAGCCGCTGGGCTTTCTGGCGGCCGTCGACGGGGGCCTGTCGGTGGGCACACCGGGCGTGCTGCGCATGCTCGAAGCCGCGCACCGGGCGCATGGCAAGCTGCCCTGGAAGGATTTGTTCGACCCCGCCATCGCGCTCAGCGAAAACGGCTTTGCCATCTCGCAGCGCATGAGCGCGTCGATCGCCGGCGTGGCCGCGCGCATCGAGGCCCAGGGCGAGCCAGGCGCGAGCTATTTCCTGAATGCCGACGGCACGGCCAAGGCGGCGGGGACGATGCTGAGAAACCCCGAACTCGCGGCCACGCTGCGCGCCATCGCCACCGGCGGGGCCAATGCGTTCTATCGGGGCGAGATCGCCCGGGACATCGTGGCCAAGGTCATCGGCCACCCGACCAACCCCGGCCGGCTCACGCTCGACGACCTGGCCGGCTACACCCACAAGCTGCGCGAGCCGGTGTGCGCCGTGTATCGCGTGCAGTACCGTGTCTGCGGCATGCCGCCGCCCAGTTCGGGCGGCATCGCCGTGTTGCAGACCCTGGGCATACTGCAGAACTTTGACTTGGCGTCGTTGCAACCGAACACGCTCGACGCGGTGCATCTGGTGTCCGAGGCTTACCGCCTGGCCTATGCCGACCGCGCCCTGTATGTGGCCGATCCGGACTTCGTGCGCGTGCCGCAGGCCGGCCTGATCGACGCCGATTACCTCAAGAAGCGCGCCAAGCTGATCAGCATGCAAAAAACCATCGGCACACCGAAGGCCGGCACACCGCCCGGTGTCTACCACACCATGGGGCGGGACAACTCGCCGGCCCTGCCATCGACCACGCATATGTCGATCATCGACCGCGCCGGCAATGCGGTGTCGATGACGACCACCATAGAAAACGGCTTTGGCAGCCTGCAGATGGTGCGCGGCTTTTTGCTGAACAACCAGCTCACCGACTTTTCGTTCAGCGCCACGGACGCGGCGGGCGAGCCCATTGCCAACAGCGTGCAGGCCGGCAAGCGCCCGCGCAGCTCGATGGCGCCGACCATCATTTTCAACGCGGCCACGGGCGAGTTCGAAGGCGCGATCGGTTCGCCCGGCGGTAGCGCCATCATCCAGTACACCGCCAAGAGCATCCTGGGCATGACGGACTGGGGCCTGAACGTGCAGCAGGCGATCAACCTGCCGAACTTCGGCGCGCAGACCAACGCCACCACCTCGATCGAAAAGGGCTCGCTGATCGATACCGCCGCCATCCGCGATGGCCTGAAGGCGCGCGGCCACACCGTGGTGCAGACCGACTCCTTCACCAGCGGCCTGCATGGCGTCGTGTTCAACGGCCTGCGCGCCGATGGCAAGGCCGGGTTGCTGGCGCGCAACCCCGGCGCCGGCACCTATGCCGGTGGCGCCGATCCGCGCCGCGAAGGCACGGCGCAGGGCAACGACTGAAAGCCCCGATCAGACGATCAGACGATCAGGCGGCCACGGCCCGCAGTGCCGCATTGAAGGCGGGGCTGGGGCGCATCACGGCGTCGAGCTTGGCCGGGTCGGGCAGGTAGTAGCCGCCGATGTCCGCCGGTCGGCCCTGCACGGCCGCCAGTTCGGCCACGATGGTCTGCTCGTCGTCGGCCAGTTGCCTGGCCAGCGGGGCAAACCACCGGGCCAGTTCGGCATCGTCAGCCTGCGCGGCCAGTTCCTGCGCCCAGTACAGGGCCAGGTAGAACTGGCTGCCACGGTTGTCGAGCTGGCCGGTTTTGGCCGACGGGTTGCGGTTGTTGTCCAGCAGTTTGCCGGTGGCGGCATCCAGCGTTTTGGCCAGCACCTTGGCTTTGGCGTTGCCGGTCTTTCGCCCCAGGTCTTCCAGCGACACGGCCAGCGCCAGGAACTCGCCCAGCGAGTCCCAGCGCAGGTGGTTTTCCTCGGCCAACTGCTGCACATGCTTGGGGGCCGAGCCGCCGGCACCGGTTTCGTACATGCCGCCGCCGGCCATCAGCGGCACGATGGACAGCATCTTGGCGCTGGTGCCCAGTTCCATGATCGGGAACAGGTCGGTCAGATAGTCGCGCAGGATGTTGCCGGTGGCGCTGATGGTGTCCAGGCCGCGGATCACGCGCTCGAGCGTGTAGCGCATGGCCCGCACCTGGCTCATGATCTGTATGTCCAGGCCGGCGGTGTCATGCTCGTGCAGGTACATCTTGACCTTGGTGATCAGCTGCGCCTCGTGGGGCCGGTAGGCATCGAGCCAGAACACCACCGGCATGCCCGAGTTGCGCGCGCGGGTCACGGCCAGTTTGACCCAGTCGCGAATGGCGGCGTCCTTGACCTGGCACATGCGCCAGATGTCACCGGCTTGCACGTTCTGGCTCAGCAGCACTTCGCCGGTGGCCAGGTCGGTGATGTTGGCCACGCCGTCTTGCGGGAGCTCGAAAGTCTTGTCGTGCGAGCCGTATTCCTCCGCCTGCTGCGCCATCAGCCCCACATTCGGCACCGTGCCCATGGTGGCGGGATCGAAGGCGCCGTGCCACTTGCAGAAATTGATGATCTCCTGGTAGATGCGGGCGAAGGTCGACTCGGGCATCACCGCCTTCACGTCCTTCAGGCGCCCGTCGGCGCCGCGCATCTTGCCGCCGTTGCGGATCATCGCCGGCATCGACGCGTCGACGATGATGTCGTTGGGCGAGTGGAAGTTGGTGATGCCCTTGGCCGAATCGACCATTGCCAGTTCCGGACGATGCTCGTGGCAGGCGTGCAGGTCCTTGAGCACTTCTTCGCGCTTGGACTGGGGCAATGTGGCGATCTTCTCGTACAGGCTGGCCATGCCGTTGTTCACGTTCACGCCCAGCGTTTCAAACAGCTTGCCATGCTTGGCGAATGCGTCCTTGTAGAAAATCTTCACGCAGTGGCCGAACACGATCGGGTGCGAGACCTTCATCATCGTGGCCTTGACATGCAGCGAGAACATCACGCCCGTCTTGCGCGCGTCTTCGATTTCCTTTTCGTAGAACTCGAGCAAAGCCTTCTTGCTCATGAACATGCTGTCGATGATCTCGCGATCGAGCAGCGCCACCTTGGGCTTGAGCACGATGGTCTGGCCGCCGTGGGTGATCAGTTCCAGCTTCACATCACGCGCCTTGTCCAGCGTGAGCGATTTCTCGCCGTGGTAGAAGTCGCCATGGTGCATGTGCGACACATGCGAACGCGAAGCCTGGCTCCACTCGGCCATGGCATGCGGGTTCTTGCGCGCGTATTCCTTGACCGCCTTGGGCGCGCGGCGGTCGGAGTTGCCCTCGCGCAGCACGGGGTTCACGGCGCTGCCAATGCACTTGGCATAGCGCGCGCGCAGCGCCTTTTCTTCGCCGGTCTGAGGGTCATTGGGGTAGTCGGGCAACGCATGGCCCTTGTCTTGCAGTTCCTTGATGCAGGCGATCAACTGGCCCACCGAGGCGCTGATGTTGGGCAGCTTGATGATGTTGGCATCCGCTTGCAGGGTCTTCTGGCCCAGCTCGGCCAGGGCATTGGGGCGCCGTTGCGCCTCGGTCAGGAACTCGGGAAACTCCGCCAGCACCCGGGCCGCCAGCGAGATATCGCTCTCGATCACGCGGATGCCGGCCGGCGCCGTGAAACTGCGGATGATGGGCAGGAACGATGCCGTGGCCAGGCGCGGCGCCTCGTCGGTCAGGGTGTAGATGATGGTCGGTGGCTGGGTCGTCATGGCTTGTCTCTCGAAACAGGGTATTTGTCAACGCCGCCGCTGCGGCACAGCGGGGCCCAATGCAGACGCTCCCGGATTGTCCTTGCTTGGCGCTCCCGATGCGGCCCGTTTTTGCAAACGAATCCCGTGATGCAAAATTCGACCACCAGCGCGGCCCTTTTTTTCTTTGCTTTGACCAGGCGCGCGCCGTGGCGACGCAAGCCCCCCCCGCTGCCGGGCTGGCCAAGACCCGGTGCGCGCTGCCGGCGACCAGCCCATCGACCGCAAGCGCAGCGCCATCGCCTACAGTGGCGCACATGAACGACGCCCCGACACCCATTCCGACGCCTATTCCGACACCCATCCCGACACCCGCCGAGCGCGCCGCGCGCCAGGCCGAGGTGGTGCAAGCCCTGGGCCGCGTGCTGCCCGCCCATGCTCTGCTTTGGCACAGCGAAGACACCGCACCCTACGAATGTGACGGCCTCACGGCATACCGCCAGCGCCCGCTGCTGGTATGCCTGCCCGAGACCAGCGAGCAAGTGCAGGCCGTGCTCGCGCTGTGCCACCAACTGCAACTGCCCGTGGTGGCGCGTGGCGCGGGCACGGGCCTGTCGGGGGGCGCAATGCCCCACGCCATGGGGGTGACCTTGTCCCTGGCCAAGTTCAATCGCATCCTCGATCTGAACCCCGACAGCCAAACGGCGCTGGTGCAATGCGGCGTGCGCAACCTGGCCATCAGCGAGGCAGCGGCGCCCTACGGCCTGTACTATGCGCCCGACCCCAGCAGCCAGATCGCCTGCACCATTGGCGGCAACGTGGCCGAGAACTCGGGCGGCGTGCATTGCCTGAAATACGGCCTGACGCTGCACAACGTGCTCAAACTGCGCGGCTTCACGGCGCAAGGCGAGCCGGTGGAGTTCGGCAGCGCAGCCCTGGACACCCCGGGCTACGACCTGCTGGCCGCCGTGATCGGCAGCGAAGGCATGCTGGCCGTGATCACCGAGGTCACCGTGAAACTCATCCCCAAGCCCCCATTGGCGCGCTGCATCATGGCCAGCTTCGACGAGCTGCGCAAAGCGGGCGAGGCCGTGGCCGCCGTGATCGCCGCCGGCATCATCCCTGCGGGCCTGGAGATGATGGACAAGCCGATGACGGCGGCAGTCGAGGACTTCGTGCACGCCGGCTACGACCTGAATGCCCAGGCCATCTTGCTGTGCGAGAGCGACGGCACGCCCGAAGAGGTGCAGGAAGAAATCGACCGCATGAGCCAGGTGCTGCGGGCTGCGGGCGCCACCGCCTTGTCGGTCAGCCGCGACGAAGCCGAGCGCCTGCGCTTTTGGAGCGGGCGCAAAAACGCCTTTCCCGCCAGCGGCCGCATCAGCCCCGACTACATGTGCATGGACTCGACCATCCCGCGCCAGCGCCTGGCCGACATCCTGTTGGCGATACAACAAATGGAGCAGAAATACCGGCTGCGCTGCGTCAACGTGTTCCACGCGGGCGACGGCAATCTGCACCCGCTGATCCTGTTCGATGCCAACGATGCCGACCAATTGCGCCGCTGCGAACTATTCGGTGCCGACATCCTGGAGACCAGCGTCGCCATGGGCGGCACGGTAACCGGCGAGCATGGCGTGGGCGTGGAAAAGCTCAACAGCATGTGCGTGCAGTTCAGCGGGCAAGAGCGCGCGCAGATGCTCGGCCTCAAGCACGCATTCGACCCGGCAGGACTGCTCAACCCCGGCAAGGTGATCCCCACGCTGAACCGCTGCGCCGAATACGGAAAAATGCTGGTGCGCGGCGGGCAGATCGGGCACCCCGGGTTGCCGCGCTTTTGACGATGGCATCATCAAAAACGGGAGGATTCCGGAAGTCCAATGCGCAGCAAGGGACAAGGGCAGATCATCTTGCACAAGAGTTGCCACCTTGCGGACATCGCTCACGCCACGGACGATGTCGGTGGCCCGTTCGGCTTCGCGCTGCGAGACGCGGCCCATCAGGTAAACGATTTTGCGCTCGGTCACCACCTTGAAGGCGTTGGCCGAGATGTCCCGGGCATCGACCAGGCTGGCGCGCACCTTGCCGGTGATGAAGGTGTCGATGGAGCGCTGGCCCAGCGTGGAGTTGGGCATCACGGCCAGGTCGTTCACCACCGAGCGCACGTTCTCCACCGCCACCACGATCTGCTCGACGCTCTGGCGCTGCGCCGCGCCGGGCACTTCGCCGGTCAGCAAGACCTGGCGGTTGTAGCTGGTGACGTTGACATGGGTGCGCTCGCCCAAGGCCGCAACGATGCGGTTGACGGCGCGCAGTTCGATGCCTTCGTCTTCGATCTGCGTGCCGGTGGTGCGGCGGTCCAGCGCCAGCACGCCGCCGACCACGGTGCTGCCGACGATCAACGGGGCACAGGCCGACAGGCCGGCGGCCAGCGCAACGGCGGCCAGCACGGTGCATGCAGTGCGGTGGTTCATGGGGGGGGGCATGGCGCAATCTCCTGTTCACCAAGTAACTGGGCGTCCACGCCGTCGCTCAGGCAGTGCAGCACCAGAGAGTGGACTTCACGCACGCGCATTGCGCGGTCGTGGGGCACGCTGATCAAGACATCGGTTTCGCGCAACAGCGCGGCGAGCTTGCCGCCGGTGCGGCCGGTCAGCAGCAGCACGCTCATGTCGCGCTCATGGGCGGCCTCGGCAGCCGCCAGCAAGTTCGCGTCATTGCCGCTCACCGACAAGACCAGCAGCACATCGCCGGCCTGGCCCAGGGCCCGCACCTGGCGGGCATATTGCCGGGCCATGTCGTTGCCGTCGCAAGTGAGCGCCAGCGCGGCCAGTTCGGGGCGCACGCGCTCGAACCCCGTGACGCAGAAGGTGGCAAATTGCCAGGCTTCGGCGGCTGATGGGCCGTTGCCGCAGGCCAGCACCTTGCCGCCGCCGGTCACACAGGCCAGCAGCGCCTGTATGGCCGCCGCAATGCATTGGCTCAGGCCCTGCGCGGCTTGGTATATCAGGTCGGCGCTGTCGATGAAATGCTGTTGGATGCGTTGCTCTAGCATGGGGGTCCGATGATAGCGTTGCACGCTGCGGGTGCTGATGGCTTGCCGCCCGCGCCTGCGCGCTCACTGCGCATCGAAGGCGGCCTTGATCCATTGCACGGGCTCTTGCTCTTGCACCAGCACCACGTCGAAACGGCAAGGCGGCGGCGCCGGCAAGCGCCGCAGGTAATGCTGCGCCGCAAAAATGATGCGCCGCTGTTTGGTCGCGCCGATGCTGCCGCCGGCCCCGCCAAAGGCGCCGTGGGTGCGGTTGCGCACTTCTACGAACACCAGGGTGCGGTCCCGGTCGCGCAGCACCAGGTCGATCTCGCCGCCGCCGCGCCCGGGCGTCCGATAATTGCGCGCCACCAGTTGCAGACCGGCGGCTTGCAGATGGGCCAGGGCCAGGTCCTCGGCGGCATGGCCGCGCTCGCTGGCAGTGGCTGCGCTGGTGGGCGCAGGGGCCGGTCCGGGCGCTGCTGCCGGTGGTCTCTTTCCAAGGAATTCGAGGAATTTCATTGAGCGCTTCTTTCGCTTCCGCCCGGGGTGCCGCACGCGATGCGGCGGCTGCGCAGCATTATCCGCAGGGCGCCTTGTACATGGTGGCCACGCCCATCGGCAACTTGGCCGACATCACGCTGCGCGCGCTGCATCTGCTGCAACTGGCCGACACCGTGGCCTGCGAGGACAAGCGCCACACGCAGGCCATGCTGCGCGCCTACGGCATCGACAAGAGCGCGGCCCAACTGCTGGCCCTGCACCAGCACAACGAGGCCGAGGCCGCGCAGCAACTGGTGCTGCGGCTGCAACAGGGCCAGCGCGTAGCGTATGTGAGCGATGCGGGCACGCCCGGCGTGAGCGACCCCGGTGCGCGCCTGGTGGCCGCCGTGCAGGCGGCGGGCCTGCGCGCCGTGCCGCTGCCCGGCGCCAGCAGCCTCACCGCCGCGCTGAGCGTGGCCGGCGCCGTGGCCCAGGGCAGCGGGCAGGGCGGTTTTGTGTTTGTCGGTTTTTTGCCGGTGAAGAACGCCGAGCGCGCCGGCGTCATCGCGCAGCAACTGGCGCGCGAGCCCCGCTGCGTGCTGCTGCTGGAGGCCCCGCACCGCATTGGCGGGCTGGCACGGGCGCTGGCCGTGCTGGGCGCGCGCCCTGTGACCCTGGCGCGCGAACTGACCAAGCAGTTTGAAGAGGTGGCCACCCTGCCCGCGCAGGCCCTGGCGGCATGGCTGGCCGGAGCGCGCGAGCGCGAGCGCGGCGAATTCGTGCTGCTGCTGCACCCCATGCCGGTGGCACGCGACGACGGCGAAAGCCTGCGGGTGTTGCGCCTGCTGTTGCAGGATTTGCCGCTCAAGACCGCTGTGCGGCTGGCGGCCCAAATCACGGGCGCAGCGCGCAATGTGCTGTATGAGATGGCGCTCGCGTGTCAGCGCGACGGGGAACCTGCGTGCTGATGTCGCGCCGCCGCGCGCAGTGTCGCGTCACGGATCAGATGTCGTAGGCTGCGCGCAGCCATCGGAGCGCAGTGCAAGGCGCATCGCGCAGCCCATACCGAGCGTATTGGCAAGCGATGCAACGCCGCGATGCGCTTCGATGGCCAGCGCAGACCGACAGCTGATCGGTGACGCGACACTGGCCCATGACAGGCAGGCCATCGCGCTTGAAGGCGTGCCGGCCCGTCAGCGCCGCAGTGCCGCCTGCCCCCCATAATCGCGCAATGACGCATTCCACGGAAGACTTGCATGTCTATCTGCGCAGCATCACGGAGGGCGAACGCACATCGCTCTCGGTGCTGGCCCGGCTCGTTCCCGAAAACGCCACCGTCCTCGACCTGGGCTGTGGCAGCGGCGCGCTGGGTCGATTCCTGGCCGGCCGCCGCGCCTGCACCAGCGACGGCCTGACCCTCAGCGAGGCCGAAGCGGCCCATGCCCGCCCGCATTACCGCCGGGTGGTGGTCGACGATCTGGAGTCCTGCGCCCTGCAAGAGCGCTTTGCCGGGCAGCGCTACGACACCATCGTCTGCGCCGATGTGCTCGAGCACCTGAGCCGCCCCGAGCGGGTGCTCGCCGCCTGCCGCGAACTGCTCAAGCCCGCCGGCCGACTGCTGATTTCCGTGCCCAACGCGGGCTACTGCGGCCTGGTGGCCGAACTGCTGCAAGGCGAATTCCGCTACCGTCAAGAGGGGCTGCTCGACCGCACGCACCTGCGCTTTTTTACGCACCGCTCGCTGCTGCGCTGGCTGAACGAGCAGCGCTGGGCGCTCGACAGCCTGGACCGCATCGTGCGCCAGTTGCCCGAATCCGAATTCCAGGTCGCCTTCGACAGCCTGCCGCCGGCAGTGGCCCGGTATCTGCTGGGCATGCCGGACGCGCTTTGCTACCAGTTCATCGCCGTGGCACGCCCCGTGGCGGCCCCTGCGCAGGAGCTCCATTTTTTGGATGCTGCTGTCGGTGCCACTGCGCCTGGTCAGGCGCAGTTCGTAGATCTCTCGCCTGATCAGGCGCAGTTCGTAGCCCCGCCTGGTCAGGCGCAGTTCGTAGTCTCGCCTGATCAGGCGCAGTCCATGGTTCCGCCCGGTCAGGCCCGGTTCACCGCCCAGTTGTACCTGGGCCGCGACGGCCAGTACACCGAGGCCCGCAAGCTCACCACCACCGGCGCCATTGGCGCAGAACGCCAGACCCTGCGCTTTGTGCTCCCCGCGCAGGACGAGGCCCTCACGCAGTTGCGGCTGGACCCTGCGGATCGCGCCGGATTCCTGCATTTGTACCGCATCACTTTGCGCAGCGCGCAGGGCGATGTGGTGTGGGAGTGGCACGCGCACGGCAGCCCGCGCAGCCTGTTGGCGGCCACCGTGCACCACCAGATCGTCTGGCAAGCCCCCATGCCCGCAGCCAGCGGCGCCACGCTGCTGCTGCTCACCGGCGAGGAGCCTTGGTTCGAACTGCCGATTGCGCCCGCAACGCTGGCCGCCTGCACGCCGCAGGGGGCGACCCTGGACATCGAACTGGGCTGGCCCATGTCGGCGGACTACCTGGCCCTTTCGGCCACGGTCTGCCCCCTGCAAGACCGCATCGCAGCGCTGGAGAGCAGCACCAGCGACGCGCAGCGGCGACTGCACCAGGCGCAAAGCCGCAACGCCGGCCTGGAAGAAAACAACCAGGCGCTCGCCCAGCAGTGCGCCACCTGGCAATTGGAAGCCACCCGCCTGCGGCAAGACTGCGCACAACTCGTGCAGCACCTGAAAACCATAGAGACCTCCACCGTGTTTCGCGCGACCCGCCCCCTGGTGCACGCCAAGATGCGCATCGACCGACTGCTGGGCCGCACGCCGCGCCAGCGCGCAGCCCCCCAAGCCGTGCCCATCGCAGCGCCCGACCATCCGGTCGACATCATCGTCCCCGTGTACCAGGGGCTGGCCGACACCCAACGGTGCCTGGCTTCGGTGCTGTCCGCCACCTGCCACAGCGCATACCGCCTGATCGTCATCGACGACGCCAGCCCCGAGCCAGCGCTGAGCGCCTGGCTGCGCCAGCAGGCCGCGCAGGACAGCCGCATCACCTTGCTGGAAAACCCCGAAAACCTCGGCTTCGTCGGCACCGTCAACCGCGGCATGGCCCTGTCGGACAGCCACGATGTGCTGCTGCTCAACAGCGACACCGAGGTCACGGGCGACTGGCTCGACCGCCTGCGCCGCGCGGCCTATGGCGACCGCAAAATCGCCTCGGTCACGCCGCTGTCGAACAACGCCACCATTTGCAGCTACCCGCGCTTTTGCCAGGCCAACGAGCTGCCCGCCGGCTACGACAGCGCCAGGCTCGACGCGCTGTGCGCCGAAACCAACCCGGGCGCCGTGGTCGATGTGCCCACCGGCGTCGGCTTTTGCATGTACATCCGGCGCGACTGCCTGAAGCCACTGGGCCTGTTCGACAGCGAAAACTTCGGCAAGGGCTATGGCGAGGAAAACGACTTCTGCCAGCGCGCCGCAAAGGCCGGCTGGCGCAATCTGCAACTGCTCGACACCTTTGTGCTGCACACCGGCGGCGTCAGCTTCGGCGACAGCAAAAGCCAGCGCGAGCGGGCCGCGCTGCAAACGCTGCGCCGCCTGCACCCGGGCTATGAAAGCGCCGTGATGGCCTTCGTGCAGGCCGACCCGGCCCGGCCCTACCGCCTGGCGCTCGACACCGCCCGCATCGTCCGCTCCGGCCTGCCCGTGGTATTGGCCGTGCTGCATGATCGCGCCGGCGGCACGCTGCGCCATGTGCGCGATCTGGCACAGCACCTGAGCGGGCAGGCCCTGTTCCTGACCCTGACGCCTGCGCCCGGGCGCAGCGTGAGCCTGCAACTGGCCTGCGCCGGCGAAGGCTTCGAGCTCGTCTTCCGGCTCGCCGACCAGTACCAGGACCTGCTGCAGACCCTGCGCCAACTCGGCGTGCGGCATGTCCACTACCACCATCTGCTGGGCCACGACCCGCTGATTGCCGGCCTGCCCCATGCGCTGGGCCTGGCCTACGACTTCACGGCGCATGACTTCTACAGCTACTGCACGCATATCTCGCTGACCGGCAGCGACCATCGCTACGCAGACGGCCCCGCCCCCGGCCAATGCGCCTGTTGCCGAACGCAAGACCCGGCCCCCAGCGGCAGCGGCAGCGTTGCCGACTGGCGCCAGCGCAACCGGCACTTTCTGGTCGCCGCGCGCAACCTGCTGGTCCCGAGCCACGACGCCGCCCGGCGCATGGCCGCCTTCGCCCCGGGCGCCCGCCTGCGGGTGGTGCCGCATGCCGACATCAGCGCCGATGGCGCCGCCGCGCTGCCCGTCATCGCGCCAGCACCGCGCCCGGCCGATGCGCGCCTGAAGATCGTCGTCCTCGGCGCCCTCAGCGCAATCAAGGGCGCAGACCTGCTCGAAGCCGTGGCGCTGCAAGCGGCCAGGCGCCAGGCGCCCGTCGAATTCCACCTGCTCGGCTACGGCTACCGCCACCTGCAAACCCAGCCGCGCGCGCGCCTGACCGTGCACGGCGCCTACGAAGACCCCGACCTGCCCGGCCTGCTGCATTGGCTGCAACCCGACCTGGTGTGGTTCCCCGCGCTCTGGCCCGAAACCTACAGCTACACGCTGAGCGCCGCGCTGCAGGCCGGCCTGCCCGTGGTCGCCCCCGACCTGGGCGCCTTCGCCGAACGGCTGGCCGGCCGGCCCTGGAGCTGGGTCATGCCCTGGGACATGACCGCCGCCGAGTGGCTCGAACGCTTTCTCGAACTGCGCGAGCGCCACTTTGCCACCGCACAGGCGCCGCAGCCCCCGGCACACAGCGCCCCCGCCAGCGACGACTGGCATTACCGCCAGCATTACCTGCAAGGACTGCCCGACATCGGCGCGCCCAGCCCGCTGGCGCATGATTTCCTGCGCTCACACCAGCCGCCGATGGCCGCTGCCCGGCGCTCGCTGCTGCTCACGGGCTTGGTGCGCCTGCGCTCGCACCCGCTGCTGCGTGGTCTGGCGCAACGGGTTCCGCAGCACTGGCAAACCAGGGTCAAGAACTGGCTGCGGGCTTGAACGCCTACTGCGGCGAGGCCGCCGCCCCCGTGGTCTGGTAAAAGTTGACGAACAGCCCGCGAAACTGGCGCTCCGACACCATCTGCAGCGCCCCCGCGCAATGGCGGTTCACCATGTCGAAGTACAGGCGGTGCGTGCTGTGCTGGAACAGCACCACCTGTTCACCGGGGGCCCAGCGGCGCTGGCACAGTGCCGCCACGCCCGCCGTCAGGTCCCCCGACTGCCCCACCGTCGTCAACTCGTAACTGCGCCCCGCATCGGCCATGAAGCGGCGCAGGTAGTAGTTGTAATAAGCGGCATTGGCGGCCCAGGTGGCCACCACCGTAGGCCGGCCCTGCGTGTTTTGCACGATATACCGCGATGCCTCGCGGTAGTCCTCCTTCCCGGGGTTCTGGTAGTACGCCCGCAGCGTCGGCACGCTGACGGCGCAGGCCAGCAGCACCGCGCACAGCGGAAACAGGCGCGCCAGGCGATGCTGCCCGGCCAGTGAAAACAGCAACGCAAACACCGCCATGCCCACCGGCAGCATGGCCGAAAAATAGCGCGCATGCCAAACCCGGGCATGGAATGCCGTGTAGATGCCGTAGCCAAAATGCATGACCACCAGGAGCGCCAAGCCCAGGCACAGCAGCCAGCGCGGGTCGTGCACGCGGCGCGGCGCGGCGTCTGCGGCCGCGCGCTTGTATGCCCCCAGGGCGGCGCCGAGCAAGGCCAGAGTCAAAGTGGCAGGCAGCGCATAAGGCCGCGCCAGAAAAACCCCCACCGCCTTGGGCAGCCCGATGAATGCCTGTACCACCTGTATGGACGGTTGCGGCAGAAAAAACTCTGTCGCCTTGGGCAGCAGGAAAGACCAGACATCGGCCCAGGCATAGTCGCTCCAACCGTAATGGCCCGCGCCGGCGGACGCCATGGCGAACCAATTCAGATACAGCCAGGGTGCCAACAGCGCAGGCAGCGCGGCGAACCAGCCGAACTCGCGCAGCGGCCACCCCCGCCGCTTGGCCAGCACCCAGCGCAGGCCCGTCAAGCCGCAGGCCAGCACCAGCCCCGTGTAATGCGTGTAACTGAGCAGCAGATAGATCGCGACATCCACTTTGAAACTGCTTCCCCAATGGCTGCGCTGCCCGTCGTCCGCCAGCACGTAGCGCACCAGCCGCACCACGGCGATGCTGGCCAGCAGCATCAGCAAGGCGTAGCCACGCACCTCCTGCGCATAGGTGACGGCGGACGGCGACAGCGCGAAGATCAGGGCCGCGCCGGCAGCCGACCAGGCCCCCAGAGGGCGCCGCAGGCCGATGAACAGAACCAGCGGCGCCAGGCTGCCCAGCAGCGCGCTCATCGAGCGCACGGCGAAATCCGACCAGCCGAACACCTGACACCAAAGCCACAGCAGGACCTCGAACAACGGCGGCGAATTCTCGCTGGCCTTCCAGGTCAGGAAAGAATCCTCCATCCGCAGATACGGAAAAGACTTTTGCTCATACGCATACCAAGGCCGGCCCGCGCCCACCTGCGTGATGGAGGAGACCGAAAACAGCTCGTCGGACCACAAACCCTGCGTCGCCAGTTCATGAAAGCGCAAATACAGCGTCAAAGCGGCCAGAGCGACGGAAAATCCCAGCCAGAGTGCCATCTGGCGGCGTGGACGATGGCCACGGTAAATTGGTTCTTTGTCATTCATGGCGGTTTGCGGGGGACGGTGGGCATGGGTGGTGCATATCGATCGAGACACGCATTACGAACAACGACTTTACGCGAAGAACCCAACTGCCTTGGGCCGGCCGCTCATGCGCGATAGCCCGGCAGCAGCCAGTGTCGCAGACGCTGCATGGCCCTGCGGCGCAAGCGGGTGAGCGCCGACATCGGCCGCTGGCGGAACACCCCGACCGTGTCGCCCCAGGGGGCGCTATCGGGGTCGGCATGTGCGTTCCAGTCGGTGGACACCTCCAGCAACTCCAGATCGCCATAGGCCGCCAGCGCGCGATAGGCGTCAGGGTAGAAGCGCCAGCAATCTTGCGGATAGCGATGCTCCGGCCCGCGCGAGGGCGCGAGCAACAAGATATGCCCGCCCGGTTTGAGCACCCGCACCATCTCCAGCCAGGTCAGCCAGAAGAACTGCACATGCTCGAAGGCCTGGCCCGAGACGATCACATCCACGCTGTGGCTGGCAAAAGGCAGGCGGTAGGGCGAGGTCATCACCCGGTCCACATTCGGCCCTGCGGTCAAATCCACGCCGGTATAACGCCAGCCGGGACGGCTGAAAAATGGCCGGTAGCTGCCATTGACATCGTAGCTGCCGACATCGATGACCGTGAGCGCATCCAGCCCCTGCAAATAGCGGCCCACCAACTGCTCCACATGCTCCAATGAACTCAGGTGCACCCAAGGTCTCCTTCAGGGCCGCATCAGCACATAGGCATCCTGGTGCTGCCAGAAATGCTGCGGCGCAAAGTGAATCAGCCGCTCCGGCCCGAGTTGCTCCCCGATGCGCGCGCGCACATAGGACTGCGAGGTGAACGCGGTGCCGTATTCCTGGGCTGCGATAGCCTGCGACTCGCTGGCGGCGGCAAAGAAAAACCCCTGTGCATCCAGACTGACGCGCTGACGCCGCGCAGCCTCGGCGCCATGCGTGGAAAAAACCAGCACCCCCCCCGGGGCCAACAGCCCGTACAGACAGCGCAGCCAGCGCGGCCAGGTGGCGGCGGGCAGATGGCTGAACAGCGACAGCACGAACACCAGGTCGTAGCGCTGCGCAAGGCACAGCGCCTCGGGCACGGACGACGACAAATGGGTCTGCACCCCGAAAGTGGCCCCGGAAAACGCCACCGCATCGGCCACCACATCCGAGACCGTCACCCGCTGCGCGCCCAGCGCCTTGACCAGATGCCGCGTGAAGCGCCCATGGCCGCTGGCAAACTCAAGACAGTGGCCGACCTTCAGCAAAGGTCGATCCACCTGTTCGAGCAACAGCATCAATTCCGACAGCGTGCGCCAGCCATCGGCCAGGTAGTCGCGCAGCGGATTCACGCTGGCGGGGTGGTTCTCGAAGAAGCGATAAATATCGTCGGCGGGCGCAATCTCGCAGTTGCACCCCATCCATTCGGTAAAAGCCCCGGCCAGCCCATGGCGCTCTATCAGGTTGTGCGCCGCAAGCCTCGTCGGCGCCTGGGCCAAAGCCTGCTGCAAGGCCTGCGCGGCCTGCGCTGCGTCGCCTGCGGCCAGATGCCTGCGGCCCAAGGCCAGCCATTCCTGCGCGCGATCGGGCATCTCAGGGGCACCAAGCCATCAAAGGGTCTGCAGGGTCTGCGCAGGCAGCGCAATGCGCGGGCGGGCCATGAACCGGGCAGCAGCCGACGCCAGACGGCCGGCCTCAGGCGGTGGCGCCGCACATGCAGCAGGCAGATGCATTCCGGGGTGCCGCAGCGCCGGGGCCTTTTCGGGTTTCCGCAAGGTACTCATGGCCCCCGAGCATACATGCGTCAACAGCGGCTGCACAGCGATGAAGCCTGCTGCAGCGAAACACAGCGCAACGAGCGCGATGAGCGAGGATGGCGCATTGACCGACACCGCAATCCCTGCGGCGGAGACGGCCAGCGTCCCCAGCGCGATCAGCGCATGTCGACCCGTCCTTTCCGCCAGCCGCGGAATGCAGTAGGCGGCGATCAGGGCACAGACCCACGGGATGGCCGTCACGGAACCGACCAGAAGGCCCACGCTCTTGCCCATCAACGCTGCCACTTGCGTCGGCAGGTAGAAGACGACGCCGTAGACGCTGACCTGGATCAGGAAGTAGATCAGCGACAGGAACAGCACGCGCCCGTTGGTCAGCGCTTTCAGGACGGTTGCCGGTCCATGCGAGGTCTTTTGTTCCTCTTCGGCATCGATGGCGCGCTCCAGCGTCTGGCGCTCTTCGGGCGTCAGCCATTGCGCGTCCTTCGGCTCGTTGTCCAGGTACCAGAACGCCCAGACGCCCACCAGCGCCGCCATGAGCCCTTCCACGAGGAAGAGCCACTCCCACCCCTTCAATCCCCAGACGCCGTCGAGTTCGAGCAGCAGACCCGAGAGCGGGCCGCCGAAGATGAAGGCCAGCGGTGCGCCGAAATAGAACATGCCGATCACACGGGTCCGGGACCGCGCCGGAAACCACCGTGTGAGGAAATAGATGACGCCGGGAAAGAACCCTGCTTCGGCGACGCCGAGCAGGAACCGCAGCACATAAAACATGGTCTCGGTGTGCGCGAACATCAAGGCTGCGGAGACCAATCCCCACGTGACCATGATCCGGCACATCCAGGCACGGGCACCCACACGGTACATGATGAGGTTGCTGGGCACCTCGAACAGGGCATAGCCGATGAAAAATATCCCGGCTCCGAAGGCGAAAACCGCGTCGGACAGACCGGTGTCGAGCTGAAATGCCTTCTTGGCGAAGCCGATATTGGCGCGGTCCAGGAAGGCCAGCACGTACATCAGCAGCAGAAATGGCACAAGGCGCCAGATGGCCTTGTCGATGACACCGTCGAGCGGCGTGCGCGTTGCCAGGGAATTCATGATCGATGTCTCCGATGTGTTTTGCTCCGGACGCCGCGCAGGCGGTGCCCCAACGCCCCGCTCTTTGGCGGGCGTCTCGTCTGTTCCAGCCGGAAGGCACACCTTCCCGCATGGCCTTGGCTCAGTACGTCGCGCGGCCGCCCGACGCGTCGAACACGCCGGCCGTCGTGAAGGAGCATTCCTCGCTCGCCAGCCAGGCGATCACGGCCGCCATCTCCTCGACCGTGCCGAAGCGGCCCATCGGGATCTTCGAAAGCATGAAGTCGATGTGCTGCTGCGACATCTGGTCAAAAATCGCCGTGCGCACCGCAGCGGGCGTGATCGCGTTGACCGTGATGTTGGACTGCGCCAGTTCCTTGCCGAGCGACTTGGTCAAACCGATGACGGCGGCTTTGGAAGCGCTGTACGCCGAGGCGTTCGGATTGCCTTCCTTGCCAGCGACCGAGGCAACGTTGACGATACGGCCGTAGTTGCCGGACAGCATGTACGGAACGATCGCGCGGTTGCAATGGAACAACCCGTTCAGGTTCACGTCGATCACCTGTCGCCACTGCTCGACCGGATACGCTGCCAGCGGCACATTCGGGCCCGTGATTCCGGCGCTGGCGACCAGCACGTCGATGCCGCCGCCCAGATGTCCTGCAGATGTCTCGGCCGCAGCCTCGACCTGGGGCCAGTCGGCCACGTCGACCCTGACGCCCGACGCGCTGGCGCCGAGCGCGCTCGTGGCCCGGTCGAGCGCTTCCTGGCTGATGTCCCAGAGGCTCACAGCCCCGCCTTCAGTGACAAAGCGTTTGGCAAACGCCAGGCCGATGCCGGCAGCCCCTCCGGTGATCACCGCACGGCGACCGGCAAAGCGATGGGCGTAGTGGCGGGCAGTCATGCTGCTTGCTCCCATGCAACGACCGTCTGCGCCTGCCGGCCGAGTTTGTCGATGCCCAGCGTCATCACGTCGCCCGGCTTGAGATAGACGGCTTCGGGCAGATGCGCATTCGATTCGGCGGCGTGGTCGGCGTCGTTCAGGCCGATCGCGATGAATTTGCCGATGTGGCCGATCGGCGCGCCAAGCCTGGGGCGGCTGCCGACGGGTGGGAGGCTTTGCGGATCGAGCGCCGCCAGCGCGGAAAGGTTCGCCGGTGAAAGGGCGTTGCCCGTGATGTCGGAGGCAAAGGACGAAATGCCTCGCCGTGTTCCGTCGCCATCGGGCAGGCCCGGCCGTTCCTGGCCGACAGGCCCATATCGCAGCAATTTCATGTTGTCTCCATGCGGTTGATGCACTGGACTCTAGGCTGGCCAGTCATTGGCATCCAATCGATAATTTCGCGCTGGCATTTCCAAAATGGAATATCGACTGGACGACCCCCATGCCGCCTCGCGGCTGATGAACCGGCTTCGGTTGAAGCACTGGGCGCTGCTCGCTGCACTGTCGGACATGCCCGTGCTTGCGCAGGCAGCGTCAGCCGTGAGCGTCACGCAGCCATCTGCCACCAAGATGCTTGCGGACATCGAACTCGCATTCAATTTCCAGCTTTTCGAGCGCCACTCGCGCGGGCTGCGGCCCACGCCGCTGGGCGAAGAAGTCGTTGCGTTCGCGCGCCAGTCCCAGGCCGGCCTCGCACGCTTTCTGGAAGGGCTGGAAATCAAGCGCCGGGGTGGGCACGGCCAGCTCGTGATCGGCGCCATCATGGGCGCGGCTCCGGATCTGGTCGCTCGCGCCGTTGCGGAGATCAAGCGCGAGAGGCCCCTCCTGAACGTCCGCATACTGGGTGAAACGAGCGATCAGGTGGGGACACTGCTCGAGCGCCATGCGATTGAATTTGCTGTCGGGCGGTTCTCGTCGCTCATGCAGCACAACATGTTTGCTTTCGCGCCGTTGGCCAACGAAACGATGCAGGTCGTGGTCCGCCGTGCGCATCCATGCGCCCGGCAGCGCGCACTGACGCTCGCGGGGCTCACGGTATGGCCCTGGATCCTTCAGCCCTTGACCAGCCCGGCGCGGCAACTGATGGAGGAAGAATTTACAGCGGTCGGCCAAAGCACCCCGGCCAATCTCGTCGAGTGCGCTTCAATATTCGCGACACTGCAGCTACTCCAGGCCAGCGACGCAGTGGGCGTGTTGCCGGAATCCGTTGTCAGAGATCACGTACGGGCCAAGTTGCTGCGCGTGCTTCCTGTGGCCATCGGGAAAGACTTGAAAGGGTTTGGCGTTCTGACGCGGATCGGTGAGCCACTTTCCGAGACTGCCGCCACCTTCATCGCCTACCTTCGACGCTATGCCGGCGTCACTTTGCCGCCCCTGCCCGAGCCGAACCCGGGACGCGCTTCTTCGGCGTCGAAGCTGCCGCCTTCTTCGTCGCGGCCTTGACGGTCTTCTTGGCCGGAGAGCCTGCATGCACCTCGGGCGGCGGTGCGTAGAGCGAGGTCATGGGGGTGTTCGCCAGCTTGCTGCGGAAATCGCGCTCCAGTTCGCCGCGCATGGTGGTGAGTACGGAGTGCACGCGGCAGCGATCCTTCCAGTCGGAGAACGGGTTGTCGACGCAAAAGAGCGCCGTATCCTGTTCGGCCACGGCGTCGAAAACGTCCAGCAGCGTGATGTCTGACGGGGCCCGGCCAATCACCACGCCGCCCTCTCCGCCGCGGGTCGATGCCAGGAGGCCCGCGCGAACGAGCCGCGCCACGATCTGCCGCACGCGCGATGCATTGACGTTGACCCACTTGGCGATGGTTTGGGTCGGGATCATGTCCGGGCCGTGGTAGGTCACGAACGACAGGATGTAGCACGCTGTCACGAACTTGGTGGACTTCACTCCGTCTCCTTCACAACAAATAGAGCGCACCGTCAGGAAGCGGTGGCGATATTTTCGGCAGCCCGCATCGACAGTCAAAAAAACCGGATGCTGCATCGAATGCATATGCAATATGCGATATGCAATCGCAACTTTAACCAACGATGTGACAACGACGCAATCATCCCGCAGCGGTGTCGCGACAGGTTCACTGAAGGCATGAGAACGCGCATCACTGAACTGCTCGCCATTCGCTACCCCATCGTCCAGGGAGGAATGACGTGGGTGGGCCGTGCACCGTTGCCGATGGACCATGATCGGCCAGCCAGAAAACTGGCGATTGCTCTGTTGACACCCGAACATCCCGTGATTAGATTTGGTCGCATTGATATTGCAACGATAACCAATACAAACGGAGAAAGCCGACGCTTTCGACCGATCGGAGACATCGAGATGAACGTATCCCATGCCCGGCGCCAAACCATCGCCGACTTGCTCCGGCGCACTGCTGCACGGCAGCCGGAAAAGCCCGCCGTCATCTGCGGCGACACGCGTTGGACGTATCGCGAATTCGATGCCGTCTGCGACCGCCTTTGTCAGGCCCTGCGCGACATGGGCGTCGGCGTCGGCGCCAAGATCGCGATCCTGGCGCGGAACTCGCATGCGTTCGTGGCGATGCGCTTTGCCATCGCACGCGCCGGCGCCGTGCTGGTACCCGTGAACTTCATGCTCAAGCCCCAGGAAGTCGCCTACATCCTGCGTCACTCGCAAGCACAGATCCTCTGCACTGACAGCGAGCTCGCGGCGCAGGCTCGCGCGGCGGCGGCGCTGGATACGCGGATCGGGCCATTCATCTGGCTGCCGGGCGAGCAGCCCTCCTCGCCCGTCGATGGAATGCTGAACTTCGACGAGCTCGTCGCGGCTGCTCCACAGGGCATGCACGGCGAACCCGGGATCGAGATCGAGATCGATGGCAGCATGCTCGCGCAGATTCTCTACACCAGCGGCACGGAATCCCTGCCGAAGGGCGCGATGCTCACTCACGACGCGGTGATCGCGCAGTACGTCAGTTGCATCGTCGCGGGCGACTACACGAGCGCCGACACCATGTTGCACGCGATGCCGCTGTTCCACTGTGCGCAGCTCGACACCTTCTTCGGGCCCTGCGTCTACAGCGGCGCCACCAACGTCATCACCGCATCGCCAGCGCCGGAGTCGGTGATTCCGAAGCTGGCCCATCACGGGGTCACGTCGCTTTTTGCACCACCCACGGTCTGGATATCGCTGATGCGTTCACCGCTCTTCGCGCAGGCAGACCTCGGCAGCCTCGCCAAGTGCTACTACGGGGCGTCGATCATGCCGGTTGCAGTCTTGCAGGAGCTGCAGAGCCGCTTGACCAAGGTGCGCTTCTGGAACTTCTACGGCCAGACGGAGATTGCACCGACAGCCACAGTGCTCGGCCCCGGCGACCAGATCCGCAAGGCGGGTTCGGCGGGCCGCCCGGTGCTCAACGTCGAAACCCGCATCGTCGACGATGCCGGCAACCCGCTGCCGGCCGGCGCGATGGGCGAGATCGTGCACCGCTCACCCCAGTTGCTGAGCGGCTACTTGCGCGACGAAGCACGCACGGCCGAGGCATTCGCCGGGGGGTGGTTCCACAGCGGCGACCTGGGTGTGATGGACGAGGAGGGGTTCTTGACCGTCGTCGACCGCAAGAAGGACATGATCAAAACGGGTGGCGAGAACGTCGCGAGCCGCGAAGTCGAAGAAGCCATCTACCGCCACCCGGCCGTTTCCGAGGTGGCGGTGGTCGGACTGAGCGATCCCGTATGGATCGAGGCAGTCACGGCCATTGTGGTGGTCAAGTCGGGCCATACGCTCGACGAGGCCGCGCTCATCGCGCACTGCCGGGCCTCGCTGGCAGGCTTCAAGACGCCCAAGCGCGTGATCTTCGCCGACGGACTTCCGCGCAACCCGAGCGGGAAGATTCTCAAGCGCGACCTGCGTCTGCAGCACGAGCAGGCGATTCCTGTCAA
>Ga0081606_1000150_pt1 | contig 41776 bp, 37 predicted proteins | sample EareggfetidaYelm_FD_71127 | JGI IMG/M metagenome (GOLD analysis project Ga0081606, IMG submission 71127) | Earthworm egg capsule microbial community from the University of Washington, USA - E. fetida Yelm (SPADES assembly) (version 2) | ecosystem: Host-associated > Annelida > Reproductive system...
CGGCGTTTACACAAGTAGCTGCCATTTGTTCCGGTTCGGCTTTAACTGCTTTGCCTGTAGATTCCGATAACGGCATCAACGGAAGCTGGTCGCCTGCTTTGAACAATCTGCAAACAACGACTTATACATTTACACCGGCTGCGGGACAATGTGCGACTACAACCACAATGACCATTGCCGTAAACAACACCACCACTCCGGCGTTTACACAAGTTGCTGCAATTTGTTCCGGTGCAACATTATCGGCTTTGCCGGTAGATTCCAATAACGGCATCAACGGAACCTGGTCGCCTGCTTTAAACAATCTGCAAACAACCACTTATACGTTTACTCCGGCTGCGGGACAATGTGCGACGGCAACGACAATGACCATTGCCGTGACAGCAACGCCATCACCAACCGGGCAGGAAACCCAGACCATTACAGTTGATGAACTTGGAGAAGCAACATTAGCAGACTTAGAGGTTTTTGGAGAAAATGTGCTTTGGTTTGCTTCTGAGCAAGAAGCGCTTAGTGGGCAACTTCCAATAGCATTGTCTACGGTACTGGAAGATGGTACCACCTATTACGCCATGCAAACCGTTGGTGGCTGCGCTTCGGTTGCACCATTGGCAGTTACAGTCTCCGTAGCGCTTGGGGTTGAAAATACATTGAAGAGCGGATGGAAGGTATATCCGAACCCTACCGAACAATATGTAACAGTATCAGGCGAACGGACTGTCGAATCAGTTACCGTCTTTTCCATGCTTGGACAAGTAATTTCAGATAAAAAGTACAACAGCCCGCAAGTGACGCTCGACTTTTCGGGATTGCCTGCAGCTGTATATTTTATTGAAGTGCATTCCGGCAACAAAAGCAACGTTTACCGGATCATCAGGAGATAAAACCTGAATCAAATATTTAAAAAGCCACGGACAAATAATAAGTCCGTGGCTTTTTTTATGCTTTTGCTTACACTCAGGAATATAAAACTACACTGCCGCTTTCTTTTCTGCTGCAATTTCTAAATCTTCTGCATCAGGCTGCAATTTCTGCTGTTCGGATTTTGCATGCTTTTCGTATTGCAAGCTGATGAATATCGGAAAATGGTCAGAACTGAAATTATGAAGGCGCCGCATTTCTTTAAGTTTCATATCGGTTGAAATAAAAGCATGGTCGAGCGGAAACCGCAGAAACCAGTGATGGGCATGAAACGAGTTGAAAAAACCGCGGCCGCGCCTTGGGTCCAATAGCCCGCTCATTTTCAAAAACAGCTCCGTGGTATAACTCCACGCCACGTCGTTAAGGTCGCCGATAACGATCACAGGCAAATCGGAAGCTTTAGCCAGATCTGCGACCAGCAACAATTCTTTATCTCTTTCTGTAGAGCGTGGATTCTCATTCGGAACCGGTGGCGTGGGATGCAGGGCAAACAAACGGATGTGCTGCCCATTCGGTAAAACCACCACTGCATGGATTGAAGGAATATCATCTTCGACAAGGTATTTTATGGTTGCGCTTACAATCTCCAATTTGGAATATAGTAACATTCCGTAAGTGTTTTCAAGTGGAACTTTTACATGGAAAGCAAAGTCTTCGTTTAGGGTAACCGTTTCCTCATCCCATTTGGCATTGGTTTCCAACAATAGGACAAGGTCTGGATTTGTTTTTTTTATTTCCGACAGGCAACCCTTGTAATCGTCATTGTCCTGATACACATTGGCAATCATAATGCTGATGGCCTGTCCTTCTATCCTATGGGAAACACCTGCCACTTGCTTATTCCCCATGCGCGTAAACGGAAAAATCTGGTAAAACAAAAATCCGGCATTTAAAAGCATCAGGATCAAAAAGGCCAGCAATACCCAATTCCCTTCGGAATAATAAACGATCAGCAGCCCGATACAAAAACAAGTCGCCGTGAATTTTTGCAACCGCGGGTAGTCAAATATCCGGAACACCCACGACTCGTGTTTGATCAGCGGTAACAGGGTGAAAACTAAAATCAATGAGGCAAAAACGATAAGAAAAGTTTCCATAAATGAAGATCGTGTTTTGGAGGAAATCAAATATAAGAATAACAACAGTAATTTCAGTAGTAGCAATCCGCTTGAATCAAATTTATACATTTTTAAAAATTTCTGTTGGGATTTTTTATTTTTTGAATTTTTACAACAAAATCTGTTGGGATTTTTCAAAAAATAATTTTTTACAACAGTTTTTGTTGGTTTTTTTTATTTTTTGAATTTTTACAACAGAATCTGTTGGGATTTTTCAAAAAATAATTTTTTACAACAGTTTTTGCTTAAAATCTTTATCCCTTTTAAGAAACAATCATAATCTCCCCAAAAACATATAAATTTGTAACCCTAACTTAAAATCATTAAACAAAATGAAAAAATTAAACGTATTCACATTGGCAGCAGCCGCACTTTTTTTAACGGCCTGCGGTGGGAAATCTGCTGAGGAAACGACAACAACTGCCGGCGAGCAAACTGTTGCCGAAAAACAGGGAGATGTATTTGCCGTAAATCTTGAAACGTCTAAAGTGAACTGGAAGGCTTTTCACAAAGGCGGTTTTGCCCCACGCTGGGGAACGCTTATGATTCAATCCGGTGAGGTGTCGTTAGCTGAGGGCCAACTTACAGCTGGTGATTTTGTTATCAATATGAAATCGCTGACGGCAGACCCGGCATCGGTAACTGAAAAAGATAAAAAATCTACCGACCTTGATGCGCACCTTAAAAATGCCGACTTTTTTGATGTGGAAAAACATCCGACAGCCGATTTTAAAATCACCAAAGTAGCGCCATTGGAAACTGCAGACAAAGACGCCGTAGCCGGTGCCAATAAAACGATCAGCGGAAACCTGACGCTTAAAGGCAAAGCACTCAATGTTACCTTTCCTGCAAAAGTGACTGTCACTGAAGGGAACGCGACTATTGAAGCAAAGTTTACGGTGAACCGTGCCGATTGGGACATCAAATTCGGAACTTCTGAAGCCGATCCTGCCGAATGGATGATCAGCAAAGACATCGAAATTGGTATTGACGTGAAAGCGGCAAAAAAATAAATAATTTTTATGTTTAATAAAAAGCTCTTGTTGTATAACAGGAGCTTTTTTGTTTTATGCTTTCGGGCTTTATACAGCCGATGAGCTTTAGTGCTGAACATAAATATTTCAAAGGGAAATGTTATCTTAGCAGAAGATGATCGGGCTGATTACCAGTAAAATGTTAACGGTCTTTGTTTAGCAGCACCAGTAAAATACAATTAATATGGCCAAAAATAAAACGTCCGAAACAGCTGTCAATGTTACAGACTTTATAAATTCATTTGTTGAAAGCGAACAAAAAAAAGAGGACAGCTTGAAATTAATTGCGCTGATGCGTGATTGGACCGGATTTGAACCGAAAATGTGGGGCCCGACGATCATCGGATTCGGCAGTTATCATTATAAATATGCCAGCGGACATGAGGGCGACATGCCTTTAATAGGCTTCTCTCCGCGAAAAGCCGAATTTTCATTATATGTTTATGCCCCAACAGAAGATACCAAACACTTACTGGACAACTTCGGGAAATTTAAAATGGGGAAAGCCTGTATTTATATAAAAAAACTATCCGATATCAGCATTCCTGTATTGGAACAATTATGCAAAGCCACCATCAAATATCTCAATGAAAATCATGAGTGTGCCTGCAGGGATTAATAGCTGACTTCGGGATAAACTATAATTTTAAATTACAATATGAAAAAAACCATACTCTTTCTGCTTACTGTTTTACTATTGGCCTGCAATAGTGACGACAACAACGATAATCCGGTGATAATCCCTGACGTTATTTTAGGCAGGTGGATTATTTATAAAACAGTATATGAAGAAACAACGGTTTATGAGCATGAAATAAACGGGCAATGCGGCCAGGAAGCATTGGAAATGCTGGCTGACAAAAATGTCACCTATGTCACCGAAACCTTTTATTCCAATGCGGATTGTACGGGATTTACGGCGACAACGAATTGGAAATGGGTCAAAACTGCCGACGGCGTATACGACATCTACCGATCAACTTCTTTGGTTCCCGAAAGAACGCTTATTTTAACGGGTAGTGAAATAAAAGTTACCACTCCAGGAAATGTAACGGTCGTCAAATACTATAAACGGGCATTGTGATACGAGTCTGCTTAAATATGGCATTCGCATAAAATCAACACAGTTTTAAGGATCGCCATTCGCACAGCCACTGAATAATAAACCAAACCCTTCAAATAATAATTTGCTACAGCCACACGGATGGAGTTCGTATACTTTTACAATCAAATCATAGCATAAACCAACATTAACCTACTGATACGAACAAGCACCATGAAAAAAACACTACTCTTATTGCTGTTATTTACCGGCTTCGCCAATGCACAGAACGTATCTGTCCCCGACCCTGTTTTTAAAAACTTCCTGGTGAACCATCATTACAATACCAATCCGATGGTGGGCGGAACTGATATATACCTGGACAGCAACCACGACGGAGAAATCCAGTATACCGAAGCAGCAGTATACAGTTCAGACATTTACAACCATGCTTTTTTTCTACAGAGCCTCAATATTTCAGATTTGACCGGCATCGAAGCCTTTGAAAAAATAGAATGGCTGCTTATCGGGGATAATCCGTTAACAACACTAAACGTCAGCGGCTGTCTGTCCCTGAAAAAATTGACGATTTACGGCAATGCATTCCCAACTTTAAATTTGGTCAATCCATCGTTGCAAAACCTCGAAGTCAGCAATTGTCCGGCATTAACTTCCCTAAATATTAATGGATGCCCCTTGTTGAAAACCGTCAATTGTGCGGGAAACGCCAACTTAATAAATCTCGGACTTGATAGCTGCGGCCATTTGGAAGAAATCAGGGTCAACAACAATCCGGTTTTACCGGTTTTAGAAATCGGTTCGCATTATTACCTGAAACTGCTGCAATGTTACAACAACCGGGTGACGGCTTTGGATTTTAGCGGCTGCAACTCTTTGCAATATTTATATTGTACCGGAAATCAGTTGACTTCGCTGAATTTAGCCAATGGAAATCCGCAGAGTTTCATAGAGATCAATGCAAGCGGTTACCCCGATTTAACCTGTATTAAAGTGGATAATGTTTCAGTTGCCGAATTTTTATGGTCCCGAGGCAACTACCAATTTGACGAATGGGCCAATTTCAGTACCGATTGTACCCCGATCGGGCCATGTGTAGTAACCATTCCGGATGCTAATTTTAAAGCAAAACTGGTTGCAAACGCTGCAATCAACACGAATGGAAATGATCAGATTGAATGCACCGAAGCCGAAGCGTATACAGGAGCGATAAACGTAAACGACTCCGCTGTTTCGGACCTGACCGGAATACAGGCTTTTCAAAACATTACGGCGCTTTCGTGTAACAATAACAGTTGGGAGTTGACTGCGCTGGACGTTCATGGGCTTACCTCATTAACTACATTAAGCTGTACCGGAAATATCTTTTTAGTTTCTTTAAACGCCGGTGGCTGCACGGCATTGACTACTTTAAATGTAGAGTCGTGGACCGGGCTTTCGCTTGATTTGAATGGTTGTACCGCTTTTACAGGTTTGGATTTGAGCTATAAGCGTTTGGTTGCTTTAGATGTAAAAAACTGCAGCGCACTGACGAACCTGTCCTGTAATAATAATGCACTGGAAGCCTTAAATTTAGAAGGTTGCACGGCATTGAAAACATTAAATTGCAGCAACAACAACTTGGCTTCTTTAGCGGTTAATACTACGCCGCTTTTGACCGATTTAAATTGCAGCAGTAATATACTGACCAATTTAAATGTAATCGAAAATACCCAACTCAAAGTCCTCAATTGTTCAAACAACCACTTGCCATATCTGCTGGTTAGCAACAATACTGCGCTGAATCAATTGGATTGCAGCAAAAACAACATTTCTTATCTCGATGTCAACAACAATGCAGGCCTGACCGATTTAAATTGCAGTGAGAACAACCTGAATTCATTGAATCTCACTTCCAATATTGCCTTGTTAAATTTGAACTGCAGCAAGAACAATTTAAGTGCGTTAAATATAAATTTCAATACTGCGTTGTTAACACTGAATTGCATAGATAACAATCTCAATACGCAAAATGTAAGCTTTAATACAGCGCTGACTTCTTTTTACTGTGACCGGAACAACCTGGCTGCGATTGATATCACTAACAATGCAATGCTCCGGTTTTTGTCGTGTTCGAACAACTTATTGACGGCATTGGATGTAAGCCATTCTCCGGCTTTGTTACAGTTTGATTGCAGCAATAATCAATTAGCAGATTTGGATTTTTCTGCGAATCCAAGTTTAATCCAACTCACGTGCAATGACAACCAACTGACCGCTTTAGACCTCAGCAACACCCATTGCATGATGCTGAATTGCAACAACAACGATGCACTTACATCACTCAATATTGCCAACGGTTACAATACTACGTTTTTTGCTATAGTAGCCAATGAAAATCCAAGTTTGGAATGCATCCAGGTGGATGATGCAAACTTCAGTACTGAAAATTGGGTTGACGATAACTTTATTTTCGATACCGGAATCAGCTTTAGCGAAGATTGCAGCGCTTTGGGAACCAATGAAATTGCAAATGGCCCGGCAGTGCGTATCTATCCGAATCCGACTAAAGATACCGTTCGTTTTTCAAAAGAAATGAATGTGGCCCTTTACACGATCACAGGGCAATTGATCTTAAACCAGCAACACATCAGCACGCTTGACCTTTCGAATCAGGCAACTGGTATTTACTTTGCCATTTTTACGGATGACAAAGGAAAAATAGTACAACGCAGTAAAGTTGTGAAAGAATAAATATGGATTTAAAGGTTAAAAATTCAAAAAATAAGTAGTAATTAAGATGTTACTACTTATTTTTTTTAGCATTGTCCTGGAATAGTGTGTCATTTCCAATTTAGATTTGAATGTGTCATCCCGAGCGCAGTCGAGGCACAATTTTTTATTTTTCACATATTATTTTAGGACATCACTTTTTTTTAAATATTTTTTTAAACACTGCAACCAAAACTACGACAACTATTCCGGCTATCAGGCCAAATAAAAATTCTTTCAGCATATCCGGCCAGGTTGGAAGCAAATGGTGCAGGTAATCAATGTTATGCACAAAGATGCCACCGGAAACCAATAATAAGGCAATCGTTCCTACCACTGCCAGGAACTTGATAATCAACGGAAGTAATTTCACCAGTAAATTGCCAAGCTGCGCCAAAAAACCTTTATTTTGAGAACGCCTGATCAGATTGTATCCGGCATCGTCCATCCTGACAATCAGCGCCACAATTCCGTAAACGCCCACGGTTGCCAATAACGCTACAATACAAACGGTGATGATTTGTATCGTTAAACTTTTGTCTAAAACGCTTCCCAATGCAATGATCACAATTTCAACAGACAATATAAAATCGGTTGTAACCGCCGATTTTACTTTTGCTTTTTCAGCAGCGGCGTCGTTTTCTTCTGCTTCCGCTACCACATCGTGCCCGGTTTTTGGCTTGTGGAAAAAGTATTCCACTATTTTTTCTGCGCCTTCAAATGCCAGGTAAAAACCGCCAAGCAGCAACACATATTTGATCGCTATCGGAAAAAAAACATTGAGCAGCAATGCAATTGGAACAATAATGAGTTTATTGATCAGCGAACCTTTTGTAATCGCCCAAAGTACGGGCAGTTCACGTGATGATAAAAAGCCGGTTGCTTTTTCTGCATTGACCGCCAAATCGTCTCCTAAGATTCCTGCCGTTTTCTGCGTTGCTATTTTACTTGTTACTGCAACATCGTCCATTAAAGCGGCGATATCGTCTAAAATTGCAAAAAATCCTGATGCCATGTGTTGTTTTTATAAGCGGTAAAAATAGAAATTTAAATCTGATTTCAAATTACAAATAGTCTCCGAACTCTTACAAGATTGAATCTTTTACAATCCCAACAACAGTATTTTGTATTTTCGGCCAACGGGCAACAGCACACCATTAGAAAGTGCCAGGCTGTTTTGCCCGATTGCTTTTATAAATGCTTTGTTTACAATATAACTTCTATGAACCTGAAGAAAATGGCCGCTTTTTATCGTTGCTGCAATACTCAATAGAGTACCGTATATAACGATGGGCAATGTCGTTTTATCCCGATACACTTTTAGATAATTTCCGGTACTTTCAATGTAAAGGATATCGCTCAGTGGGATTTCTGTGGTTTCGCCATTAATTTTGCACGAAAGCATGCTGTTGTTTTGTGAAGCCTGTTCGCTAATTGCTGCTCCCGAATAATAAATACGGGCTTTTTGAATGGCGGTTTCAAATTTTTCAAAAGATATGGGTTTGAGCAAATAATCTATCGCATGATTCTGGTAAGCCGAAAGGGCAAAATCTGAATAGGCTGTGGTGACAATCGTGATGGGCCGGTTGGGCTGCAGTTCCATTACCTCAACACCTGAAATGACAGGCATGTTGATGTCTAAAAAAATGATGTCATATGCATTAGCGTTCAGCATTTTGAGTGCTTCGATCCCATTGTAGGCGCTGCCGCTGTACTCCAGGTCGGGACATTTTGAGATGTGTGCCGCGAGTGCTTTATGTGCCGGGGTTTCATCATCGATAATCAGGCAGCGGTAAACAGTCCCCATATTTTTAATTTAATGTTGAATGAATCTTTTTTCCTGCCATAAACAAGCTCATGTTTAAAGCCATACACTTCAAGGCGGCGCTCGAGATTTTCAATGCCGATTCCGGTACCTTCGAGCCGCGAACCTTCATCCAGGAAATTGTTCCTGATTGAAAAAGAAAGCGCATTTTCTGAAACAGACAATTCCAATGCAATAACAGGCACAGCAGTTTCTCCCGAGAATTTAATCGCATTTTCTACCAAAGGCAAAAAAAACAACGGCGGAATCTGAATGTTTTCAAATGTACCAATATATTGTTGTTCGATAACTAAACGGTCGTTCCGGAAAACATAATATTCGATGTATCGTTTGATAAAATCAATCTCTTCCTGTAAGGGTACGAGATTCTTTTTAGTGGCTTCAATCTGGTAGCGCAGCATATCGGAAAGATTCAGTATCCTGTCTGGTAAATTTTCCGGGGCTGCTAAAGATTCACCGTATAAATTATTCATCGCATTGAGCAAAAAATGCGGGTTGAGCTGCTGTTTTAAAAATGACAATTCCGATTCGGCATTGATGAGTTCCTTTCTTCCTTTTGCAATATTTCTTTCAATCCAAAGATGCAGGAAATATACGCCCGTACCACTAATTATAGCCGTTACGGTCGAAAGTACTGTCAATTTTTTTCCAATGAAGCAATACGCGAAATATTGGTTCAACAGGTAATTCGCAAAAACCCAGTACAAAACAAAAGCAGGAATAAATACGTAATATTTTTTGTTTATGAAAAATCCTTTGATCAGAAAAACGTTACTGCACAATATCAGGCAGAAAATCGGAAAAGTCGCAATGGCTATGTTACCCAAAAGCGATGAAGCACTTTGGGCTGAATTTTTAGCATCCGTATAAAAATCATAATACACGCTGCTGAAGATAATCAGGATAAAGAACACAAAAACGATCAGGTTTCGAAGCAAAAAATTTTGATAGATCTTTAATAGTTTCATACTTGCAAAAGTAGCCTATTCTCTAATTTTGAAGCTTCCAGCTTGTAAAAATTATACCAACGCCGTTCGTATAAATGAAATGGCGTTGGTATAATATATTAATAAGGCACACAAATTACCGTTACTTTTGATGTGCTATTCCATGAATTTAATGTGCCATATGAAAGTTACCAATCTCTTTTTGACAACGCTTTTAACGACCATTCCGGCATTGGCCCAAAAAACCGACAGCACTGCGATCGCAGCCGGAAAAGCCATCACAAGTAAATTTCCCACTACGCGTGTTTTTGACCTGCAATACCAACAATCCGGGCCGTCAGATTATACGACCAAAGTACTCGGAAATGTATTTGAAAAAGAAACGATCCAAAACCATTCCCGTTTGAAAGCGGCGGCGAATATCAATTTGTACAAATCGAAATCACAGCGTTTTTTTATTACGAACTCTTTCCGGTACAAGTACGAGTCTTTTTCATTCGGAACCATTCAAAACGCGACAACCATATTTTCAAGGCCTGATGCCGATTTTCATTATTTTGCGAATGCCGTCAGCGGAACTTATTTCGGGCAACTGTTCAAAAAAAATGTCATTTACAATGCTACGGCAACTGTCGATGCAGACCAATACCACTTTCAACGGGTCAAAGGAATGGTTTCGGCCGTAATGCTGATCAAAAAAACAGAGCGCACTACTTTTACTTTAGGGGCTTTATTTTCAATTGATCCATCGGCAATCATTCCGTTTGTTCCTATTGCGACTTACGAATACCAGTTTAAGGATTCTCCTTGGAAACTCGATTTCATTCTACCGCAAAGGTTTTTGGTCAAAAGGCCATTGTTCGAAAACGGAAGGTTGTCATTGGGAACAGAAATGGCTTCTGAGAACTTTTACCTGTCTTTAAACACGGATGCATTTAAGGGAACTTACGAACTTAACGAACTGGCGTTGCGCTCCGGTATTACATATGAGCATGCACTGGGCAAAAATTTCATCGGAACTTTTAAAGGTGGGATTGCTAATGTGTTAAGTTCCCGGATTACTGAACGCGGCGAGCGCACCAACCATTATGTTATTGATAATAAACAGGATGCACATTTGTATTTTAATGCCGGAGTATCCTATAATCCGTTTTGAAATGGAAAACCTGGACCACATTTTTGTGTTTAAAACAGAAATTTCAACTGTTGAAGAAACCGTGTTATTGAAAAATATTTTTTTAAACCGCCCCGAAGTACAGCAATGGAGTATTGATCTGGAAGACATTGACCGGGTGCTGCGGATTGTTTCTGCCACACTGGGCTGTAACGAAATTATCGCTTTATTGCAACATTTCGGATTAAACTGCTGGGATTTGGATGCTTAAAATAAAAATGAGGAAAAATAATGCTGCGACGGTTGATATTTTTAACTTTACGAAAGACATTAACCAACGCACATGACAAACTTCTGGAACAAAACAGCACTATTATTTTTGATTGTATGCGCTGTTTCTATCACAAATGCCCAAAATGAACGTCCTAAAATCGGGCTTACTTTAAGCGGCGGCGGCGCTAAAGGAATTGCTCATATCGGATTGCTCAAAGCGATTGATTCTGCCGGACTAAAAATTGATTATGTCACCGGAACCAGCATGGGTTCTGTCGTTGGTGGTTTGTATGCCGCAGGTTACAGCGGAAATGACATCTTAAACATTGCCAAAAAATTAGACTGGACTTCCCTATTGTCAAATGATCCGCCGCTGAATACTATTAACCTCAAAGAAAAAGAAGAATTCGGGCATTATTTTGAATTGCCGCTGATCAGGGGGAAACTGGCACTGAAACGCGGTTTTATCGAATCAAACGAACTGTGGCTGCAACTCGCCGAATTGTATTACCCGTATTATGAAATAAATGACTTTAGCCAGTTTGATAAAGGATTCCAATGCATCGCAACCGATGTCGGAACCGGGGAAATGGTGGTTTTAAAAAAGGGAAATATTGTAAATGCAGTACGCGCCAGTATGGCGATACCGTCTGTATTTACCCCTGTCGAAATTGATGGGAAAGTGCTTGTCGACGGTGGAATTGTACGCAATTTCCCCGTAGCAAATGTCAGGGAAATGGGTGCTTCAATTGTAATCGGGAGTGATGTTTCCGGCAATCTGGACCCAATTGATAAATTGCAATCGCCGCTCGATGTCATTAGTCGGTTGCCTTTTTTTAATGCCGTATCCGATTTGGAACAACAAAAAAAACTGGTCGATATTTATGTAGATTATCCTTTGGAAAATCACGGAACTGCCAGTTTTTCAGCGGCTGAGGAAATTGTTAAAATCGGGCTTAAAAAAGGGAAAGAATGGTATCCGGCAATTAAAAGGTTAAAAGATTCCCTTGATGCTATTTATGGAAAGCAAACGATTGTTACAACACCGCCAAAAACGGCTGCTATCCTGATTTCAGAAAGTGAAGTCCGCGGATTGCCGGTTTCTGAATCTGCTGCATTCCTGGAACTTATCGGTTTTTCAAAAAATTCGAATTATACGGCAAAAGAATTGAGCGAAAGCATACGAACTGCTTTTTCCACACGTGGTTTTACCAAAATCAATTATTCCCTTGTTCCTTTACAATCGGGAAGTGCAAAAATCATATTCGACGTAGACAAGGCGCCATCGACTTATACCCGTTTCGGGTTGCATTACAATACAGCAACCGGGATTTCCATTAAATCCGGATTTGTGAAAAGAGGTTTTTTAACGCCTTTTTCAACCGCTTCATTTGATTTTTCCATTGGAGAAAACCCACGCGCTAAAGTAGGATTCATGCATTATATCACTAAGAACCGCAAATTCATTACGCAGCTTGAAGCGACAATTGAAACCATCGACATTAGTACTTACAACCCCGAATTTTCAAATAACGGGCTGTACAACCAAGGCAGCCAAAATACCGACTTGCAATTCCTTTGGCAGCCTGAAAAAAATTGGGCGCTTGGTATCGGAACGAGTTTAGTGTACACGGCGTATATCCCAAAAATTATCTCACAAATAGAAGCAGAAGGAAATTCAAGGTTCTTTAATTCCTACCTCATTTTGCAGCACAGTACTTTGAACGCACCACTTTATCCCAACCGCGGACGCCAGCTTTTTGTGAAAGCCGGGATTGTATATGACCAGAAACTCGATTTTACAATTTACCAGGATGGTGCTGTTGTGGCAACAAATGAAGACAACCGGTTTTTTAGCTCAGATCCTTACACGCAACTCAGAATTGCATTTGAACAATACATTCCGGTGAACCGAAGCGCTTTTTTTATCCAACTGCAATCCGGGATGAATTTTAATTACAAACAGGCCATCATGAATGATTTTGTCGTAGGCGGCCTCAATGATGTCATCAGGAATCAGGTAACTTTTGCCGGTTTGCCTGAAGCCTCTATTTTTACGGCAAGCGCGGCCAGCTTAAAATTGGGATACCAGCAAGCCATCACAAATAATTTATTCCTGATCGCAAAAGTAAACGGCTTGTATTATGATTTTATCAAAAGCAGTTTCCGTTTTAATACGACTAAAACCCGGGGAGTTGGGTATTCCCTGACCGGCGGTTACAGGACTTTTCTGGGTCCGGTGGAAGCCAGTTTGATGTATAGCGACTTTAATAAAAAGATCCTGCCCTATTTCAACTTGGGATATGTCTTAAGTCTTGATTAATTAAATTTCCCTGCTTTTTTTACGGTTACAAAGTTTTAAAAGCATAAAACCGCAAATCCGTGAAAATAATTAATGCGGCAAATTTAGCTTTGTCTTGGATAGACAACAGCATCAATGACAGCAATACTCTAAAAAAAGACATTGTAAAACCGATTCCTCCCAACTACACGACACTAAGAATAGGCATCCAATTTGTAAAGCAATTTTCAATCTGCTTTATTATTCTAAAAAACTAAATCTTTCCTAAATTGATTGCAATGTTTTTCTGGTTGTGGTAAATTAGTACAAACACAACTAAAAAAAATTATTTATGAAAACGAAAATCATGATTGCCTCATTATTGCTGGGATTTGTTTTATCGGCGAATGCCCAGAAGAAAATTGATGTTACTGAATTGCCAAAACCGGCGCAGGAATTCCTAAAGACACATTTTAGCAACAGTGCGATTGACCTTGTTAAAAAAGATGCCGAACATGGCGAAAAAGGTTTTGAAGTAAAATTGAAAGACGGCACCGAAGTCGAGTTCTGGAAAGATGGCTCTTACAGGGAAGTTGATGGCGACGGCAAACCGATTCCAACAGCATTTATTCCGCAACCTGTAAAAGATTATGTCACTAAAAACTATCCGAACGAAAAAATCACGCACATCGATTATGGCCATAAGGACCTTGATGTAGATTTGACAAACAACATTGATCTGGAATTTACAAAAGAAGGGAAATTCCTTAAAGCAGATTAGAAAATGATTTCCAGAAGCAAATAAGGCTGTCACTATTATTGTTGGCAGCTTTTTTATTTTAAAGATTTTCTGAGAACATGTAACGAAAGTTTAAAAAACAGACTAACAATCAGCACATTAACTTTAAATATTCAAATTATGAAAAAAGATGAATTTTTAAACTCAGGCTATTTTAAAATATTTTTACCTCTTTTGATTGTTGCCGGAATACTCATTCTATTTCAAAGAGGTTACGATTTTGGCCAATGGTTACACGGCGTTTTAAATTAGCAGAAACAAAATTAGCTGCCTGCAAGTGGTGTTCCGAAAATCCCGACTGCAAGCTCGACCCATGTGAGCAACAGCAATAATAAAACGATGCTGCAGAAGACGATTCTGTGATTGGTGTTGTGTACTTTCCGCAATACCCATTCACAAATAAATCCGCTGCTTAGCAATAAGCCGCCTGCAACAATAAAATCAAATAATGTCCAATTGACTTCGTTTGTAAATTGCATTGCGGTAAACGGAATCAGTAATAAAAATGCTACGATGCATAAAATGCCGATAAATCTTTTATTTTTCATAATCCTAAATATTTAATTATTAATACAATTGGATTCACAATATTGGAATCGTTATTGCAAAAGTAATAAAGTACTTTGTATTTCAAAGTGTTCTTTAGTAAAAAAAGTTGCAAGGGATCTTTAGCATTTATATTTTACTATTTAGGAATACTACCGCTTTTCCAGATTTTAGCCTCGCTTTCAAAAGCATCTGAAAAACTAAGCTGTTTGGTGGTGGTGTCAAGAATCGCAAAAGCACGTATTTGCAAGCCCTTTTTGTTGTATTGCATACCGATTTCATCATCTTTTTCAACACGGCCGATATAACCCAATATCCTTATCTTTTGACCAATTGTGATAGACTGTTCACTCATCATTGAAGCGACCCACAATGTTTCACCAGACTCAAAGCCAACTTCAAAATAAGGCCTGTCATTATATCCTTTTTCTATTCTTCTAACAACAGCATCAAAAGAAACAATTGACTCCTGAAGTTTTTCAGGCTTTTTTTTAAAAGCCGCGAGTGCTTTGGCATCAAAATTCCGGGGACAACTTTTCGACAGATTTTGAGCACTGGCAACAAACCCGAAAAATAAAAACAAAATAAAATATCCAAATTTACTTTTCATATCATTAGATCTGTACAAATATAACACTTGCCAGTTTGTATTCAATTTGCAGTTTCGGAATAAATTATAGTTGGTAAATAGTATGCGATTTTAAATATAATTTCTGAATTACTTACCATGAAAATTAATTTTCATTATTATTTATGTTAAAAAGCTTTAACTTTATATATTTTTTCAAATCTAGTTGGTTATATTGTTTGTATGGATGCCCCAAAAAAAGATACAAGAGAAGAATCTAAACTAGAAGCATTAATTGTTTCTCTTGATGATTTGGTATTCGAAATTGACAGCAAAGGTATTTTTTTAAATGCCTGGGCGTCAGACGAGTCAAGGTTTTTTGTTCCTAAAAGCGTATTTTTAGGCCAAAAAATTACTAGTGTAATTCCCGGCGAATTAGGAACGCGTTTATTTGATTCGTTTCAAGAAGTTCTTACTTCTAAAAAACATAAAGAAACAGAATATTTAAGTCCGGTGGACAATAAATACTATTTGGCGCGCATCAATTTCGTAAAATGCAATACTGGTAGCGATCGGGTTTCTGTATTGATTCGTGACATTACCGAGCGCAAAAATTTTGAAATCCAGCTTCTTGAAGCTAAAAACCAGGCAGAACAGGCATTGAAAATCAAGTCGGATTTTTTATCGGCGATCAGCCACGAAATCAGGACGCCGATGAATGCGATTCTTGGATTTACCAATATTATACTTGAGCACGAACACGAACCGCAAATTTTAGCTTACCTGAATTCTATCAAATATTCGTCTGACAATTTATTAATCTTAATTAATGAGTTGCTCGACTTTAATAAATTGGATTCCGGCGTAATCAATTTTGAAAAACTCGATTTTGACCTTTATAAAGAAATATACGAGCTCGAAAAAAATTTCAGCCTGAAAGCCGCCGAAAAATCAATTTGTTTTAAATCACAAATTGCCGCCGACGTGCCAAAATTTGTAACAGGCGATCCTTACAGATTGCATCAGGCATTGGGTAATTTACTATCGAATGCCATAAAATTTACTCATACTGGCGGCATCGATTTTAGTATCGAATTAAAACAAAAACAAAACCGGACCCATACAATTTGCTTTGCTATCGCCGATACCGGAATTGGCATACACCACAGTGTGCATGAAAACATTTTTGAAAGTTTTGTTCAGGCGTCTGCTTCTATTTCGCGTGAATTTGGCGGAACCGGATTGGGGCTTGCCATTACAAAAAAAATCATTGACCGGCAAAATGGCAAGATTTACATGGAAAGCGTTCCCGGGAAAGGGTCGACTTTTTTTGTAGAACTTCCATTTTTAAAAGCGTCCGGAAACCCGCAATCAGAAGCTCCGTTTAAAGAGCAAAATTTTGATTTGAGTGCGTATCATATTTTAATTGTTGAAGACAATATCCTGAACCAGCTTGTAATAAAAAAGACGTTAGAGCTTTGCAAAGCCAACCACAAAATCGTTGAAAACGGTGAAAAAGCAATTGAAATTTTGAAAAAGGAACATTTTGATCTGGTGCTGATGGATCTTCAAATGCCGGAAATGGATGGTTTGTCTGCTACAAAACATATCCGTGACAAGCATTCTGAAGTTCGAAACAAAAACATCCCTATTATTGCCCTGACTGCCAATGCATTTACCCAATCTAAAGTGGAAGCATTACGCGTTGGCATGAACGATTATATTGTAAAACCTTTTACAAAAGAAGAGCTGTATAACAAAATTATCAAGCAATTAAAGGATTAATTGTTCTTCATTTATATTTGATAAACCCTATCTTTGCCGCAGAAATTCCTCTGCTATGCCAAAAACCAGCCACCCAATTTACAATCTGCAGTTTGGTTTGGTTTGTCTCAGTTCACTACTTTTTTCTGCCAGTTTCAATATGTTGATTCCAGAATTGCCGGCTTACCTCAGTAAAATGGGCGGTGCCGAATACAAAGGGCTCATTATTGCTTTATTTACGCTAACCGCCGGTATTTCAAGGCCGTTTAGCGGCAGGCTGACGGATACTCTAGGACGCGTTCCGGTAATGGCGACCGGCTCCATTGTATGTTTTGTGTGTGGCTTCCTTTACCCGGTTTTAGGAACTGTTGCGGGATTTCTTTTTCTGCGTTTGATTCACGGATTTTCAACGGGTTTCAAACCTACCGCAACTGCTGCTTATGTGGCAGATATCATTCCGCAAGGCCGTTGGGGCGAGGCGCTCGGTTTTCACGGGCTTTGTTTTAGCACCGGAATGGCCATTGGGCCGGCCATCGGAAGCGCCATTACCTTATATTATTCTATTGATGTTTTATTTTATATCTCCTCACTGTTTGCGCTTTTGTCAATTGTAATTCTGATGAACATGAAGGAAACGCTTACGGTAAAACAAAAATTCAGTTGGTCCATACTGAAACTCACACGCAAAGACATTATCGCCATTGAAGTGTTACCAGCTGCGGCAGTTACATTTTTATCATATATTGCTTATGGTGCAATTCTGACATTAATCCCAGATTGGAGTGCGCATTTAGGCATAGCCAATAAAGGACTGTTTTTCATGGTATTTACAATAGCTTCGCTTTTGATCCGATTTGGTGCAGGAAAAGCTTCAGACAAATACGGACGCATCAATGTCATTAAAATTGGATTGGCTTTATTGGTTATCGCACTTGTGGTTACCGGATTTGGCGATAGTTTTACCGGATTGATATTTGGTGCCGCGTTATACGGAATCGCTGTTGGCGTCCTGTCTCCGGCCCTGAATGCCTGGACGGTCGATATGAGTTTGCCCGACCATCGCGGTAAAGCAATGGCAACGATGTACATCGCACTTGAAGCCGGTATTGGCCTCGGAGCCTTATTTGCCGGTTGGTATTATCAGGATGTTATTGCAAAAATTCCAATGGTAATGTATGCTTCGGCAGCAGTTACCGTATTGGCTTTATTTTATATGCTGTTGCGCCACAAGCAAAAAAAAATTTCAGAAAGATAATTTGCGAAATGGTACAACGTTGCATTCAAGTCATATAATTCTTATGGTTTTTATTGTTCTAATTTTATGATATCCAAAACATTATAAAAAATAAAACTATGAAAACGATCTTTTTAATGCTGATGGCCGTTTTATCTTTCGAAGCCGCCACAGCGCAGAACAATGCCGTACAACCCGTTTCCCCAGCACCAGCCGACAGGAATAATGTCCCGAAAACTACCGATAATTATTATGATGCTAACAGCAACAGCCATTACAATTCTGTTCGGGAAATCAGGAATAAAAAAGCACAGCCTACAAATGCCGGAGACCAGCCGGCACCTCTAAATGATTCCGGAAATAATGCCTCGGGCTCTGCAACTTCGCCGGGAACAGGCAGCAACCGTGCAGCCGGAAATATATCCTCTGGAAATGTGAGCGATCCTACACTAACAAACAGTGGCAAACCTGACAATACAAACAACAGTCCGAGACCATAATTTTAATCGAATTTAAGGTGTTTTAAATCGTGTAAAAAAAGTAAAAAATGTTATAAGAATTTTGCAATCCAAATTTGGGATTTTTGTATCATAATAAAATGAAACATCGGGAAAAACTATTTAAAAGCATTCGTTAGCGTTTAGAACCGCTACCCTATTATAGATAAAAGCCGGAAAACACAAACTGTTTTCCGGCTTTTTGATTTTATGGAATTTAATATTCTGCCTTATCTAATAATAATCTTCTTAGTCGTTTCCTGCTGGCCAGAAACAATCTTTGCCAAATAAATTCCCGACGCCAAATCTAAATTGAAAGTTGTTTCTCCAGAAAAATCCGATTCAAATAATACTGATCCTGTAATGCTGTAAATCGCAATTTTGCTGTCTTGATTTATCCCTGAAACTGTTATATGATTCGTAGCCGGATTTGGATAGAGCCCAACATTTAAGCCTGAAAACTGGTCGGTTGCCATTGTCGCATGCCATGGCAAAGTCGTTTTACTACCCCAGATATAATCAGCAAGATCCGGATAATCTACAAACGGATTACGGTTCAGCTGCCAGGCATAAATAACATTGTTGTGGTTCATTTCAAAATCATCGAGCGGATCACTGTGGTTCCATTGTAATAAAGTTGTAAGATCGCCCATTTGGTAGGTTGTTGTATCAACCGGATTGCCCTCGACTACATTCAGCAAATTGTAACGGCAGGCCATATAAAACAATGCACGCGCTACGTCGCCTCGCCAACTGCCCTGAGTTCCGGCGGCCGGGCCGTTATAATCCAACGGGCCATAATCTTTATTGCTTCGTCTCGTGTTTTCCGGGCCGTCTTCAGCACGAATGTGGTGTCCATCGGCATGACCGGCGGCAATATCATCAGCATTTGTTGGCAACCAGATGTTAATGCCATCTGGTGTCGAACTTGTCGCATTGGCAAAGCCACCTCGCGATTGTGGATAAATGTGCTCGCGATTCCACGAACCTACATTACTTGCCGTGGTTTGGTATCTGTATTTTGACATGCCCTGCTCGACATACATCAGCCAGACTTCATTGCTGTTCAACGGGTTTTGGTCGGCTTCCTTAAGCATGTATTCAACATCGCCGTAATTGTGCGCACGAACCTGCGGACCGGAAATGATATCGCGTACTGCGGTTCGCAATACTTCGCCCGACTTTCCTTCCAATGCATCGTAATAAGCTGTCGGAATTTGCCTCGTAACCAATCCATAAGTTGGATTTAAAGGCGTTCCCCATGGTTTTGTTGTAAAATCATTGTCGATGACGCGCACTTCAATATTGTCATTCAAACGCCTGTAGCCCGTTGGCAAGTTGCCAAATTTTACTTTGACCAATTCGTCACCTTCATCCAAAACATCATCAATCGTAGTGATTGTCGTTGTAAAAATACTGGCTCCCGCCGGAATGGAAACATTGAGGTTTCCGGTATAGTCTGCGGCATTAAAACCACTCAGGGAATAGGTAAAATTCAGGTTTGAAGCTACCGGTGATTGGGTAGTGAAAGTTACTGTAAAAGATTCGCCTTCTGTAATTAAAGGCGTTGAAACTGAAGCCGTAACGCCAATAAATGAGATTCCGCTGCTATCATTATTGGCGCCAGGAGTTGGTGTTTTGACCTCATAGGTACCGTCATTTTTACGTTGTATGGATTGCGTTGTTCCTTGGCCATTGACATTTTCGTTGATTTGTGCCGCAACACCTAAAACCGATATCAATGTTGTTGCCAGTGGCGTAGCTGCATTATGATAAACGATGGCGTCAACGAGATTCGTTGCAGTCACCGGAGTTTGATCAGGGAAATCACTGGCATTTGCAAGATACAAGGCAATCGCATCTTCACCGTTTTGCATGGTGCTGACTTGCAGGAATTTATCAGGAACAGGCGAAACCAAATCGTTTCCAATGACTATGAGTCCGTTGACATCGGTTACATACCCATCGAGATCGAGTGCAAAATAACTTTTGTTTCCTGTGCTTGACGAAGAAGATCCGTTATACAAAACGATCACATAACCGTCCAGAGAAAAATTGGGCGTAGCCGATTTGAGTTCGATGAATTCTTTATCGTCAGTTGAAGGCGTATCGGTATCAATTTCATTAATTACAACCTGTCCGTAATTGACCAGGCCGCACAAAAGGCACAGCCACAAAAGTGTATTTTTAATCATCTTTTAATTGTTTGAGAATTACAAATGTAGCAAAATAATGTTCACTTAGTCATTCGCAAAAAGTTAAAGCTTAAGCGTAATGTTTTCAGTCCCATTGGAAAAGATAAAAAAAGATGTACCTTTGCAAAAAATTTCAGAAAACGGTTTTAATACCGAAACCGGTTTGAAAAAGACATCCATTATTACATTTTATGAAAAAAATTGTTGAATACCGCAAGCTTTTAAATGTTGAAAAAAGCGTTACGCTGAAAGAACTTAAAACGATTTATCGCAACTCCATGAAGGAATCGCATCCTGATAAATTTCATGATGATGCGCAGGGATTGGCCCATGCAGAAGAGAAAAGCAAGCAGATTATCGAAGCGTATCACTTCTTGGTAAGCATCAATGCTGAGACAATCGAGCAAGGAAAACCAGAATTTACTACAACTATTTCAGAAGAAACAATCACGGATTACAGATACGAAAATATTAGGCTGCATGTGAGTTTTTCCAATGGCAGCAGTTACGAATTTATTAGTGTTCCAAAGGCTACGTACATCAAAATGGTGAATGCCGACTCTCCGGGAAGATTTGCAAAAAGACATATTTTTGGTGCTTTTCCTTACCGCAAAGTGAGCAATCAGGAATAAAAAGATTTAAAAAAAAACCTGAAGTGCCTTTTTTGAGGCACTTTTTTGTTTTATATTGCGTTACGAAGAACAATGCCCTTTGTTTCTTTTGTATAAAGCTAAACTTAACAAAGGGTTGTTGTGTGCCCAAAAACGAACAACTATTAATACATTTTAAATGCCATGGAAAATTCTTGTGACAGATATGTGCTTCAGGTAAAGAAAGCCAAAGAAACTGTAGCCATTTTAGAGAACGAACTTCATCAAATCCGACTGAAATTAAAAAATAACCCTATGGATGCTAATTTTTTAAGGGAGTTAAAAAGAGTTACGCTTGATATGACCATTACGCTTAACGAATTGGAACATTCTCAATCGATGCTTGATGATTGCAAAGTTCAATACATGAAAACTGAAGAAAAATATAACGATTAATATTTTCTACTTTAAAAGAAAAAGGGTTTAGAAACAATATCTAAACCCTTTTTTATTTATAATTTACTGATGTAACTGCCGTATAAATCTTTAAACTGATAGCCTTTTTCAAATCGGTCCTTGTTCAATTTATCATACTCTGACAAACCCCAAAGCACAAATTCTTTTAAAAAATAACGGTCTTCCAAAGCTGCATCTGGCTGATATTGATTGATTAACACCTCTAAAGCAGGAACTTCATCAAGTTGTTCTTTGTATTCCACATCTGTTGCATCATCATATAGCGCGAACCCGTTTTCCACAAAAAACCAGTCCAGGATTTCTTTGTACGGATTTTTATCTTCCTGCTTTTCAAGCTTCTCAATTTTTGGAAAAAGACCAGGAAAAAAAGTATGCACTGCATTGCCAATGAGTGTTTGTGCAACAAAATCGGCACCTTCCTGCTCCCCTTCATAAACCAGTTCTACTTTTCCTGTAATTGCCGGAATGATGCCCATAAAATCAGACAATCTTACAGTCGTTTTATCTTCACCTGAAATCAAGGCGCGGCGTTCAGCAGTACTCAGCAGGTTTTCATAAGCAGTGATGCTCATACGGGCACTCACGCCACTTTTGGTATCAATGTATTCATTGTCACGTGCTTCAATCGCGATTTGCTCCAGCAGGTTTTTCGCCAGAGCGGGAACATAAACACTGTCACTTTGGCTTTTATCAAGTTTAGATTCCTGTTCGGTGATCTTTCTCGCGGTTTCTATATCCGGTGGGTAATGCGTTAAAATTTGCGACCCGATGCGGTCTTTCAGCGGCGTTACGATGCTGCCGCGATTGGTATAATCTTCAGGATTTGCAGTGAATACAAATTGCATGTCTAACGGCAACCTGAGTTTAAAACCCCGAATTTGTATGTCGCCTTCCTGCAAAATATTAAATAACGCTACCTGAATCCTTGCCTGAAGATCGGGCAATTCATTGATTACAAAAATACAGCGGTTTGCTCTTGGGATCATCCCAAAATGAATCACGCGGTCATCCGCATACGACAGTTTTAAATTTGCCGCTTTTATCGGATCGACATCTCCAATCAAATCGGCAACGGTAACATCAGGCGTAGCCAGTTTTTCAGAAAAACGCTCGCTTCGGTGCAACCAGGAAATAGGCGTATCGTCGCCTTTTTCTGAAATCAAATCCGTAGCAAAACGTGAAATTGGCTGTAACGGATCATCATTGATTTCTGAACCCTGAACCACCGGAATCCATTCGTCGAGCAAATTGACCATCAGTCTTGCCAATCGCGTTTTTGCCTGTCCGCGCAAACCCAACAGGTTGATATTGTGACGCGATAAAATGGCACGCTCCAATTCCGGAATCACGCTATTTTCATAACCATGCACGCCCTCAAAAGTTTTTACGCCCAATTTTATTTTTTCACGAAGGTTGTCACGCAATTCATCTTTAATGCTTTTGCTGATATAACCCGCTTTTTTGAGTTCGCCTAATGTTTTTATATTTTCTGTTTTCATTTTTTAAATCGCTTATATTTATTTGCCGCAAAGGCACTAAGTCACAAAGTTTTTTCTTGGTTCTTGCTTCTTTCAGCGAAGCGGTCTTGTCTCTTCTTCCTTTTTATTTCACCCTTTTTTTCCGATTCGTCTCATAATCTTCAAAAATCATTTCACCCAGGCCTTTCAGACCGGTGTAAAATGCTTTACCCTGATTGGCCTCCGTAAAATGATTCACGAATTGTTGCAAATACGGATCCTGCGCGATCATAAACGTCGTAATCGGAATGTGCAGTTTTCTCGCCTGTTGCGCCTGGCTGTAACATTTGTCTACAATATATTGGTCGAGGCCGTTACTGTTCATATAATAAGAACCGTCGGGTTCACGCACGCAACTTGGCTTTCCGTCGGTAATCATGAAAATTTGCTTATTGGTATTTCGTTTCCGGCGTAATAAATCCATCGCAAGTTGTAATCCGGCAACGGTATTCGTATGATACGGACCCACATTCAGATAGGGCAAATCCTTGATTGCAATGGGCCAGGCATCATTTCCAAAAACCAAAATATCGAGCGTGTCTTTCGGATAACGTGTCGTAATAAGTTCTGCCAAAGCCATCGCTACTTTTTTAGCCGGTGTAATCCGGTCTTCTCCGTATAAAATCATGCTGTGGCTGATGTCGATCATCAACACCGTACTCATTTGCGCTTTAAATTGTGTTTCTTCGACAACCAGATCATTTTCAGTCAGGTTGAATTCACCGACGCCGTTGTTGATCTGTGCGTTGCGAATGCTTTCTGTGAGTGAAATTCGTTCGAGTGCATCGCCAAAGCGAAATTCCCGAAGTTCACCGGTATGTTCATCGCCTGTTCCGGTATGTTTGCTTTTGTGGTTGCCGCTGCCGCTGCGTTTTAGATTTCCAAAAATCTGGTCGAGTGCCTGCTGTCGGATGGCGCGTTCTGTTTTGGAAGTGATCGTCGCGCCTGATGTTCCGTCGTCTTTCAACACTTCACGGATGTAGCCTTTTTTCTTTAAATCTTCGATGAAATCATCGATCGTATATGTTTCGTCAGTCAGTTTGTATTCCTTGTCGAGCTGCCGCATCCAGTCAATCGCTTCATCAAAATCGCCCGAAGTGTGCGTGATCAGTTCTTTAAAAATCCCGAAAAGTTTGTCAAAAGGCGATTGAAACGGTGCTTGGTATTCGCCAAAGTAAAAGCCTTTTTTATGGTCGTTTTTCATAGGTTTTAAAATTAATACTTAATCACGCAGCAACGCCTGCAACGAGTACTAATTTTTAGTTAAATGTAAACTGGTAGAAGTCGAGTCAAAAAAACAGCAGATTGTGATTTTATTAACGGTCAAGTGGTAGATTCTTCTTATTTTTACGAACAAATTTTTTGACATGAAAATCGAACAAATCTATACCGGATGTATCGCACAAGCAGCTTATTATCTCGAAAGTAACGGCGAAGCTGCGATTTTTGATCCACTGCGTGAAGTGCAGCCTTATATCGACAAAGCGGCAAAAGACAACGCCAGGATCAAATACATTTTTGAAACGCATTTCCATGCCGATTTTGTTTCCGGGCATTTAGACCTTGCAAAAAAAACCGGAGCAGCAATTGTTTACGGACCAACTGCCAACCCTGAATTTGATGCGGTCATTGCCGAAGACAGTCAGGAATTCAAAGTGGGGAATTATACCATAAAAGCGATTCATACGCCGGGGCATACGCTTGAAAGCACTTGTTATTTACTCCTTGATGAAAACGGAAAAGCACACGGCATCATTACCGGAGATACTTTATTTATTGGAGATGTAGGCCGCCCTGATCTGGCTCAGGAACTTGTTGGCGAACTCACGCAGGAAAAACTGGCTTCCTATTTATTCGATTCTTTGCGAAATAAAATCATGCCGCTTGCTGACGAATTGATCGTTTATCCAAGCCACGGTGCCGGAAGCGCCTGCGGAAAAAACATGAGCAAGGAAACCACCGATACATTGGGCAACCAGAAAAAAACAAATTACGCCTTGCGTTCTGATATGAGCCGCGAGGAATTCATCAACGAACTGCTCGACGGATTAGGCGCGCCTCCGGCCTATTTTCCGCAAAATGTGATGATGAACATTCAGGGTTATGAGAGTTTGGATGCAGTCATTGAAAAATCATTCAAACCATTGGATGCAAAAGCATTTGAAGCGGTCGCTAACAGTACTGACGCGATTATTTTAGATGTACGCCATGAAAATGATTACGTAAAATCGCATATTCCGGGTTCGATTTTCATTGGGATCCAGGGCGGTTTTGCACCTTGGGTGGGTGCTTTGATCATGAATGTGAAACAACCTTTATTATTGGTTACATCTGAAGGCCGCGAAGAAGAAACGATTACACGTTTATCGCGCGTGGGTTTTGACCATGTTTTGGGTTATCTGAACGGCGGGATTACAGCCTGGGAACAAGCCGGATTTGAAACCGATACGATGGCTTCGGTCGATCCGGAAACATTTGCAGCAGATTTTTCTAAAAAAACGATTGTTGTCGATGCGAGAAAACCTGGCGAATTCGAATCGGAACACGTTGAAAACGCGATCAGTCTGCCATTGGACACAATCAACAACCAGCTTGCAGAAGTTCCTGAAGATACTTTTTATTTGCATTGCGCCGGCGGTTACCGATCTGTTATTATGGGTTCGATCCTTAAAGCACGTGGCATCCACAATTTTATCAATGTCGAAAAAGGCATCAGCGGCATCAGGAATACGGCGGTTAGAATGACCCATTTCGTATGTCCGTCAACACGCGCGACATAACCGAACTGAGCGCAGCTAATTAGATAAACTATCCAACAATAACAAAAAATTAAGTTAGAAAATTGAGTATAACTTATATTTTTAAATACTTTTGCACCACTTAAATTAAAAATTTAGATAATGAAAAAAATTATTGTGTTCGTTTCAGCAGTTGCTGTTTTGATTTCATGCAACAAAGCCGGAGAAAATGAATATATCGTTACCGGATCTATCAAAGGTGTCGATGGAAAAAATGTATTCCTCGAAAAACAAGACGAAACAGGTCAGTTGAAACAAACAGATACTGTAAAAATTGAAAACGGGAAATTTACATTCAAAGGATCTTCAAAAGAACCTGAAATGTACTTGATCCAGGTAGAAACCACACAGGGGAAAGTTCCATTTATCCTTGAAAATGGCGACATCAATATGGAGATCAACAAAGACAGTATCAACATTACGAAAGTTACCGGAACGTACAACAACGACGAATTGTCTACCTATAAAGAAAATGGGATGAAAATTCAGAAGCAAATGATGAAATTCCAGGAAACCAATATGGCTAAAATGCAAGAAGCACAGCAAAAACAAGATACTGTGACAATGAATAGCCTTAGAAAAGCTTATATGAAAATCCAGGAAGATTTCGTAAAACAATCTGATACTTATGTGTCTTCGCACCCAAAAGCATTCATTTCTGCATTGATTGTTGACGGTATGTTCAATCAAATGAATCCTGATGTGGAAAAAATCAAAAAATACTTCGACGGATTGGACAAAAGTGTGAAAGATACCAAAGTAGGAAAAGGCATTCAAACCAAATTGGATCAGGCAAACAAACCATTGGCAGAAGCTCCGGCAGCCGGTGGTATTGAAGTAGGCGCACTTGCCCCTGATTTCACAGCAAACACTCCTGACGGAAAACCGGTTTCTTTGAAAGGATCTTTAGGAAAAGTAACGATTGTTGATTTTTGGGCTTCCTGGTGTAAACCATGTCGTGAGGAAAATCCTAATGTTGTGGCTTTATACAATGAATTACACGCAAAAGGACTCAACATCATCGGTGTTTCTTTGGATAAAGAAGCAGCACCTTGGAAAGAAGCGATTGCTAAGGACAAACTGGCCTGGAACCAGGTTTCAAACCTAAAATGGTGGAAAGAGCCAATTGCTTTAACTTACGGCGTTCAATCGATTCCTGCGACTTTCATTCTTGACGCCAGCGGTAAAATTGTTGCAAAAGATTTAAGAGGAGCCGAATTGAAAGCGAAAGTAAACGAGCTTTTAGCCTCCAAATAATCAACATCCGATTCCAAATAAAGAAATCTCCATCATTGGGGATTTTTTTATTTAATTCAATACCAAAGGTTTAAAATTAAACGCAAAATTTAGTTTGATTTTAATTTGCAAACACCAAAACTGTTTTTATATTTGCAACCGCTAAACGGAACAGTTTACTGTTTCTACGCATTGGGGAGATACTCAAGCGGCCAACGAGGGCAGACTGTAAATCTGCTGTGTGAACTTCGCAGGTTCGAATCCTGCTCTCCCCACGAAACCTGTAAACAATCGTTTGCAGGTTTTTTTTGCTTCTTATTGAATGCCAATTCCGCTTCTACAAAAAATATTCTTCCAAAAAATGGGTTCTTGATTCGGATCAAGGTGCAATTGTGAATTTATTTACACATTTGTACCCGAAACGCTGATTAAAGAAAGTTGTTTCACAAATGTCAAACTTACAAATCACATCAATCATGAATACTAATCAATCTGCAAATACCACAACAATGGCTGTCAAAATCGTCCATGAAAATCAAGGCAAAAACCAAAATGTACTGGGCGACAACCAAACCATTAAATTATCATCTAACGACACCAACGGAAAGTTTACCATTGTAGAAAACTACAATGCGCCCGGAACCGGAATTCCAATGCATGTACATGAAAATGAAGATGAATTGTTCAGGATTCTCGAGGGTGAAATGGAATTTGATACGCAGGGGAAAATTAGCGTTTTAACAGCAGGTGATATGATCTTGCTTCCGCGTCAAATTCCACATGCTTTCCGCGTCGTTGGCAATAAAAATGCCCGTGCAATGGTAACGGTTTTCCCGTCGGGTATTGAAGAAATGTTTGAACAATTGGCCCAACTTCCGGCCGGACCACCTGACTTTGAAAAAGTCCAGAACATCTGTAATAGTTTTGGAATTTCTTTTTTATAACAGATTTGTCCCACAACAATCTGCTATCTCTTAATTTTTTTTCAGTAAATTCTGTGACAATTTTATTTTCAAATTTTATTTTGTCACAGATCTGTGACAATTTATTTTTTGAAATTTTTTTTGTCACAGATCTGTGACAATTTTATTTTCAAATTTTATTTTGTCACAGATTTGTGACAATTTATTTTTTGAATTTTTTTTTGTCACAGATTTATGGCGATTTTACTTAACAGGGATATATAAAAAACAGCTGCCATTAAAGCAATGGCAGCTGTTTTTAATTTTATTTTTGCGCTACCCGCTCATTGCGGTTCGCTATAATTTTCAATTGAATTAACTATTTTAGATGCGGTGCCTCACTTCTTCTTTACTGCAACCCAGCCAGTTTTCCGCCTGGGAAAGTGTTTCAAAAAGCATTGTTGGCACTTTACTGTCCGATTTTTGCAGCTCCTGAGAAGTCAGTTTCGAAAACAAATCGGGGGAAACAATACTGATATTGCACCGCAGCCCAAATTCATAATTGATTGAAAAAAAATAAGTACTGATCCATTTTACGAGTTCTGCACTCGCCCACGCGCCTTCCATTTCTTTGGTATCGTGAATGTGCGTTTTGCATTTGAGTCCGGCGCCGTTGCTCCTTTGCCATTTAAACATTTGCATCGATGCCGCTTTGAGTTCGTCTTCCGAACAAGCACCAATCCATTTCATCTGAAGGTAATTTTTGCGTTGGTTGTAACTCAATTTAGCATAAATCTCTCCGTGGTTGTTTCTGATAAGATCGATAATAATCATAGTTCTCTGTTGGTTATAGCATTTTTACAGTATTTTGAAAAGCCACAACCTGTAAGTCTACTCTGATGCTTTTTTGTTACGGTAGCGACTCAAAGTTTCCGGTGTAATCGCCAAATAGCTAGCCACATAATGCAATGGAACGCGTTTGAACAATTTCGGGTGTTCTTCGAGGATTTTGTGGAAACGCTCTTCCGGCGGAAGCAAAACCAAAGATTGCTCACGTTTTTCAGCCCGGATGAACTGTTCGCGCAAAATTGCATCAGCAAGGTTTCTAACAGATGGATATTGCTGGATCAGTTCCATTACTTTTTCATGGGTCAGCACCAATAATTCACAATTTTCAATAGCAGAAATATTGACCATAGAGGGTTGTTGCGACAGAAAACTCGCAAACGAACCTATAAAAGAATTCTCAAAGAAAAAATCACTGCAGGCTTCTTTTTTATCCGAATTGAAAAACAGCCGCATACTGCCTTTTTCGATAAATCCTACGCTATGGCAGATTTCTCCGGCTTTCAGAAAATAATCGTTTTTTTCAATTTCGACTATTGAAAAAGCGCGAACAATGGCACTAAATTCTTCCTTGGATGGATTAAAAGATTTTCGGATATTTTCAAGTATGCGTTTCATAAATGATTTTAAGCATGCAAATTAATAAAATTCGGGAACTTCAAAAACGGTTAACAACAGATCACAAAACGCAATACCAGGCTGCAAAGATACAGCAGTATGCCAACCATAATTTTCATTACAAATACCATAAATGTTTATATATCGTTTGTTTTTTCAGACCTTTTTACAACGTGCTGCATCGGTTTGATGGTTTTGAGATATGCAAAAATGGCTTCCAGATCAGAAGTTTTCATGCCTGCATACATATTCCAAGGCATCGGTGTGTTGAGTTCACCTGCCGGTATTTCAGGATGTTTGTAATTTTTATCCGCATATAATTTAAAACGCGCTACAAAACTTTCCTTTGTCCAGTTCCCGATTCCGGTTTCGCGGTCGAATGTTATATTTGACGAACGAACCACGCCGCCCGGCTGTTTAAATACCATTCCGCCGCCATATTCCGTTCCCGGCACCACCTTTCCTTGGTCATGACGGCTGTGGCAATCTACACAACCGGTCGCATTGGCCAGATAGGCTCCATATTTTACAATATCTTTTTCAGATGGCAAAGGTTTGTATTTGGCACGTTCAGGCATCGTGTTGATCAATAAATTTACAGGGAAATCCACTTCAGATTCGGGTACATCATTTTTTACAGGTTCCAACGTTCGCAAATAAGCGATAATGCTAAAAATATCTTCCTGGTCCATATTGCCAAAACGATGGTACGCCATGAGTGGAAAAAGCGCTTTTCCTTTGCGGTCAACCCCGGCTGTAATGGCACGCAGCACTTCTCCATCTGTCCAGTTGAACAAATTGTAAGGTGTGATATTCGGTGCATAAAAAACACCTGGAAATCCTGCTTCGCGCCCGAATTTTTCCCCGCCACCGCCAATACCTTCTTTCATCATCGGGCCGGCATACAAATTCCAGTCTCTTTTACTGTGGCAATCCATGCAAACCGCTACGTGATTTGCCAGGTATTTTCCGCGTTCGATACGTTCGGGTGTGCGATCAATTGTGATAAATGGTGCCGGGCCAACATCGGGAAGGAAAAATTTGACATAGGCACCGGCAGTAACAGCTGCAACGATTAATGCTGCAAAAACGAATAATATCACTCTAAACTTTTTTTTCATGATTTCTAAATTAACGGTTGAAAAGGTTCTTTAAAAGCGCCGCAAGTTATGGGTTCACCACTAAAATTAATGAGTTGTTTTCTTTTTCTTGATTCAAATCAACTTCATTAATTGCTCATTTTCAGCAATATACTGTTTTTCAATACTCTATGAAAGTTTTTCGGGAAATTTTAAAAATTAGCTTGTAACAGGAAACTTTTTGCCAAGTCTACTCTCGCAATTATTAAAATATTTTTAAAAATGAAAAAAGTTTATTTATGGATGCTTGCCGTTTTTTTAGCCTGGCAGGCAAATGCACAGGTACGTTCTTATTCGTTTTCGCAAAGCCAGGGAACGTATGCGCCAATTACGGGCGGGACTGTGGTGGCTTCTGGTGGCGCAATCGATTCGGAAGAAATCCTGGTCAATCTTCCTTCGCCATTTAAGTACAACAACCACGATTACAATGTGGTTTATTTTACAGCTGACGGAGTACTTATTCTTGGCGACCCCGAATCTGAAAGCGGGCCTTCCGGAATTATCAGAGTGCTTAGCAGGAATCTGGCATCTTCGACTGCAGCTGCTGAAATGCGCTGGCAAATGGCAGGCAATGAAATCATTTTCCAGTGGAAAGACATGAAACGCAAAATCACCACTACGCCTGCCACTGTTGAACAGCTTAATTTTCAGTGCAGGCTGAATCTTTCAACGAATGTCATTACCATGGTTTATGGTGCATTTACGGACATCAGCGGTACGAATACTTATGACAACCATCCGAGGATTGGATTGCAGGGAAACAATTATGAAGAATTTTTCTACAGAAACCTCAGCCACAGAACACCCGATGAAGATCCTTCATGGGATGATACTGCCACCGCCAATTCTTACGACCAAAATGTAAGGTTGACGACGGCTTTTCCGGCGGCGGCTCCGTTATCGGGACAAATGTATACCTGGACACCCGCATTAACAGTTACTGATTTGGGTATGGCGTTTTTGGATACCAATCAAAATACGTATTGCAACATTGCAGATCGTACGATAAAAGTAATTGTTACAAACAATACGGCTTTCCCGATTGATTTTACAGAAAAAAATGCTACGGTTTTAGTTACCATCAGCGGTGCTTCATCACAAACTTTTACGAAAGTGATCAGCAGCGGCAGCCTCGAAAGAGAAAGTTCAATGGAGATTACAATCGCCGAAGGTGTTGATTTTATCGAACCCGGAATTCACAGCCTTGCCGGTAATATAACCGTTGCAGGTGACAACAATAGTGCAAACGACAACACTAATTTTAACATTCACGTCAATGCAGTCTATCCGTCTCCGTTTGTAGAAACATTTGAAGGTGGCGAAGTTGCCGATTGGTTGTTTTATGACAGTTGGGAAATGAGCGAATTGCATGGTCAATCTTCAAACGGAATTTCACACAGGTTTTCTTTCAACGGGGCTTCGGCAAATTTACAATTGCCTACTGTAGGGCCTGTAAATGCTTCTGATACATTCGATTTTGATTTTCGCGTCGTTTCGGCGACGAATTATCCTTCGTTTCCAGCTTCCGGCAATTGGGGGAAATTCGTGATTACAATCAGCCCTGATTGCACTTATGATGAAACGATTATCGCAACCATTGATGCAGCTAATTTTAATGCGACAACCGCCTGGACACACAAGCGTTTTCCTTTGGCGGCCTATGCAGGAAAAAATATAATGGTTCACATTTATTCGTACGGAATCATTGGTGATTTCTTTATCGATTTTGACAACTTTACAATCATGCCTACAGGATTGCCACCGGCAACCTTATGTGCTTCTGCGGTAAGCCCCGTTAACAATGCAACCGGATTGCCAAAAGGGAACGTTGCCTTAAACTGGGCGGCTGCAACTGCAGGTACACCGGCTACTTCTTACGATCTTTATTTTGGCAACAGCCAAAGTAATATGACATTTGTGCAAAACACGACTCAAACTACCGCTGTAGTAAATGCGGCTGCATTTGGAAGCACTTATTACTGGAAAGTCATTGCTAAATCTGTTGCCGGAGCTGCAACGGATTGTACAACCTGGAATTTTTCAGTTTGCAATGCGCAAACCTGGTTCCAGGATCTTGACCAGGATACTTATGGCAATGGAAATGTTTCTGTTCAGGCTTGTGAACAGCCAGCCGGTTATGTTGCAGATGCTACCGATTGTGATGATGCCAATGTAAATAAACATCAGCAATTTACATTTTATACAGATGGAGACAATGATGGTTTTGGTTCTGACAATGAACAATTGGCCTGTGCCGAAAATGCTGCAACGCCACCAACAGGATATTCATTAAACAATACCGATTGTGACGACGGCAATGCTGCTAAACACACCGTTTTTCCATTTTTTACAGATGCTGACGGGGACGGTTTTGGTACTGGCGACAGCGTTTTGATTTGTGCTGTGAATGCAAACACACCGCCAGCCGGTTATGCCGGTAACAATACGGATTGTGATGACAATAATGGCCTGATATACCGTTCTGCTGTTTTATATGTCGATGCCGATCGCGACAGATATACTGTTGGCCCCGGCGTTATAAAGTGTTATGGAAATACAGTTCCCCCAGGCTTTTCATTGACAAGTTTGGGCGAAGACTGTAATGACAGTAATGCAGGCATGCATTCTAAATTTCCTTTTTATGCCGATAACGATGATGACGGTTATGGTGCCGGAAGCCTTGTAGACGCTTGTTCCGGAAGTGCTTTTTCTGCTCCTGATGGTTATGCGCTGAACAATTTTGATTGCGACGATACAGATCCTACAAAACGCACCGCATTTCCATTTTATTTGGATGCCGATGGCGATGGTTTCGGGGCCGGGAACGTCGTACTGATTTGTTCGGTAAACGGTACAACGCCTCCGGCTGGATATTCTTTAAACAAAACCGATTGTGATGACAGCGACAGCACTATTTACAGGAGTTCATCTTTGTATGCCGATGCCGACGCCGACGGTTACACCAGCAACAATACGCCATTTACGATCTGTTACGGTGTTTCTGTTCCGGCAGGATACAGCAGCAGTTCTTTAGGTTTTGACTGTGACGACAACAATGCATCGGTTCATACTGTAAAATCGTTATATATTGATACCGATAATGACACCTATACCATTGGACAAACGCAGGCTGTTTGTGTTGGAAATACGATTCCATCCGGTTACGCCTTAAATCCAAAAGGAAATGATTGTGACGACAATAATCCGCAAGTTCACCGCATGATTGCTTTGTTTAGAGACCAGGACGGCGACGGTTTTTCAACAACCGCTACGGCGAGTATTATTTGCATTGGCGAAAATATTCCAACCGGATATGCCATGGCATCAAATGGTATTGATTGTGACGATACCAATCCGACGACCTATCCCGGTGCAGTAGAAATCGCCAACGACAACATCGACAACAATTGCAATGGACAAATTGATGAAGGAACTGTAAATGTGCTTACGACACAGCTTCATCCCTCGGTTTGCGGAATGACACTGGCAACTGTAAATTCATTAATCAGGATTACGACTGTAAATTCTACGATTACCGGTTACAGGATTAAAGTCGCAAACGGAAATTCGGTTCAGTACATTGAAACGACCGTTCCGCATTTTACTTTACCGATGTTAGGCAATTATGATTATGCGAAAACATACAGCATTCAAATCATGCTGCAAAAGAATGGCAATTGGCTTGGCGCTTACGGTCCGGTTTGCGAAGTTTCTTCTCCGGCAATTTTACAGGAAAACGGTGCCACGCAAATCATTGCTTCACAATGCGGTAGCATTTTGCCAAAGATTAATACTTTAATAAATACGACCAGTCTTCCGGGCGTTACCGGCTACCGTTTCCGTTTTACGAATATGACTGCGGGCCCAGGCGGCGAGAATGTTGTTCAGGTCATTGACAGGAATTTGCACTGGATGAGCCTTCAAATGTTGGCAACCTACCATTACAACACAACCTATAAAGTGGAAGTTGCTGTAAAAACTACCGGAGATTACAGTGCTTATGGCAAGCCGTGCGAAATTACTTCACCTGCATCAGTGTTAGCTGATTGTGGAATTGTTGCAGCCTCAAGCACGACACGCATTTACGCACAAAGTTTAAATGGTGTGACCAAATACAAATTCGAACTCACCAAAGTATCAGATCAAACAGTAAGTATCGTAGAAAAAAACACGAATTATTTCACTTTTGATATGGTTTCAGGATATGGAAGAGGTACCGATTATAGTGTCAGGGTTGCCGTTTTTACAGGAAATTCCTGGTCGGCATTTGGGCCAGCCTGTACGTTAACAGCGCCTGGAGTTTTACCTTCGGTTCAAAAATGGAACAACGCAGTAACATTTGGTGCAAGCGTTTCTCCAAATCCTTATTCAGATCAATTTAAGATCGAAGTGACCAGCACTGCAATTTCAAAAGTAGCAGTAAAAATCTATGATATGACCGGGCGATTGGTGGAAGTAAAAACTTTGGCCACAGCCGATGTCAATGAAACCACTTTCGGCAGTAATTATCCTGCCGGCGTTTATAATATTATTGTGACACAGGACACAGATACGAAAGTACTGCGGATTGTGAAACGGTAGTTTTTAGTTTGTTAGGTAAGCCCTTTGCAATTTTGTAAAGGGCTTTTTTATGTCTGGCCGCGACTTAATTTGATTTGCTTTTGAGCATAAAAAAAGCCTGAAAATCAGGCTCTCATTTGAAAATATTTTTGTTGTTATTCGAGTACGAAACTTACTGAAACGTTTGCTGTGATATTAATTTCACCAATCGCTAATGTTTCTCTTGGAGCGGCATTTCCGCCGGCATCGGCCATTGCTGATTTCATTTCGTACATCATCGGACGCGGATAATCAACCTGTGTATTGTCGTTGATCGTAAATGCTTTTCCAGCTTTCTGCCCTAAGACCGATACATAATCATCTGCTTTGTGTTTGGCATCTTTCATTGCTAATTTTCGGGCTTCGGATTGGTGGAATTCCAATTTAGACGACCTGAATTCTACGGTATTGATTCTGTTGATTCCTGAATCTACAAGGCCTTCCATAACGCCATCATATAAATTAAGGTCTTTCATCAGGATTTCAATTGTTTGTGTCGCGATATAACTGTATTTCTTTTTATCGTAATCGTATTGTGGATTTAAAGAGACGCGTTTGGTTTGCACATCTTCTTTTGGTAATTTGGATTTTTTAATGAACTGGATTACTTTTTCAACAGCGATGTCGTTGTTTTTTTTGACGTCAGTTGCGTTGTTTCCTTTGGTTTCGACTGCTATCGAAATGAAAGCCTGATCCGGAGCTACTTTCACTTTGCCTTCGCCACTGACAGAAATAAGTGGCATTGGTTTTACAAATTCCTGTGCCTGAGATACTGTGGCGACTAATGTCAGCAGGATAAAAAATGTCTTCTTCATAATGATTCGTTTTATTGATTAGATTTAAATTTGTACGACGCCTGCCCTTTCAAATGTTGTGCCATTATAGCTTTCCCAAACGTTCCATAACGAAAAGAATTACGATTGGAATGGCTAACAATACGACCATCAGTGTGTTATCTGTTAACATTTCCGGTTGTTTTAAAATCGTTAATGTGTAACCTCCGATTGCTCCGCCAAAATGTGCCGTATGCCCGATGTTGTCATTTTTTGCACGCATACCGTAAATGGAATACAATAAATATCCGATGCCAAAAATGTAAGCCGGAATCGGAATCGGGATAAAAAACAGGAACAAACTCATATCGGGCTGCAATAAGATCGCCGAATACAATATGCCCGTTACTGCTCCCGAAGCACCAATCGCACGGTAACTGTAATCGTCTCTATGGAAAAGCAAAGTCAGCAAACTTCCAAAAACAAGGCTGCCTGCATAAATCAGCACAAATGAAAAATCGCCTAAATAATGCAAAACCACCGGCGCAAAAAAATATAATGTCAGCATATTAAAAAACAAATGCCCGAAATCTGCGTGCAAAAATGCCGAGGATACCATTCGCAATTGCTCACCAGCGCGGATGCTTCCAATGTGGAATTCGTATTTCCTGAAAAAAGCCGGATCGTTAAAACCTTTATAGCTAATAATAATATTCAGCGCAATAATGACAATCAGTATCGTATTCATAAGTGATTTTATAGATGGTAAAAATAGAAATTGTTTCCTTAGCTTTTGTTAAATTGATTATGTAAAAGTCAATAAAGCGTATATTTGCCAAAAATATTCCTGCATGCAATTGTTGATTTTTATTTTGGTTTACCCGCTGCTGTGGTGTATTTCTATGCTTCCTTTTCGTTTGTTGTATCTTCTTTCCGATGCTGTTTATGTGATTGTTTATTACCTGATCGGTTACAGAAAATCTACCGTCCGGCACAACCTCGAAATGGCTTTCCCTGAAAAAACAGCTAAAGAGCGACTGCGTATTGAAAAAGATTCGTACCACCATTTGTGCGACATGTTCCTCGAAATGATCAAAACAATGACCATTTCTGAAAAGGAAATCAATAAGCGTTTTACATTTTCAAACCTCGAAGTCTATACAAATCTAGAACAAAAAGGGAAAAGCATTGCATTAATGTGTGCCCATTATGCGAGTTACGAATGGGTAATTTCAATGAACAACCATATTAAATTCAAGGGTTTTGCGATTTACAAACGCATTGCGAATCCGTATTTTGACAAACTTGTGCGGGACATCCGTTCCAATTTTAAAGCAACTTTAATAACGACTAAAGAAACCATCCCGACGATACAGGAAAATGAAAGAAAACACCTTCTTGGGGTTTATGGTTTTGCAAGCGACCAATCACCAAAAGCATCCAAAGCTTTTCACTGGACGACTTTCATGAACATCAAAACGCCGGTCCATACCGGAGCTGAAATGCTCGCAAAAAAATTCGGAATGAATGTAATTTTTTTACGCGTAAAGAAGATTAAACGAGGCTATTACGAAGCGTCATTTGAAGTATTGTCAGAAAACACCAAATCCTTTCCTGATTATCAAATCACGGATCATTTTTTAAGGTTGGTCGAACAGCAAATCCATGAATTTCCTGCTTATTATCTGTGGACACACAAACGTTGGAAACATACGGCTTAGTTACAATTTAAACCAGTTTTTAACTAAATCCTGCTCTGAATGCAAGGCATTTTTATGCGAAAATTCATTCGAACATTTGTTGTATTCGTAATCATTTGCCCATGCTTTATGGTTTTCTGCCAATGACTTGATGCTGTCGCAAACAAACTGAATCTCTGCGTTTGTCGTTGTCGGATGGATCGACATTCTGATCCAGCCTGGTTTTTGAATCAAGTCACCCAAAGTAATTTTTTCGGTAAGCGAATGTGACAATTCCTGATCAACATGCAGTAAAAAATGGCCGTAAGTTCCGGCACAGCTGCAACCTCCACGGGTTTGGATGCCAAATTTGTCATTCAGCAACTTGACGCCAAGGTTGAAGTGCAGCTCATTAATGTAAAAAGAAATTACACCCAGCCTGTTCTGATGCTGTCCTGCCAAAATATTGATATTTTCAATAGCTCCGAGTTCATCAAAAACATAGTCAACAATCTCATGCTCGCGGTCCAAAATATTCTGAATGCCCATTTTTTCTTTAAGCTGAACGGCCAGTGCGGTTTTGATGACCTGTAAAAAACCCGGTGTTCCGCCATCTTCACGGTCTTCAATATTATCCACATATTTATGCTCGCCCCATGGATTTGTCCAGCTTACGGTGCCACCGCCCGGATGATCGGGAACCATGTTCTTGTATAACTTTTTGTTGAAAATCAGCACACCGGAAGTTCCTGGTCCGCCCAGGAATTTATGTGGTGAAAGGAAAATCGCATCCAGGTAACTTTCTTGATCTTCGGGATGCATATCGATGTTGACATACGGACCCGAACACGCAAAATCCACAAAACAAACGCCATTGTGCTGGTGCATTAACTTAGCAACTTCGTGATACGGCGTTTTGATTCCGGTAACATTTGAACACGATGTAATGGATGCGATTTTGAGCGTCCGATCCTTATATTTTTCAAGCAATTGTGTAAAATTATCCAGGCAAAACAAACCCTTTTCACAGGCCGGAATCACTTCCACATCAGCAATGGTTTCAAGCCAAGACGTTTGATTCGAATGGTGTTCCATATGTGAAATGAACACGATTGGTTTTTTTTCAGCCGGAATATTCGTGAAAGCTTTGAGATTTTCGGGTACTTTTAGCCCTAAAATCCTTTGGAATTTATTAATGACGCCGGTCATTCCGGTGCCGTCAGTAATCAAAATATCATCGGCATTTGCATGAACATGATTTTTGATGATGTGCCGCGCTTCATGGTATGCCATCGTCATTGCCGTTCCGGAAACTGTAGTTTCAGTATGCGTATTGGCGACAAATGGCCCAAATTCATTCATCAGTTTTTCCTCAATCGGGCGGTACAAACGGCCACTCGCAGTCCAATCGGTGTAAACGATTTTTTTTCTGCCGAAAGGCGAATCAAATTCCTGGTCAATTCCGATGATATTGTTTCGAAACTGCTGGAAATACAACTCTAATTCGGTTTTCAAAGGTGCTGTTGTTGCAATCATGATACTAAATTTGGAATGTCCAAAGATAGTTTTTTTTAGAAAAATTTACATCACAAATTCGGAATCAAAATCTGGTAATGAAAATACTTCGTTAAAAAGTCCCTCGACTGCGCTCGGGATGACAGATCACTCTATAAGCTGTTATGATCTAGAAAAAAATGTTCATTGAAGCAACATTTGTCTGCGGGAGCGCAGTCGAGGGCATCGACACACTTATAAAACAATAAAAAAATCCGACTCAAACGAACCGGATTTTCCACAATCAACAACATTATTAATTGTTAATTATATACATTATTAATTGATCTTAGCGATTGTCTTAATCTCATCAATAATCCGCAAAGCCAAATCATCTGCAGCCTTTTGTGTCGCGGCTTCAGTATAAATCCTGATGATTGGCTCCGTATTCGATTTTCTCAAATGCACCCAATTTTCAGCAAAGTCGATTTTGACGCCATCGATGGTTTTGATGTCTTCGTTTTTGTATTTTTCGGTCATGGCTACTAAAATCGCATCCACATCAATTTGCGGTGTCAATTCGATTTTATTTTTGCTCATGAAGTATTCCGAATACGTTTTTCTCAATTCGGAAACTTTCATTTTTTTGTAAGCCAAATGTGTTAAAAACAGCGCTACGCCTACCAGACTGTCGCGTCCGTAGTGCAATTCTGGATAAATAATTCCGCCGTTTCCTTCACCGCCAATGACTGCGTTGTTTTTTTTCATCAGTTCCACTACGTTCACTTCGCCTACTGCGCTGGCTTCGTAAGTGCCGTTGTGAAAATGCGTTACATCGCGTAACGCCCTTGAAGACGACATATTTGAAACCGTATTTCCCGGTGTTTTACTTAATACATAATCGGCAACAGCTACTAAAGTATATTCTTCTCCAAACATTTCGCCGTCTTCGCTGATGAAAGCCAAACGATCAACATCCGGGTCAACGACAATTCCAAGGTCGGCTTTTTCTTTCACAACAAGTTCGGAAATATCGGTCAGGTGTTCTTTTAAAGGTTCGGGATTGTGCGGAAAATGCCCGTTCGGTTCGCAGTACAATTTCACAACTTCCACGCCCATACAATCCAGTAAATTCGGGATAATAATACCGCCTGAAGAATTTACGCCATCAACAACCACTTTAAATTTGGCCGCTTTTACGGCTTCCACATCAACCAAAGGCAAATTCAAAACCTCGTCAATATGAATATCCATGTAAGCATCGTTTTTAATGATTTCGCCCAATGAATCCACATCTGAGAAATTAAACGCTTCGTTATCTGCAATATCAAGGATTTTCGCACCTTCGGCACCGCTTAAAAACTCGCCTTTTTCATTCAAAAGTTTTAGTGCATTCCATTGTTTCGGATTATGCGAAGCCGTTAAAATGATTCCGCCGTCAGCTTTTTCCAACGGAACGGCAACTTCAACGGTTGGCGTTGTTGACAAACCCAAATCAATCACATCAATGCCCAGTCCGATTAAAGTATTCACAACTAAATTGTGGATCATTGGCCCGGAAATTCTGGCATCGCGACCAATGACAACCGTTAGCTTTTCCTTATTTGAATAATTTTTAAGCCAGGTTCCGTATGCAGAAGCAAATTTTACGGCATCGACTGGAGTTAAATTGTCCCCGGTTTTTCCACCAATGGTTCCGCGGATTCCTGATATTGATTTTATTAAAGTCATTTAAATATAATTTAGAATAGCGTGAATGAATAATCGGCAAAGATATAAAGTTGGCAGGTTTTTTATTCTGTCTTGCGAAATTTTGTCTTTTGCTTTAAAAAATATTTTTCATAATACTGATATGACAAATGTGCCAATACCAATGTCCCGATAATTACAGCTACATTAAAACAAATAACAATTGCCATATCCGGAATGGCGGTTTTTGAAACCCATTTCAAGTAAATAAAGCCGCAAATCTGGATTACAATACAATGAAACATATAAATTCCGTAAGAAATCTTTCCCAAATATTTGAGTATTTTGTTTTCAAGAAAAGCGATTGGCTCTGAAGCCAAAACGGCTATCGTCAAAGCAAACAAAAGTACACTGAAAAATTCATATAAAATCTCGTGAAAATGATTTACAAACCATGAAGTCGTAAAATACAACACACAAACACCCAATAAA
>Ga0081606_1000125_pt1 | contig 41651 bp, 34 predicted proteins | sample EareggfetidaYelm_FD_71127 | JGI IMG/M metagenome (GOLD analysis project Ga0081606, IMG submission 71127) | Earthworm egg capsule microbial community from the University of Washington, USA - E. fetida Yelm (SPADES assembly) (version 2) | ecosystem: Host-associated > Annelida > Reproductive system...
GGGCTGGGATTCGCATGCCTTCAAGTTGCAGGGCGAGGGCATGGACATCGGCTATGACAAAAACCCGCTGGGCTGGATCAATACCTTCGTGCTGCCCGCCAAGGGCCGGGCCGATGGCGCCGCGTACCAATGGATCGATTTCGTCATGCGGCCAGAGAACGCCGCGCTCATCATGCAGTCGTCGAGCAATATGACGGCCTCGGTGGGGGCGCAGGATGTGGCCCCTGAAAAGCTGCGCCAAAGCCTGCAACGCATCTATTCGCCGCAAGCGATTGCCAGCATCAGGTGGTTCCCGCAAATTCCCGCCGGCTTGGAACTGCGCGAGGGCAAGGTTCTCGATCGCGTCGCGGCGCAGTAGGTGCAGGGCTGCAATGGCCTGGGCATGTGCCTGGATGTGCCAGACGCATGGCGCATGATGTCGGCCATTGCGCTCGACGGGGCAGGGGCCATGCCGGCAGCAGGTGTGGGCAAAGCGGGATGAAAAGTCCGATGAAATTTTGTGTCAACCCAAAGGAGATCGAACCATGACGAAAGCGAAGCATTACCTTGCCAGTGTGCTGGCAGGATTGGTGGGCCTGGCCGCCACTGCCGCCGCATCTGCCGAAACCCTCAGATTGCTGACCTGGGGCAATTACGCGCCGCCGGAGTTGGTCAAAAAGTTCAAGCAGGAAACTGGCATCGATGTGCAAATCACGCTCTCGAACAATGAGGACATCATCTCCAGGCTGCGCGCCACCGGCGGCGCCGGGTTTGACTTGGCGCAGCCCAGCCACGACCGGATTGTCGGGCCGCAGGCGGATTTTCGTATCTACAAGCCGCTGGATCTGTCCAAGGTCAAGCTCCAGCAGTTCACTCCCAGTCTGCTGGAGGCGGCCAAGGCCAGCAGCACCATCGCCGGCAAGGTCTATGCGCTGCCCTTTACCTGGGGCACCCTGGGCGTGCTGACGAACAATGCCAAGGCGCCCAATGTGTCGAGCATCGCCGACCTGTGCGCCGATGCCCACAAGGGCAAGGTGACGATGCGCATCCGGAGGCCCGCGCTGATTCTGATGGCGTTTGCCAATGGCGATGACCCCTTTGCTGCCTATGGCGAGCCGGACAAGTATCAGGGCATCATCGACCGCGCCGGGCAAAAGCTGGCGGCCTGCAAAGCCAATGTGAAAGCCTATTGGAACAACTCCGACGATCTGCTGAACATGATGCGCTCCGGCGAAGTCGTGGCCGCCGAGGGCTGGGATTTGCATGCCATCAAGTTGCAGGAAGAGGGCATGGACACCGGCTATGACAAGAACCCGCTGGGCTGGATCGATACCTTCGTGCTACCCGCCAAGGGCCGGGCCGACGAGGCCGCTTACAAGTGGGTGGATTTCGTCATGCGGCCAGAGAATGCCGCGCTCATCATGCAGTCGTCCGGCAATATGACGGCCTCGGTGGGCGCGCAGGATTTTGCCTCGGAAAAGCTGCGCAAGAGCCTGGAACGCATCTACTCGCCGCAAGCCATCGCGCATGTCAGATGGTTCCCGCCGATTCCTGCCGGTCTGGAGCAGCGCGAAGGCAAGATTCTCGATCGCATTGCGGCGCAGTAATTCGGGATGGATGGCGACGCCAAATAAGTCCCTGCGATGGCCTTCATGACCGTCATTGGGGAGTGTATGCGAGGCGCAAACTGCGGCGACGCTCCCCATCAGGGATGTGCGACGCATGGGGACTTGTTCAGCGGTTGCTCATAATACGCGGCGCACAACTGGCCTGCTAGAATGGGAGGTTAACCCAATGTCAATCGAGCAGACGAGCAAATCAATGAGCAGACCAGCGATCCCGGAACCCCTCAAGCGCGCCATCTTGGTTGAAGCTGGCCACAGATGTGCAATTCCCACCTGCCGCACCACGACCACGGAAATTGCGCACATTGTTCCGTGGGCAGAAACGCATGAGCATACCTTTGAGAACCTGATTGCCCTCTGCCCGAATTGCCACACGAGGTTCGATCAGAAGCGCGAGATTGATCGGCTCAGCATCAAGATGTACAAGCACAATTTAGGCATCCTGAATCATCGATATGGCGAATTTGAGCGCCGTCTCTTTGCACATTTGGCAGTGTCACATCAGCGCATATTCGTAGTCGGCGCAGGTGGCGACCTCTTGGTAGCAAATGCTGTCAAGGATGGCTTTTTTGAAGACAAGCATGTCGCCGGAGGGGACTTCTTCGTCATCCACGTTGGTGGGCAGGAATCGTGCAGATTTCCGCTGAAGTTCACTTACTGGGTCACGGATACCGGGGTCGAGTTCATACGGCGTTATGCAGAAGGGGTCAGTATTGACGCTCAATAGTCGCCCGCAAGTCAATACAACCTCGGGCAAACGACCAGTTTGAGCGCATAAGCCGCACAGAAACTGCCGTGAAGTGTTTTTGCTACATAGTCAGGCCAGCCAGCGACGCAGGCTCTGAACGGTCCGCAAGCCAGTATCCATGAGGGTTGCAGCCAGAAGAGGGGCGTCGGTCACGGAATGCCCGGCCGATCGGGAGCCCACTGCCCTGGTCAGCGAAGGCGGCCTGTTCTCCGGTTTTCCACCCCTGCGCCATGCCTGGTGCTCCGCAATGGACGTCCCTGCCGTAATCCTCGACTGTCTGCCGGGATCCATGTCGACCCGCTGCAAGCCTGCTTTCCGCTCCGAAGCGGGCTGTTGCTCATGGCACTCAACCCTCCTGCGTCAACGGTGCGTCGAAGGGTGTCTCAGGCAGACTGTCTCAATGTGCCACTGGCGCAGGCGGCCAGGCGACAGACGGGTCCGCTGGCGGCACCGAGGTGAGCAGCAAACGGGTGTAGGGATGTCGCGGACTGGCGAATACCGCCTCGGTTTCGCCCTCCTCGACCACGTCGCCACGCTGCATCACGACCACCCGCGAGCACAGGTAGCGAACGACCGACAGGTCGTGCGAGATCAACACCAGCGCGATGCCGTGGCGCCGTCCCAGTTCGATCAGCATGTTCAGGACCTGGGCCTGCACCGACACGTCAAGCCCGGATACGATTTCGTCCGCCACCAACAGTTTGGGCATCACACACAAAGCCCGACCGATGTTCACGCGCTGCTTTTGCCCGCCCGAAAGCTGACTTGGAAAGCGCGTGAGCGCGTCCTGCGGCATTCCGACGTCGTTCAGCAGTTGGCGGGCATGCTGCTCGCGCGGGGTGCGCTGGAGCTTGGCCGCCATCTGGTCGGACTCGTAGGCCTGGGTCAGGAGCCGGAACACAGAGCGGCGCGGGTTCAGCGCGGAGTGCGGATCCTGGAAGATCATCTGCACTTGCTCGCGCGTGAGCCGCAGGGCGTGGGCACTCGACCGTTCCTGCCCATTCACCAGCAGCCGGCCGCTGGTGAGCGACTCGGCGCCGACGATCAGCCGCGCCACCGAACTTTTGCCGCTGCCGCTTTCCCCCACGATGCCGACGAACTCCCCGGGCTGCACCTTCAGCGAGAGCTGGTTGACGGCGATGTTGTGCACCTTGCGCCGACCCAGCAGGCCCCGGCGCGCGGAGTAGCGCAGCGTCGCGTCCCGGAGTTCCACCAGCGGCGGCGCAGCGGGGTCGCCGCGCGGCACTTTCCAAGCCCCACTGTGGCTGTCGTCGGCGGGCGCATGGTTCGCCGTGAGTTCCCGAGGCGCGATGCATCGGACCCAGTGCCCGGCAGCCTGTTCGACCAGGGCGGGCGGCTCCTGCGTGCAGGCAGGCTGCCGCTGCGGGCAGCGCGCGGCGAAGCGACAGCCGGTGATGGCTCCCATCGCCGCGACGCCCGGCATCTGGCCGCCGAGGGTCGGCAGCAGGCGCTGCGGCCCATGCACGTCGGGCGTGGCGTGGTCCAGCGCCCAGGTGTAGTGGTGGCGCGAGCGGCGCAGCACTGCGCGCGCGGGTCCGTATTCGACCTGCTCGCCTGCGTAGAACACGGCGATGTCGTCGCACACGTGGGCCGCCAGCCGCAGGTCGTGCGTGATCAGCAGCATCGCCGTGTGATGAATGCGCCTCTGCTCGGCGAGCAGTTGAAGCACGTTGGCCTGGCTGACGACGTCCAACGCGGTGGTCGGCTCGTCGGCGACGATGAGCGCCGGGTTGGCGACGAAAGCCATCGCGATCAGCACGCGCTGGCACTGGCCGCCCGAGAGTTCGTGCGGGTAGCGCTCGGCCAACTCGTTGGGCTTCGGCAGATGCACCGATTCCAACTGCTGCAGCATCGAGCGCTGCCGCTCTCGGGACGGCACCCCCAGGTGCGCGAGGTGCTCGTCGAAGGTCTGGGCGATGGTCAGCACCGGGTTCAACGCCGTCAGCGGTTCCTGCGGCACGAAAGCAATGCGCCGCCCCAGCAGTTGGCGCCAAGTCTTGCTGTCCAGCGTCAGCAGATCCAGACCATCGAACATGATGCTGCCGCGCGTGATCTCGAAGCCAGCCGGGGTGTGGCCGGCGATCACACGGCCGATCATGCTCTTGCCGGCGCCGGACTCGCCCACCAGCCCGAGGACCTTGCCGCGTTCCAGGGTGAGCGAGATGTCGCGCAGCAAGTCGACCTTCGCGCCACTGCGGCGGGCCGTCAATGTGAGATGAGAGATGCCGAGCATGTCATTCGCTGCGCCGGCGCAGCCGCGGGTCCAGCGCGACACGGACACCGTCGCCGAAGAGGTTGCAGCCCAGCACCGTGAGGATGATGCAGGCGACCGGAACCAGCATCACCCAGGCGGCGCTTTGCATGTCGGTGCGACCGTCCGCCAACATCTGACCCCAGGTGGTGACCTGCGCCGGCACCGAAAGGCCGATGAAGGACAGCGTCGCCTCCACCACGATGGCGATGCCCATCTCGATGGAGAACAGCGTGATCATCAACGGCACTACCGCCGGCAGCACTTCGCGCAGCATGGTGCGCAGATGGCTGAAGCCCAGCAACCGAGCCGCCAGCACATAGTCACGGCGGCGGGTGACCAGCACGTCGGCTCGGATCACGCGGCAAAAGCGCGTCCAGTCCACCAGCACCACCGCCAGGATCACCTTGTCCACGCCTGTGCCGAGGCCGACCAGCAGGATCAGCGATAGCACCACGGGTGGGAACGACATCCAAAGGTCGACCACGTAGCTGATGCCGCGATCGACCACGCCGCCGAAGTAGCCCCCCAGCATTGCCAGGGTGCTGCCGAGCAGCATCGAGCCCAGCGCTGCGACGACGGCCACGGTCAAGGCCACGCGCGCGCCGTAGATGGCGCGTGACAGCACACAGCGACCCAGGCCGTCGGTCCCGAGGGGGAAAGCGGCGCCGCCCCCCGAGGCCCACATCGGCGGCGTCAGCATGTGCAGCAGGTCCTGTTCCAGTGGGTCGTGCGGCGCCACCCAGGGCGCGAACACGGCCAACGCCAGCATCACCAAAAGAATGCTGCCGCCCGCCCACACGCGCGGCTGGCGACCCAACTGGCGCAACGCGCCGCAGGTGACGCCAGCGCAGAGGGCCGTCGGGGTCGTCGGGGCCGTCGGGGCCGGCGAGGTGGGCATTGCCGTCGCGGTCATGGCGTTCTCAGTCGCGGGTTCAACACGGCATACAGAACGTCGACGATCACCGTGATCGCCAGCATCAGCACGCAGAAGATCAGGGCAATGCCCTGGATCAATGGCAGGTCGTTGCCCCTGACCGCCTGCACCATCAGGTTCCCGATGCCGGGGAAGCCGAAGATCATTTCCACCAGCAACGCGCCGCCGAACAGGAAGCCGAACTGCACGCCGATCATGGTGACCGTGGGCAGCGCCGCGTTTTTCAGCATGTGGCGCCACACGATGCGCGTTTCCGACAGCCCGCGCAGCCGTGCCGCTTCCACGTAGGGCTCGCTCGCGGCGTCGATCAGGCTGGAGCGCAGCACCCGGATCACGAGCGGCGCGAAGCCCAGGGCCAGGGCCAGCGCCGGCAGCAGCAGGTGCGACAGCGCCGTGAGCCAGGCATCGAAGCGCCCCACCAGCAGAAGGTCGATGACGGCGAAGCCGGTGATGTCGGGCAGCACAACGCCTACGCCGACCCGCCCGCTGAAGGGCAGCACGGGCCACAGCACGCCGAAGGTCAGGATCAGCAACAGACTCCAGAGGAAGGAAGGGATCGACTGCATCGATGCCACCGCGAGGTCCGCAGCGGTTTCGCGCCGGCGCTGGTAGAGCGCGTAGGCCAGCACGCCGCCCGGCACGCTGATCACAAGCGCAAGCAGCAGGCCGGCCAGCGTCAGCTCCAGCGTCGCCGGCAGCGAGGACAGCATCAGGTGGGCGACCGGCTGGCGGAAGTTGATCGAGGTGCCCAGGTTGCCGTTGAATGCCTGCCACAGCCAGATGAGGAATTGCTGCGGCACGGGCTTGTCGAAGCCGAGCTGCTCCCGCAGCACTGCGGCATCCGCTGCCGTGGCCGATGCCGGCAGCAGCAGCACCAGCGGATCCACCGGCAGCATGCGCAGCACGACGAACACCACCAGCGACAACAGCAGCAGGGTCGGGATGGCCAGCAGCAGCCGGCGCAGGACGATCGCGGAAATGAGCGGGAACATGTGGTGGATCCTGCGCGCGGCCTGTCAGCGGGCGAGGCCGGTTCAGCGGTACTTCATGTCAGCCGGCAGGATGTAGCCGTTGTCGAACAGGGTGGGCTGCAGCGCCGACGAATACGCCGCCGTGGCGACGGCCTGCAGCAGCGGGATGGCCCAGGATTGCCGCGACGATTCGACGTTGAGCGCCTTGTAGCCGGCCATGCGCTTGGCCTCGTCGACTTCGGTCATCAGGGCATCGATGCGCGGGGCCAGCGACATGTCCTTCCAGGTCGAGAAGCGCAGACGCGGGTCGAAGATGCGGCCGGCATAGTTCTCCGGGTCGCCGGTGCTGTTGACCCAGTTGTAGAGGAGCGGGCCCGCGAGCTTGCCGTTCTGCGCCGCCTCGACCAGTTTGGCCGGCGTGGTTTCTTCGATGGTGGCGTTGATGCCCACCGCCTTCCACATGCCAGAGATGGCGCGCGCCATGTCGTAGTCGTTCGGGAACACGCCGTTGGTGGACAGCAGCGTGAAGGACACCGGGTTGGCAGGGCTGAAGCCGGCAGCCTTCAGTTCATCGATGGCCTTGTTCTTGTCGTGGGGGAAGTGGAAATCGGGCACATGGGAGGGCGTGCCTTCGGGCGCCATGACCGACAGCGGCTTGGCGACGCCGTCGTAGAACGCCTTGGACAGGGCCGCCTTGTCGATGGACAGGTGCATGGCCGCACGCACATGATCGTTGTCCATCGGCTTGACGTAGTTGGGAATCCGGATCATGTAGACCTCCGAGACGGGATAGGCCTTGGTCACGATGCCGGTCTTCGACGCCAGCCGATGCACTTCGCGCATCGGCAGTTGCGTGGCCATCCCGACCCGCCCGGACTCGGCCAGCGCGACGCGCGCCGAGCCTTCCGGCACGATCTGGAACACCACCTGCCTGATCGGGGGCGCGCCGCCCCAGTACTTGTCGAAGCCTTCCAGCACGATGCGCGAGCCGCGCTGGTGCTCCACCATCCGGTAGGGGCCGGCGCCGATCGGCTTGGCGTTGAAGCCCTCGGGCCCCACCTTCTCCATGTAGGCCCTGGGCACCACGTAGACGGCAAGAAAGGCCAGGTAGATCGGGGCGGCCGGTGTCGGCCGGTTGAACACGATGACGCCCTTGGTCGGCGAGCTCAGCTCGATATCGCGCAGGGTGTTGAGCATGCCGCCGACCAGCAGCTTTTTGTCGGCCTTCGCGCGCTCGGCCAGGCTGTAGCGGACGTCGGCCATCGTCATGCGCGTGCCGTCGTGGAACAGGATGTCGTCGCGCAGGGTGATCGCGAGACGGGTGGCCTTGTCGTCAAGCCACTTCCACTCCTTGACCTGGCGCGGTTCGAGCTTCAACTGCGGTGAGTAGCGCAACGGCGAATCGAATACCGACTGATACAGGCTCTGGATGGCGGGAATGGACAGCGCGTTCGGATCCCATGTCGGCACATCCACCGGGTAGGCGATCGCCAGGGTCGACTTGCCCACGGTCTGCGCGCCGGCCATCTGCCACGGCAGGAGCGCGCCCGCACCGGCAGCCAGTGCGCCGAGCAGCAGATGGCGTCGGGCCGGGTCCTGCAACGCCCGCTGGAGTTCGGCATCCTGGGCGCGCGGGAACTGGAAATCTGTCATGGTGCATTTCTCTTCCGGGTGAAGGGGAGTGCGAACCGTCGCGCAGCGGTGGTGCGTGGTGCGACCCATGGACGTTCATGGCTTGCCCGTTGCGCTCAGGGCCACGTAGGCGCTCTCTGCCGCCAGCACGAACCTGAGCATGCTGTCGTGCGCGGCGACCGAGTCATGGCGTGCAAAGCTCGTATACAGATCCTGCAGCCCGGCGACCACGACCGGATGGATACCGGACCCACGCAAGGTGGACATCCGCACGGTCAACACCTGGTCGGAACAACGCATGATCATCGCCGCCAGCCGCTTGTTGCGCACGGCGCCCAGCCAGGTCTCGCGGAAATCCACGTTGGCGCGGAACAGGCGCGGGAAATCCTCCGGGGCCTGGGCGGCCTTGGCCTCGCTCAGCGCTGCGCTCAACTGCGAGATGCCCGCCCGCGACAGGTCGCGAGCGGCGAGCGCCGCAGCACGCGGCTCCAGCAGCTTGCGCAGTTCGAACACTTCCATCACGTCCTTCGGATCCAAGGCGGGGATGCGATAGCCGCGCGCGGTACTGACCAAGACGCCCTCTGCCACCAGTTGCAGCAGGGCCTCGCGAACGGGCATGCGCGACATGCCCAACTGCGCCGCAATCTCGAGATCCACCATGCGATCGTCCGGCGTCACCAGGCCGGTGCGCAGCCGGCCGCGCAGGGCGTCGTAGGCGATGGCGCTGAGGCTCTGGCGGCTCTGCGGCTGCGCCGCCGGCGAGTCCTTCAAAGGAGAGGTCGAACGAGCCACGATGGGTTTCCGTATACGGTTTGATCTTGATCCGACATTCGATTCACGTTTTTGCCCCCCGAAAATGACCGCCGAAGCGGGCACGAAACGCAATGTTCCCTTTGCAGAAGCTGCTTCCTCGCTTTGTCAGTGGTTTCCAACTGGGTTCAGGCGTGAAGGACATTGACTTCAATGTGACACGAACAATATACTGTTGTCAACCGCTTCAAGCACGATTCCCGGCCGTGGTGGCCGGGGCGAAAAGCAGTGGAGCGCTTCCCCCCATGAACTCGCAAGCACCGCCGTTCGAGCATCCCTTCAAGATTCGGCTGGAACGGGGCACGGTGCTGCCCCTGGTGTGGCTGGCCCTCGGCAGCGCTGCGCTGGCCGAAATCGCCGCACGGTCCGTGCCGGCCGCCATCGTGCTCGACCTCCAGCATGGCCTGTGGGAGCGCGGATCGCTCGAGGCCGCCGCAGGCATTGCGGGGGTGTGCACTTCCGTCATTGCGCGGACGGCCGATTTTTCGGCGCCGGCCGTCGGCGCCGCGCTCGATGCTGGCGTGGCCGCAGTCATGGCGCCACTGGTGGAAAGCGCGGACGATGCGCGCGTCCTGGCCGGCGCCAGCCGCTATCCGCCGCAGGGCAGGCGCTCGGGCGGCGGCGTGCGGCCGCTGCTGGCGGGTGCCGACAGCATGCTGGCCGTCAACCGGCATGTTGCTGTAGGCGCGATGATCGAGACCGCGCTGGGTGCGCAGAACGCAGAGGCGATCTGTGCCGTCGCCGGCATCGACTTCATCTTCGTCGGCACTGGCGATTTGCAACTGTCGATGCCGGATGCCAGCCCCGGGCAACTGAAGGCCTGCTGCGCGCGCATCCGCGACATCGCCCACCGACAGGGCCTTCCCTGCGGGCTGTTCACCTCCGACGCTGTCGCCGCCCGGCAGGCGTTCGCCGAGGGCTACGAGTTGGCCGTGGTCGCCAATGACATCGGCCTGGCCGCACGCGGCTTCGCCGATGCGGTGCAGGCGGCCCGGTCCTGACCTTCCAGACGAAAGACCTTCCCCACATGCGCAATGAACAAGCCATCGATGCCCTGATCCGGGCGCTCGGCGCCGATCTCGTGGCCACCGGCCTCGGCATCCCTGACCGGCGCCACGGCGACTGGAGCGGCGTGCCGGCCAGCGTGCCGCGCGCTCTGCTGCGGCCATACAGCACCGGGCAACTGGCGCGCATGCTGCACATCTGCAACGCGTTCGGGCAGCCAGTGGTTGCGCAAGGCGGTCTGACGGGCCTTGCTGGCGGCGCTTGCTGCGCTCGCGGCGAAGTCGCGGTGAGCCTGGAGCGCATGAACGCAGTCGAAGAGGTCGATGCGATCTCCGGCACGCTCACCGCGCAGGCCGGTTGCACGCTCCAGGCGGTGCAGGAAGCCGCCGGGGCCGCCGGCTTCCTGTTCGCACTGGACCTGGGCGCGCGCGGTACATGCACCATTGGCGGCAACCTCTCCACCAATGCAGGAGGCAACCGGGTCATCCGCTACGGCACCATGCGCGACCAGGTGCTGGGCATCGAGGCGGTGCTCGCCGACGGCAGCGTGATCGGCGGCCTGCACAAGATGGTGAAGAACAACACCGGCTACGACTTGCGCCACCTTCTGGCCGGGGCCGAAGGCACGCTGGGTATCGTCACGCGCGTGGTGCTGAAGCTGCATCCGCAGCCACGGTCGGTGTCCACCGCCTGGTGCGGCCTGCCGGACTACGAAGCGGTGACCACGCTGCTGCAGCGCGCGCAGGCGGAACTACCGGGGGGCGTGTCGGCCTTCGAGGTGATGTGGCCCGGCTACCTCGACTTCATGATGGAGAAGGTCAAGGGATTGCGCGCACCGTTGCCGGGCCGTCACGCGATGAATGTGCTGATGGAAAGCGCAGGCGCCGACGATGTGCACCACCCTGCGGCCTTCGATGACTTCCTGGCCCGCATGCTGGAAGAAGGCGTGATCGGGGATGCCGCCGTAGCGCGCTCCAGCACCGACGCTCGCTCGCTGTGGGCGGTGCGCGATGCCACAGCGCAATTGCCTGTGCTGTTGCCCGGCATGGCGGCGTTCGACGTGAGCTTTGCGATCGCGGACATCGGCCGCGCTGCGCTGGAGTGCGAAGCCCTGCTGCGCGAGCGCTGGCCGAACGGCACCGCCCTGGTCTACGGCCATCTTGGCGACGGCAACCTGCATGTGATCGCGCATGCCGACGGCGGCCGGCCGGAGACCCGCGCGCAGATCGAAGAACGGGTGTACGACCTGACACGGCGTTACCGCGGCGCCGTTTCTGCCGAGCACGGCATCGGCCTGCTCAAGCGCAAGGTACTGGGCCACACGCGCAGCCCCGCAGAACTGGCGGCGATGCGCGCTGTGAAGAACGCGTTGGACCCCAAGGGCATCCTCAACCCCGGAAAGGTGATCTGAGCATGAATGCATCCAGGATCAAGTTCCGCATCTGGGCGCAGGGCGCCACGGACCATGTGGGCCACCGCACTTATCTGGCGCAGTTGCTACCGCACATGCAAGCCTGTGTCGACCCGGCGTTCGAGGTCGATTTCCACACCACCACGCCCTCCGTCACCACCGTGCATGCGCTGTCCGAGTTTCGCTTCTCGCGCGAGGTGATCCGCAACGCGATCCGCGCCGAGCGAGAGAGCTACGACGTGTTCTTCATGAACCACTTCCAGGATGTCGGCCTGTACGAGGCGCGCGCCTCGGTGAACATCCCGGTGCTGGGGCTGGGCGAGACCAGCCTGTTGCACGCTTGCACGCTCGGGCGCAAGCTGGGGCTGCTGGCCATCAACCACGCCTTCATCCCGACGCATGCAGACCAGGTACGGCGCTACGGCCTGGAGCGGCGTGTGGCCGGGATTCGCGCCGTCAACGCCACGATGGCCGACTGGATGGAGGCCTTTGCCTCGCCCGAGAAGAAGGCGCAGTTGGAACAGGTGTTTGTGCGCGAAGCCCGCCGGTTGATGGACGCGGGCGCCGACGTCATCGTGCCCACCGGCGGCATTCCCATGATGCTTTTCGGCGCACCGGGCGCTCATGTCGACGGCGCGCCCATCGTCAACGGTGTGACCGTGGTGCTGAAGGCCGCCGAAATGGCGGTGAATCTTCGCCGCCTGGGTGCCGCAGTCACCAGCCGCGTGGCGCACTCCGGGTTCGCGCTGCCGAACGAGAAGACGCTGGATGAGTTCCTGAACCACGGCTGATGCAGGCGAGCCGGTGCCGGCGTTCAAGGACAGGCTCGTCTGCGACGATGCTGCGGGCGAACTGCGCGATGGAGCGCGATGGAGCGCGCCGCTATTTACTGCTGCGGCCCGATGCACTGATGGCCATGTTTCGCCTGCTGCCGCCGGACACCCGTGCACTCACGCTAGGCGCGCTGGAACAGGCAGTGCACCGGCAAGGCTCGGACAGCGCGCGCGCCTACCTGGAGCACAGTGGCGGCGACGTCGAAATGCTGCTGACGATCATCGAGCGCACTTCGCCGCAGCTTGGCTCGGGCACCTGGCGCTTCGAAGCGGACGGTGATCGGCTGCGCCTCGAATCATCACCGCCCCACCATGGGATTTCTCATGGGAGCAATCGGGTGCAGCCACTCGTCATGATTTGAGAAAGTCTCGATGGAAATGGAATCGAGAAATGATGAGTTGCCAAGGCCCTTGGTGGAATCAGCCGGTGCGCACCGGGGAGGGCCCTTCATGCGCGGCCAGAGGGGGGAGGCTGGCCGGTGTGGTTTCTTCTTCCTGCCGCGCTTCGATTTTGACGATGACCAGCGACAGGTTGTCGCCATCTCCACGGGCCCGGAGGCGGGCTTTTTCTATCAGTATCTGCGTTGCTTCCCGGGGTGACAGCGCATCGACCACGGCGGCCAGCTCGGCCGTCGTGAAGTAATGCCAGACACCGTCGCTGCAAGCGAGCAGCGCATCGCCCGGCTGCAACTGCGCAATCAGATGGCGGGTCAGCGGGGGATCGCTGTCGGCGCCCAGGCAGTGGATCAGGATGTTCGATTGCGGGTGATCATTGGCCTGCTCCTCGGTCAGTTCGCCCCGGCTGACCAGTTCCTGCACATAGGAATGGTCGCAGGTGCGAAACGCCAGTTCGGCCCCCCGGAAATGGTAGATGCGCGAGTCGCCCGTGTGTATCCAGTGGCAGTCGCCCTGCGGGTTGATCAGAAAGGCCGCAATCGTGCTGTGGGGCTCCTGCTCGGACGAGATCGCGGTCAGCCGGATGACGATATGGGACTCTTGCACGATGCGCGCGAGCAGGTCCAGCGGGTCGTCGGTATCGGGCGAGTAGCGCTCGAACAGTTGCCGCGCTGTCATCATCACCTGGTCGGAGGCTTTGCGCCCGCCGCTGCGCCCGCCCATGCCATCGGCGACCACCGCCAGCACGCAGCCCTTGTGCCGCGCGTGGGCGATCAGTGTCACCTGGTCTTGCTGATGTTCCCGGTCACCTTTGTGGATGGCGGTGGAGGCGGTCAGTCGGTAGGTTTTGCTCATGCAGATGTGGTCGTGGGCGCCGGACATGCACAGGGCAGCCGTAGACGGCAGGATAAAGACGTATTATCCACACGCTTGTAACACTTGCTTGTTTCTCCATGTTTGCGGCCTCGCCTTGAAACCCGGTTTTCACCCACCTTGCGCGCCGCCGATGGAGCCACCGCTCGGGCCCACCGGGCCTGCGGGCCTGGATGCGCCGACGGCGCTGGCGGACATGGTGGCCGGGGTTTTTGCCCCGGGCGGCGTGCTGGCGCAGGCCGATGCGCATTTTCAACCGCGACCGGGGCAGACCCGGATGGCCATGGCCGTGGCGCGGACCATGGCCGCCGGCGGCCGCCTGGTGGTGGAGGCGGGCACCGGGGTGGGCAAGACCTTTTCCTATCTGGTTCCGGCGCTGCTCAGTGGCGAGCGGGTTTTGCTGTCCACGGCCACCAAGGTGTTGCAAGACCAGTTGTTCGCGCGCGACCTGCCCGGCCTGGCGCGGACGCTGGGCCTGCCCGTGCGCATGGCTTTGCTCAAGGGCCGCGCCAGCTATCTGTGCCTGCACCGCATGGAACTGGCGCGCCAGGATGCCCTGGCCCAAGAGCCTGGCGTGGCGCGCGCGCTGGCCAGCGTGCAGGACTGGTCGCGCCACACGCTGGCGGGGGATTTGGCGGAACTGACGGGGCTGGACGAGCGCTCGCCGGTGCTGCCCCTGGTCACATCGACCCGCGAGAATTGCCTGGGCACGCCCTGCCCGCGGTTTCGTGATTGCCATGTGCACCGGGCGCGGCGCGAGGCGCTGGCCGCCGACATGGTGGTCATCAACCACCATCTTTTCTTTGCCGATGGGGCGCTGCGCGAGTCGGGTCTGGCGCAACTGCTGCCCACGGTGCGCGTGGTGGTGTTCGATGAGGCGCACCAGATCAACGAGACCGGGGTGCAATTCCTGGGCACGCAACTGTCTACCGGCCAACTGCTGGACTTCGGTCGGGATCTGCTGATGGCCGGCCTGCGGCATGCCTGCGGCCTGGCGGACTGGAGCGGGCTGGCCGCCGGGCTGGAACTGGCCGCGCGCGATCTGCGCCTGGTGGCCGCAGCGCTGCCGGCCGGGACCCGGCTGCATTGGGGGCACGAAACGCCGCAAGGCGTTTCGTCGGCACCGCAAGGGCAAGGCGTGTCGGATCGAGAACGGGCGCCACAGGGCGCTCCCGACCCGGAGCCGGCACCGCAAGGCGTTCCAGCCCAGGCGTGGCAGAGCGCGCTGCAGCGCGTTGCATCGGCGGGCGCGCAGGCCTGCTCGGCGCTGGCGCCGGTCAGCGAGATGGCGCCGGACCTGCTGCGCCTGCACCAGCGGGGCTGCGAGTTGCTCGATGCCCTGGCCCGGTTCTGCGGCCCGGCACATCCCGACGCGGTGCGCTGGGTGGAGGTGGCTGCGCAACTGCGCCTGATCGAGTCGCCGCTGGACATTGCCCAGGTCATGCGCGAGCGTCTGCTGGCGCCGCCGGCTGGAGGCGATAGCCCGGAGAAACCCGCCGCAGGCCCGGGCAGGGCCTGGATTTTCACCTCGGCGACCTTGGGCGAGGACGAGCAACTGAGCTGGTTCACGCAGCGGGCGGGGCTGCAGGATGCGGAAATTTTGCGCGTCGCCAGTCCGTTCGACTACGCCGCGCAGGCCGCCTGGTACGTGCCGCGCCATTTGCCCGCGCCGGCGAGTCCGGCGCACAGCCCGGCGCTGGCGCTATGGGTGGGCAAGGCCGCAGAGCAGTTGGGCGGGCGCACGCTGGTGCTGACCACCACGCTCAAGGCCCTGCGGGCCATTGGCGCGGCGCTCCAGCAGCAGTTCGCCGCCGCCCCGGGCGCGCGGCTGCAGGTGCTGGTGCAGGGCCAGTGGCCCCAGCGGCGGCTGATGGAGCGCTTTCGCGCAGGCGCAGACAATGGCCAGCCGGGCTGCATCCTGGTCGCATCGGCCACGTTCCGCGAGGGTTTCGACGTGCCCGGGGAGGCTTTGCAACTGGTGGTCATCGACAAACTGCCGTTTCCGCCGCCGGGCGATCCATTGGTTCAGGCGCGCATGCGGCGCATCGACCAGGCCGGGGGCCGGTCGTTCAAGGACTATGCGCTGCCCGAGGCCGCCGTGGCGCTCAAGCAGGGCGCCGGGCGCCTGATCCGGCGTGAATCGGACCGCGGAATCCTGGTGCTCGGCGACACCCGGCTGCTCACCATGGGCTATGGCAAACGCTTGCTGGCCGCCTTGCCGCCCATGCGGAAACTGGCATCGGAGGACGAATTCGAGGCCGCCTTGCTGGCCCTTGCCCGTGGTGCTGCCTGCGCCGCCGGCGCTACCAGATCTTCCACCACGGCTCCTGCCGGCGCTTGAAGCCGCCGCTCATGAAGCTGCTTTGCGGGTAGGACTTGTCCATCACCCGGCGCGCGTCGTCGCGCAACGCGGTCATGCCCAGCGCATCGTAGGACTGGATCAGGATGTACAGCGCCTCTTCCTGCGCCGGAACGCCCTGGTAGTCGGACAGGGCCAAGTGGGCGCGGCCGATGGCCGCCACATAGGCGCCGTGCAGGTAGTAGTAGCGCGCCACATGCACCTCATACTGCGCCAGCGAGTTCACGATATAGGTCATGCGCTGGCGTGCATCCTGCGCGTAGCGCGATTGCGGAAAGCGGTTGGCGAGTTCCCTGAACGCCTCGAAGGAGTCTTTGGCGGCCTGCTGGTCGCGCTCGGACAGGTCTTCGCGCGAGATGAACGAGAACAGGCCCAGGTTGTCGTTGAAGTTCGCCAGGCCCTTGAGGTACAGCGCATAGTCCAGCGCCGGGCTGACGGGGTGCAGCTTCATGAAGCGATCCAGCGTGGCCACGGCCTGGGCTTTTTCGCCGGACTTGTAGTGTGCATAGGCCTTGTCGATCTGGGCCTGCTGCGCCAGTGGCGTGCCGGCAGCGCGGCCTTCGAGCTTTTCCAGCAGCGGCACGGCCTTGTCATAGGCGCCGCTGCTCATCTCGTCCTGCGCTTCGGCGCGGATGCGCTCGGTGCTCCAGCCCGCCGTCCGGTCTTCGGTGGTGCTCGAGCATGCAGCCAGCAGGGCTGCCAGCAGCAGGGCAGAAACCAGGGGCAGTGGGGCGGGCAGCATCGCAGGCGGCTTTCGGCAAATGGAACACGGAAAACACAGGCGGGAACACGGGCCTGCGCGGCATTGTAGCGGCGGCAGGCGGGCGCCCGGCAGGGCTGCCGTCGGGCTTCCTGGTCGGGCTTCCTACAATGGCGCCATGTTTGTCCATCTGCGCATGCACACCGAATTTTCCGTCGTCGACGGCACCAACCGGATCGACGAGGTGGCCCGGGCCGCCGCTGCCGACGGCCAGCCGGCGCTGGCCATCACCGATCTGAACAACCTCTTTGGCGCGGTCAAGTTCTACAAGGCAACCCGCAGCCAGGGCGTCAAGCCCATCGTCGGCGCCGAAATTTTTCTGCCGGGACCCGCCGGCGCAGCGCCGGCGCGCCTGATCGTTCTGGTGCAAAGCCACCAGGGCTACCTGAACCTGTCGGAACTACTGACCCGCGCCTGGACCCGTGGGGTCGTCAAAAACCAGGCGCTGTGCCACTGGGCCTGGCTGGAGGAGTTGGCCGAGGGCTTGATCGTCTTGGCCGGGGCGCAGGCCGGCCCCGTGGGGCAGGCGTTGCTCAAAGGCGATGGCGCCGGCGCTGCCGAGACGGCCTTGCGGCTGGCGGGGATGTTTCCGCACCGCTTTTTTATCGAGTTGCAGCGCGCCGGCCGCGCCGATGATGAAAGCCATGTCGCGGCTGCGGCCGCGCTGGCGGCGCGGTTGCGCCTGCCGGTGGTGGCGACGCACCCGGTGCAGTTTGCCCGTGCCGACGACTACGAGGCCCATGAGGCCCGGATCTGCATCGCCGAAGGCGACATCCTGGCCAACCCGCGCCGGCAGCGCAAATTCACCCGCGACCAGTATTTCAAGTCTGCGGCCGAGATGCAGCGGCTGTTTGCCGACCTGCCGTCGGCCCTGGCAAACACGGTGGAAATAGCCCGGCGCTGCAACCTCACGCTGGTGCTGGGCAAGCCGCAGTTGCCGGACTTTCCCACGCCCGGCGGCATGCCGATCGAGGCCTATTTCCGCGTCGCCTCGGTCAATGGCCTGGAGCAGCGTCTGCTGTGCCTGTACCCCGAGCCGGCACAGCGCGAGCAGCAGCGCCCGCGCTACCTCGCGCGCCTGGAGTTCGAGATCGGGACCATCGTCGAGATGGGCTTTGCGGGCTACTTCCTGATCGTCGGGGACTTCATACAGTGGGCCAGGAACAATGGCTGCCCGGTCGGGCCGGGGCGCGGTTCCGGCGCCGGCTCGCTGGTGGCCTATGCCATGGGGATCACCGACCTCGACCCGCTGGAATACAAACTGCTGTTCGAGCGCTTCCTGAACCCCGAACGGGTATCGATGCCGGACTTCGACATCGATTTTTGCCAGGCCAACCGCGACCGCGTGATCGATTACGTCAAGGACAAGTACGGCAAGGACGCCGTGAGCCAGATCGCCACCTTCGGAACCATGGCCGCCAAGGCCGCGATCCGCGACGTGGGCCGGGTGATGGACATGAGCTACACCTTCTGCGATGGCATCGCCAAACTGGTGCCGGCCAAGCCCGGCATCTCGTACACGTTGCAGTACCCGCCGAACCCGAAAAAGGAAGGCGACAAGAACCACTACGTGCTGGAACTGGAGCCGCAACTGGCCGAACGGATGCGCAAGGAAGAGGATGTCAGGACCGTGATCGAGATGGCGCAAAAGCTCGAGGGCCTGACGCGCAACATCGGCATGCACGCCGGCGGGGTGCTGATCGCCCCGGGCAAGCTGACGGACTTTTGCCCCCTGTACCAGCCGCCCGGCAGCGCATCGGCCGTGAGCCAGTACGACAAGGACGATGTCGAGGCCATCGGCCTGGTGAAGTTCGACTTTCTGGGCCTGGCCACGCTGACGATTTTGCAGCTTGCGCGCGAGTTCATCGTCGGGCGCCACAAGGGGCAGCAGGACTTCAGCTACGACGCGATCGCGCTCGACGACGGGCCGACCTACCGGCTGTTCTCCGAGGGCCAGACCGAAGCGGTGTTCCAGTTTGAAAGCCGGGGCATGCAGGGCATGCTCAAAGAGGCGCGCCCGAGCCGGCTGGGGGACCTGATCGCGCTCAACGCCTTGTACCGCCCCGGCCCGATGGACCTGATACCGAGCTTCATCAACCGCAAAAATGGCAAAGAGCCGGTGCTCTACCCGCACCCGCTGGTCGAGTCGGTGCTGGCCGAGACCTACGGGATCATGGTCTACCAGGAGCAGGTGATGCAGACCGCCCAGTTGCTCGGCGGCTACAGCCTGGGCGGCGCCGACATGCTGCGCCGGGCCATGGGCAAGAAAAAAGCCGAGGAGATGGCCGAGCACCGCGCCATCTTCCGCAAGGGGGCGGCGGAAAAAGGACTCAGCCAGGAGAAAGCCGACGAGGTGTTCGACCTGATGGAGAAGTTTGCCGGCTACGGCTTCAACAAGTCGCACGCTGCCGCTTACTCCCTGCTGGCCTACCACACGGGCTGGCTGAAGGTGCATTACACGGCCGAGTTCTTCTGCGCCAACATGACCGTGGAAATGGACGACACCGACAAGCTCAAGGTGTTGTTCGAGGATGCCCGCAAGATGGGCCTGGCGTTCGAGCCGCCGGACGTGAACCGGGGCGGGCATCGTTTCGAGCCGGTCAGCAACAAGATCATCCGCTACGGTCTGGGGGCCATCAAAGGCACGGGCCAGCAGGCCATAGAAGCCATCGTGGCCGCCCGCGAAGGGCGCGCGGAGGGGCCACGGGGCGCCTGCAGCGGACCGTTCAAGAGCCTGTTCGACTTTTGCGTGCGCGTCGATCGCGCGCGCCTGAACAAGCGCACGGTCGAGGCCTTGATCAAGGCCGGGGCTTTCGACTCCATCGAGCGCCACCGCGCGGCGCTGGTCGCCTCCATCGACCGGGCCTTCGATTTCGCTGCGGCCACGCTGGCCAACGTGAACCAGGGCAGCTTGTTCGACATGATGGGCGCTGACGCCCATGGGTCGAGCCAGCAGGAGCCGGAACTGGTGGGCGCCGCCCCCTGGGGCATCAGGGAGCAACTGATGCAGGAGAAAACCGCTGTCGGGTTTTACCTGTCGGGCCATCTGTTCGACGAAGTGGCCGCCGAGGTGCGACGTTTCGTGCGCACGGCGATCGATGAACTGACCGATAGCCGCGAGCCCCAGTTGCTGGCGGGCATCGTCTGCGACTTGCGCGTCATCAACGGCCAGCGCGGCAAACTGGCCCTGTTCCGGCTGGACGACAAAACGGGGGTCATCGAAAGCTCTGCGGACGAGGCTTTGTTCGACAGGCACCGCCAGCAACTCAAGGAAGACGAGTTCGTGGTGCTGCAAGGGCGCTTGCAACCCGACCATTTCAGCGGCGGGCTGCGGCTCAAGGTGCAGCAGGTATGGGACTTGGCCGCAGCGCGCTGCCGGTTCGGCAAGTACCTGCATGTGGTGCTGCGGGACGAAGCGCCCGACCAACTGCCCGACATTGCGCGCCTGGTGCGCGAATTCGCGCCGCGCAGCGAGGAGACGGACGAAGGCGAGTCGCTGCTGCACAGACTGCGCGTGCGCATCGGGCTGCGCTGCAGCGCCGAGGATGCGGCCGCTGTCGCCGAACTGCAACTGGGCGAGAGTGCAGGCTTTTACCCCAGCGATGCCGCGTTGGCGGCCTGGACGGCGCAGGCCGGCGCTGCGCGCGTGGTGTACGACGATGCTGCGGGCGCGGCATGAAAGCAAATATTGGCTGCGGCAACCGCTGGTGTTGCAGCAGCCGGCTGCGCGGGTCGCTAAAATGAATTTCATGGCAACACGAGCACCCACCCTGCCGCCCGCCACGCGGCCAGCGCCCGATGATGGCGGTGCGGTCGTGCTCGAGCGCCGCCCCGAAAAGACCCCTCCGCCGCAGATGTACCAGGTGGTGATGCTCAACGATGACTACACGCCGATGGAGTTCGTCATCGTGGTGCTGCAGGAGTTCTTCAGCAAAGACCGCGAAACCGCGACCCGGATCATGTTGAAAATCCACCTCGACGGCAAGGGCATCTGCGGCGTGTATTCACACGATGTCGCTGCCACCAAGGTCGATCAAGTGCTCGATGCCGCGCTCAAGGCCGGCCACCCGCTGCAATGCGTCAGCGAACCTGTTGCATGACAGGACATCGATCCCGATCTACAGTCATCCCTTGACCAGGCAAGCAACAAAGGAGTTCACATGATTGCCCAAGAACTGGAAGTCAGCTTGCACATGGCCTTCGTCGAGGCCCGTCAGCAGCGCCACGAATTCATCACCGTCGAGCATCTGCTGCTGGCATTGCTCGACAACCCCAGCGCCGCCGAGGTGCTGCGCGCCTGCTCGGCCAACATCGATGACCTGCGCGCAGCGCTGGCCAACTTCATCAAGGACAACGCGCCCCAGGTGGCCGGCACCGACGAGGTCGACACCCAGCCCACCCTGGGCTTTCAGCGCGTGATCCAGCGCGCGATCATGCATGTGCAGTCCACGGGCAATGGCAAGAAAGAGGTCACCGGCGCGAATGTGCTCGTGGCCATCTTCGGCGAGAAGGATTCGCACGCCGTGTACTACCTGCACCAGCAGGGCGTCACCCGCCTGGATGTGGTCAACTTCATTGCCCACGGCATCAAAAAAGGCGAGCCGCCCGAGCCTGTCAAGTCGGACAGCCCGGCTGAAGGCGAAGAAAACGTCGCCGTCGAGCGCAACAACGAGAAGGCTTCGCCGCTGGAGCAGTTCACCCAGAACCTGAACCAGGCCGCCAAGGAAGGCCGGATCGACCCGTTGATCGGGCGCCACTACGAGGTCGAGCGCACGATACAGATCCTGTGCCGCCGGCGCAAGAACAACCCGCTGCTGGTGGGCGAAGCCGGCGTGGGCAAGACCGCCATCGCCGAGGGCCTGGCCTGGCGCATCACGCAAAACGACGTGCCCGAGATCCTGGCCGAGGCCGTGGTGTACTCGCTGGACATGGGCGCCTTGCTGGCCGGCACCAAGTACCGGGGCGATTTCGAGCAGCGCCTCAAAGGGGTGCTCAAGTCGCTCAAGGACAAGCCCAACGCCATCTTGTTCATCGACGAGATCCACACGCTGATCGGCGCCGGAGCCGCCTCGGGGGGCACGCTCGACGCCTCCAACCTGCTCAAGCCGGCGCTCTCCAACGGCCAGCTCAAGTGCATCGGCGCCACCACCTTCACCGAGTACCGCGGCATCTTCGAGAAAGACGCAGCGCTGTCGCGGCGCTTTCAGAAGGTGGACGTGGTCGAGCCCAGCGTGGCCGAGACCATAGACATCCTCAAGGGCCTCAAATCCCGCTTCGAAGAGCATCACAGCGTCAAGTACGCGGCGGCGGCCCTGCAGGCGGCGGCCGAGCTCAGCGCCAAGTACATCAACGATCGCCACCTGCCGGACAAGGCCATCGACGTGATCGACGAAGCCGGCGCCGCCCAGCGCATCCTGGTGTCGAACAAGCGCAAAAAAACCATCGGCAAGGCCGAGATCGAAGAGATCGTGGCCAAGATCGCGCGCATTCCGCCGGCCAACGTCTCCAACGATGATCGCAGCAAGCTGCAGACACTGGAGCGCGACCTCAAAAGCGTGGTGTTCGGTCAGGACAAGGCGCTGCAAGTGCTGGCCAGTTCGGTCAAGATGGCGCGCTCGGGCCTGGGCAAGGGCGACAAGCCGATCGGCTCGTTCCTGTTCAGCGGCCCCACCGGCGTCGGCAAGACCGAGGCGGCCCGGCAACTGGCCTACATCATGGGCATCGAGCTGATCCGCTTCGACATGTCCGAATACATGGAGCGCCACGCGGTCAGCCGCCTGATCGGCGCCCCCCCCGGCTACGTCGGCTTCGACCAGGGCGGGCTGCTCACCGAAGCCATCACCAAAAAGCCGCATGCCGTGCTGCTGCTCGATGAAGTCGAAAAAGCGCACCCGGACATCTTCAACGTGCTGCTGCAAGTGATGGACCACGGCACGCTGACCGACAACAACGGGCGCAAGGCCGACTTCCGCAACGTGCTGATCGTGATGACCACCAACGCCGGCGCCGAGACCATGAACAAGGCCAGCATCGGCTTTACCAACCCGCGGCAGGCGGGCGACGAGATGGCCGACATCAAGCGCCTGTTCACGCCCGAGTTCCGCAACCGGCTCGATGCCATCGTCAACTTCAAGGCCCTCGACGAGCAGATCATCCTGCGCGTGGTCGACAAGTTCCTGCTGCAACTGGAAACCCAACTGGCCGAAAAGCGGGTCGAAGTCACCTTCACCGACGCGCTGCGCCAGCACCTGGCCAAGAAGGGCTTCGACCCGCTGATGGGCGCCCGTCCGATGCAGCGCCTGATCCAGGACACGATCCGCCGTGCGCTGGCCGACGAACTGCTGTTCGGCCGCCTGACGGAAGGGGGGCGCCTGACGGTGGACATCGAACCCAAGACCGACGACAAGGGGCAGGAAACCTCCGAGGTGCTGCTGGACATCCAGCCCCTGCCGAAGAAGGAACGCTCTGCCCGGGCCGAGCCGACGGAGCCTGAAGAGGCGACGGCAGACTGACATCCGCCCCCGGCGGATCTGCGGCAGCGCGCTGGCGGGCAGATCGGGTTGCGTCTCGTCATGACTGAACCCGATCTGTCTTTTCTCGACCCCGCTGCGTGGCGGCATCTCGCTCCCGTCGCTCCCGTCGCACCCGTCGCACCCCTTGCGGCGCAGCGCGCGCCTGCCGCCGGCCTGTCCGCCGAGGCCCTGGTGGCCGAGCTCGAGCGCCAAAACGAGGTCTTGCGCTACAGCCAGGCCGTGGCCGAGAGCACCTACGAGCGCTTCGAGACATTGTTTGCCAGCGTGCCCCTGGCGCTGATGGTGCTCGATTCGCATGACGTGGTGGTGCAGGCGAATGCGATGGCGCACCGCTCTTTTCAACCCGGTGAACGCGACCGGCCGCTGACGGCCCTGCTGCCTTTTGTGCGCGCCCAGGATGCGCCGCGTGTGCAGGCCGCCTTTGCCCAGGCCCGGAATCAGGGGCACAGCCAAGCCAAGGAGGTGGTGTTCGCGATCGGCGCGGACGGGCGCATCACCGGCGACCTGCATATTGCGCGCATCGAGGCGCCGCAGGATGCCCTGCCGCAGTTCCTGTGCGCAGTGATCGACCAAGGCCCGCTGCTGGCCGAGCGGCAGGCGTTGCAGCGCAGCGCGCGCGCGCTGCAACAGCGCAACGGGCAGTTGCACGCCAGCCAGAAGCGGCTGGCCGCCGTGATCGATGCGGCGCTCGATGCCATCGTCTGCGTCGACCAGCACCAGCGCATCACGGTGTTCAACCCCCGGGCGGCGGCATTGTTCCAGTGCCACGCCAGCGATGCGCTGGGCAGCCGGCTGGAGCGCTTCCTGCCCGATGCCGCTGCGGTCTTGGCGCAGGCCCGCAGCGGCACCCGGGAGATGATGGCGCAAAGCGCCAGCGGCCAGCCATTGGCGCTGGAGGTGAGCCTGTCGTTCGAGCGCCATGCCCAGGGCCAGACCACCACCGTCTTCGCGCGCGACCTGACGGGCCGCAAAAAGGCCGAGGCCGAGCGCAACGAACTGGAGGCGCAGTTGCGCGAGTCGCACAAGATGCAGGCCGTGGGCACGATGGCCGGCGGCATTGCGCACGACTTCAACAACATCCTGGGCGCCATCCTCGGCAACGTGGCGCTGGCCCAGGCCGACTGCGCGCCAGACTCGCCGGTGCTGCAAAGCCTGCTCGAAATCGACAAGGCCGGCCGCCGCGCGCGTGACCTGGTGCGCCAGATCCTGACCTTCAGCCGCAACCAGCCGCCACAGCGCTCGGTCTTGTCGCTGGCCGATATGGTGCACGACACCGAACGCCTGTTGCGCGTCACCCTGCCCCCCGCCATCGGGCTGCAGATGCAGTTGCAACCGGGCCTGCCATGGGTGCTGGCCGATGCCACGCAGGTCGGGCAGGCGCTGCTGAACCTGTGCACCAACGCCATCCATGCCATCGGCAGCGGGCGCGGCAGCATCCATGTCGAGGCCGCCACGGTGTCGGCCGACCAGCACCTGATCGAGCGGCTGGGCCTGGCGCCCGGCGACTACGTGGCACTGAGCGTGCGCGACACCGGCCCCGGCATGGACGCCGCCACGCTGGAGCGCATCTTCGAGCCTTTCTTTACCACCAAGCCCGTCGGCCAGGGCACGGGCCTGGGCCTGGCCGTCGTGCATGGCGTGATGCGCAGCCACGAGGGCAGCGTTGCCGTGCACAGCAGGCCCGGCCAGGGCAGTTGCTTCACGCTGTACTTTCCGGTGGCGCCCGGCAGCGCGCAGCAGGCAGCGGCCGGGCCGGAACCGGTCGCGCCCGCCCTTTTTCCGGGCAACACTTCGGGCAACACTCCGGGCAGCGCGCCGGCCAACGCGTCGGCCGACATGCCGGGCCGCACGCCGGGCCTGCCGGAGAGCGCGCCACGCAAGCAGCCGCATGTGATGTATGTCGACGATGACCCGGCCCTGGTGTTTCTGGTGCAACGCCTGCTGCGCCGCCGGGGCTATGCGGTCAGCGGCTACAGCGACCCGCGCCAGGCCCGCGCCGCATTGCGCGCCGCGCCGCAGGACTATGACCTGCTGGTCACCGACTACAACATGCCCGGTTTCTGCGGCGTCGATCTGGTGCGTGAAGCCCGCTCGATCCGCCCGGAACTGCCCGTGGCCCTGACATCGGGCCATGTGACGGCCGAAATCGAGCAGGCCGCGCTGGCCGAAGGCGCGCGGGCGCTGATCCACAAACCCGACGATGTGCAGGCACTGTGCGCCACGGTGCAGGGCCTGTCACGCCAAACTTCAGTCGGCGGGGCGCCAGGTTGGCCACCATCACGGTGTGTTTGCCGATCAGATCTGCCGGCTGGCAGGCGCTGGCGATGCCGCTGAACACCTGGCGCTGGCGGCCTTCGCCGATGTCCAGTGTCAGGCGCAGCAGCTTGGTCGAGCCTGCCACGGCCTCGCAGTCGACGATCAGCGCAACGCGCAGGTCGACGCGGTCGAAGTCGTCGATGCCGATGCCGGGGGCCAGGGCCTGGCCGCCGGGTTCTTGCGCGCCGGCAGCGGCGGTCTGCGCAGCGGCCGGGGGCTGGAACAGGGCGGCCAGTTGCTCGGGCGTCACGCGCTGCATCAGGTGCTGGTAGGGCGCGATGGCCTGCACAGCGCCGCCCGCATCCCACCGCTGCATGTCCTGGCCGACAAAGTCCTGCGCGGCGCGGGCCAGGGCGGGCAGCACGGGCGACAGGTAGCGTGTGAGCGTGGCGAAGGCGTTGATCAGCACCGAGCAGACCTGGTGCAGCGCCTGCCCGTTCGCTGCATCCTTGGCCAATTCCCAGGGCTTGTTCCGGTCGACATAGGCGTTGACCTTGTCGGCCAGCAGCATGATCTCGCGCGTCGCCTTGCCGAACTCGCGCGCCTGGTACCACTGCGCGATGGTGTCGCGGGCGCCATGCAGATCGGCCAGCAGGGCCAGGCCGGCGGCGCCGAAGTCGCTGGTCAGCCGGCCGGCGAAGCGCTTGGTCAAAAAGCCCGCAGCGCGGCTGGCAATGTTCACGTATTTGCCGATCAGGTCGCTGTTCACGCGCACCATGAAGTCCTCGGTGCCGAGGTCCATGTCCTCGTTGCGCGCGCTCAGTTTGGTCGCCAGGTAGTAGCGCAGCCACTCGGCGTTCATGCCCAGGCTCAGGTATTTGAGCGGGTCCAGGCCCGTGCCACGGCTCTTGCTCATCTTCTCGCCGTTGATGGTCAAAAAGCCGTGCACGAACACGTTGTCCGGCGTCTTGCGCCCGCTCAGGTGCAGCATCGCGGGCCAGAACAGGGTGTGGAAGGTGACGATGTCCTTGCCGATGAAGTGGTACTGCTCCAGCGCCGGGTCGGCCATGTAGGCGTCGTAGTTTTGGCCGCGCTTTTCCAGCAGGTTCTTCAGCGCCGCCAGATAACCCACCGGCGCGTCGAGCCAGACATAGAAGTATTTGCCCGGCGCATCGGGAATTTCGATGCCGAAGTAGGGCGCATCGCGGCTGATGTCCCAGTCATCGAGGCCCTCGCTGCGGCTGCCGTCGGGGTTGCTGCGCAGGCCAAACCATTCCCGGACCTTGTTGGCCACCTCGGGTTGCAGTTTGCCGTCTTGCGTCCAGCGCTGCAGAAACGCCACGCAGCGCGGGTCGGAGAGCTTGAAGAAGAAATGCTCGGAACTCCTGAGCTCGGGCTTGGCGCCGGACAGGGCCGAGACCGGGTCGATCAGCTCGGCGGGCGCATACACCGAGCCGCACTGCTCGCAGTTGTCGCCATACTGCTCCTTGGCGTGGCAGCGCGGGCATTCGCCGACGATGTAGCGGTCGGGCAGGAACATGCTCTTGCCGGGGTCGAAGAACTGCTCGATGCTGCGCCGCTCGATCAGCGAACCATCGGCGCGGTCGCGCAGGTCGCGGTAGATCTGGCGCGCCAGTTCGTGGTTCTCCGGCGCATCGGTGCTGTGCCAGTTGTCAAAGCTCAGGTGAAAGCCGTCCAGGTACGGCTTGCGGCCTGCCGCAATGTCGGCCACGAACTGCTGTGGCGTCTTGCCGGCTTTTTCGGCGGCAATCATGATCGGCGCGCCATGGGTGTCGTCTGCGCCGACGAAGTTCACTTCGTGGCCCTGCATCCTCTGAAACCGCACCCAGATGTCGGCCTGTATGTACTCCATCAGGTGGCCGAGGTGGAACGGGCCATTCGCGTAGGGCAGGGCGGTGGTGACGAAGAGCTTGCGTGTCGACGGCATGGTGGGGGCGGCTTTCTCGGGCGAAGCCGGCAATTTTAGGCGTTTGCCGCGCTGCCCCGGTGCCGCGCCGGGATGGCCGCGCCGCTATCGCTCCAGCCGAAGAAGCGGCAGACCTGGCTGCGCATGGCCAGGGTGTCGGCCCGGCCCAGGGCCATTAGTTCCTGCGTGTAGCCGGCCTCGAACAGCAGGTAGCTGGCCAGCGCCGCGCCGCGCACGTCGGCCATGTTGGCGCTGACGCCGAGCGTGCCCAGCATGGTGCGGATCGGCGCGGGCAGGTCGCCCACATGGCGCGCGGCCATGGCGTCGAGCCGCTGCGAGGGGGCAATCACCAGCAGTTCGATGGGGCGCAGCGCGCTGTGCCGGCGCCGTTCTTCGGGAATCAGCGCCAGGGTCTGGTTGATGCGCTGCATCCGCTCCACATCGACCGCCAGCGCATCGAGAAAAATGCTCGACAGCGCATGCCCTGCCATCTGCGCCAGCGTCGGGTAGCCGGCGGCGGGGCTGGCGCCGGTGTCGTCCCTGGGCTCGTGCATGCGGCCCGCGCCAATGACCAAAATGCGCTCTGCTCCGAGGTGGATCGCGGGCGCCATCGGGGCCGACTGGCGCATCGAGCCGTCGCCAAAATACTCGGTGTGCCCGTCCACCGTGAGGCCCTTGGCCGGAAAGATGAACGGGATGGCCGAGGAGGCCAGCAGGTGCTGGTGCGTGATGCGATCCGGCATGGCCTTGCGCTGCGAGCGCACCCAGGGCTGCATCGGTTCGGCCGACTCGAAAAAAGTCACATGCTCGCCCGAGCTGTAGCTCGATGCCGACACGGCCAGCGCCCTCAGATGCCCCTTGCGGATCAGCCTGGGCAGGCGCGCCAGCGGCACCATGCGGACCAGCAGCCGTTCCAGCGGCGCGTTGTCCAGCAGCGAGCGCGGGCGCATGCGCCGCCAGCGGGCCAAGGCCCAGCCCAGCGACATCAGCGTCAGCCAGCGCGCGCCGCTGCGCATCACGCTCAGCGAATCGGCGCCGTACACCTGCGCGGCATGGATCTGGCGCCAGACCCGGGCCATGCGCTGCACCGCGCGGTCGAAGTGGTCGGCGCCCGAGGCCAGCGCTGCCGCGTTGATGGCCCCGGCCGAGGTGCCGGTGATGATCGGAAAGGGATTGGCCTGGCGCCCCGCCCCGCAGACCCGGCGCAGGTCGGCAATCGCCTCCAGCACCCCGACCTGGTAGGCGGCCCGGGCGCCGCCGCCGGTCAGCAGCAGGCCGGTGGCGGGCGTTTCCGGGGCAGCCCCGGGGGCTTGCGGGCCGGCGCAGGCGGGCATGGTCGCCGCCTACCGGGCCTCGATCCGGTGCGCGGCAATCACGCCGCCCAGCAGCCGGGCGTCGGCCTGGATGCGGTTGGCCAGCCCTTCGGGCGAGGAGCCGACCGTCTGCCAGCCCTGCTGGAACAGCTTGTCGCGCATTTCCTGGCGGCGGGCCAGGTCGCCGATCAGCGCGGCCAGCCTGGACCGAATGGCGGCGGGCATGCTCGCCGGGGCGGCAAAGGCATTCCAGATTTCGAGTTGGAAATCCTCGATGCCGGCTTCCGCCAGACTCGGCAGTTCCGGGGCCAGCAGGCTGCGTCCGGCAGACGTGACGCCAATCGCGCGCAGCTTGCCGGCGCGCACCTGGGCCTGCGCCAATGCCGGGGGCAGCAGCGCCATCTGCAACTGCCCGCCCAGCAGCGCGCTGGCCACCTGCGCATAGCCGGGGTAGGGCACATGCACCGGGTTGATGCGGCTGCGCGACTTGAGCAGTTCGGTGCCGATATGGCCCACCGTTCCCACCCCCGGCGTGCCGTAACTCCAACGGTCGCCGCCTTTGCGGGCGGCGGCGAAAAAGTCCCGGGCGCTGGCGGATACGCCAGACGGGTCCACGGGCGCGGTCAGCACCAGCGGGGCGGTGCCGATCAGGCTCAGCGGCGCAAAATCCTGGAGCGGGTCATAGGGCAGGGCCGGGTTCAGTTGCTTGGCGATGGTCAGGTTGCCATTGATCATCAGGCCGATGGTGTGGTCATCGCGCGCCTTGGCCACGGCATCGGCGGCAATGTTGCCGCCCGCCCCCACCTTGTTGTCGACGATCACGGGCTGGCCCAGGGCCTTGGACAGAGGTTCGGCGAACAGGCGCGCGGTCAGGTCGGGGGATGAACCGGCCGGAAAGCCGACGATGATCTTCAGGGGCTGGTTCGGCCATGCCGGGGGGGCTGCACCCTGGGCCCCCCAGCAGGCTGCGCTCGCCAATGCGACGAGCCACAGCCAGGAATGACGGCAAACGAGGCGTGACATGGGGTCTCCTTGAATCTTCGGGGCAGAAACGGCGCGGGGCCCGGTCAGGGGCCCCGTGAGGCAACTCTTTGCCGGCGTATTCGCTTGGGCAAGCTCAGGCGTATTTGACCAGCGCCTGCTTCATTTTCTTCATGGCCGCCACCTCGATCTGGCGGATGCGTTCGGCGCTCACGCCGTAAATGGCGGCCAGATCGTGCAGCGTCATGCCGCCTGTTCCGTCATCGTTGACCTTGAGCCAGCGCTCTTGCACGATGCGCCGGCTGCGCTCGTCCAGGCTGGCCAGCGCCTTGGCAATGCCATCGGTGGCCAGCGCATCCCGCTGGCGCGACTCGATCAGCGCCGTCGGCTCGTGCGAGGCATCGGCCAGGTAGGCAATCGGGCCAAAGGCCTGCTCGCCATCGTCCGATGGCGCCGGGTCGAGCAGCACATCGCCGCCGGACATGCGGGTTTCCATCTCGATGACTTCTTCGCGCTTGACATGGAGCTGCGCCGCGACGGCGTCGATTTCGTGCTCGGACAGCGTGTCGCGGTAGGTGGCAGCATCGGTGGCGCCGGCGTCGGCCTTGAAGCCCTGCTTCATCGAGCGCAGGTTGAAGAACAGCTTGCGCTGGGCCTTGGTGGTTGCCACCTTGACCATGCGCCAGTTCTTCAGGATGTATTCGTGGATCTCGGCCTTGATCCAGTGCATGGCGTAGCTGACCAGGCGCACGCCCTGGTCGGGGTCGAAGCGCTTGACGGCTTTCATCAGGCCGATATTGCCTTCCTGTATCAGGTCGCCGTGCGGCAGGCCGTAGCCCAGGTATTGGCGCGCAATCGACACCACCAGGCGCAGGTGCGACAGCACCAGCCGGCCAGCGGCGTCCAGATCGTTGTGTTCCTTGAACTGGCGCGCGTAGCTTTGCTCTTGCTCATACGTGAGCAGGGGCAGGCGGTTGACGGCGGCAATATAAGCGTCGAGGTTGCCCAGCGCAGGCACCAGCGTCCAAGGGTTGGCGGGAGCCAGGCTCAGCGTTGCGGAGCCGGATTGAATGGTCATTGCAAGAATCCTTTCCTCTGCCCAATCTTCCCAAGTGGGGGAATGTTAGCACTCTCTGCGATCGAGTGCCAAGGCCGGAGTTCCGTCGGCTGCTGCGTTCAGGCGGCCGGCGTCGAACGGGCCAGCAGTTCCTGCGCGCGCGAGCGGGCGCTGGCCATGCTGCGCGAGCGCAGATGGCCGTAGCCGCGCATGCGCTCGGGATGAGGCCAGCGCGAGTGGGCGCGCTGTGCCCCGGGAAGATTTTTTGCCGTTCGGCCATTCGGCCGTGCGCACGCGCTTGCCGTGTCACGCCCTGCGCGGCGCTCGCGCTGCTGCTGCTGCGTCATCGGCAACCGGACCAGCGCCTGCGTCCCGGTAATGAAGATGCGCCCCTGGCGCAGCGTGTATTTGTCGTCCGGGTTGACGGTGGCGCAGCGGGCAGCACGCAACACGGCGGCGCTTCCTGCTTCGACCTGGTGCGGACATTGACCAATGTCGTGCAGACACTTGTTTATCTACCTGTGTATGTTGGCACTTGTCTTGCAATCTGTTCATTGGTGTAAATACTATTGGACATGGCACTTGCCAAAGACTACAAACCGGTTTCGCGATGGCTTGCCATCGTGTCCCGGCGCCTGCGCTTCAGGCGTCGCCCCGGTTTTCATCCCGTGAAGGAGTTTTCCGATGGACATCCAGCGCATTCGGCCCAACGCCCGCATGAGCGCCGCCGTGGTCTGCAACGGCCTGGTTTTCGTCGCCGGTCAGGTGGCCGACGATGCCAGCGCCGATGTGGCGGGGCAGACGACGCAGATTCTGGCCAAGATCGATCAGTTGCTGGCCGAGGCCGGCAGCAGCAAGGAGCGCATCGTGAGCGCCAACATCTGGCTCGCGGATATCGCTACCTTCGGCCAGATGAACGGCATCTGGGACGCCTGGGTGCCGGCGGGCGAGCCGCCGGCGCGCGCCTGCGTGGAGTCCAGGCTCGCGTTCCCGCAGTACACGGTGGAGATCGCCGTGATCGCGGCCCAGGGCCGTTGATGCGATGAAAACCGTCATCCTCGGCGCTGGCGTGGTCGGCGTGGCGACGGCCTACTACCTGGCCCGGGAGGGGCACGAGGTGCTCGTGATCGAGCGCCAGCCAGAGGTGGCGCGGGAGACCAGCTTTGCCAACGCCGGGCTGGTGGCCCCCGGGCATTCCTACACCTGGGCGTCGCCGAAGGCGCCCGGGATCTTGCTCAAATCGCTGTTCCTCCAGGGCCAGGCCCTGCGCTTGAAACTGCGCCTGGATCCGCCAATGTGGGCCTGGGGCTTGCAGTTTCTGCGCCATTGCACCACCGCGCGCTGGCGCCAGAACACGACGCGCAAACTGCACCTGTGCCGCTATTCGCAGCAACTGCTGCAAGCGCTGACGGCCGCCGAGCGCCTGGAGTATCAGCGCACCGAAGGCGGGGCGCTCTACATCTACCGGGACGCGCCAGCCTTGGAGCGCGGGATCGAGGCGATGCGCGTGCTGTCCGACGCCGGCCTGCCGTTGCAGACCCTGACGCCCGGGCAACTGGCGCAGCGCGAGCCGGCATTGGCCGACGCGCAAGCGCAGATCGCCGGCGCGATTTTCTGCCCCAGCGACGAAAGCGGCGACGCCCGCCTGTTCACCTGCCAACTGGCACAACGCTGCGAGCGCATGGGCGTGCAGTTCCTGATGAATCGCCCGATCGAAGGCTGGGAGCACAGCGCCGATCGCATCTCGGCGGTGCGCACGGCCGGCGGCGCCGTGGCCGGCGACCACTTCGTGCTGGCGCTGGGCAGCTATTCGCCGATCCTGGCGTCGCGCCTCGGATACCGCCTGCCCATTTATCCGGTCAAGGGCTATTCGGTGACGCTGCCGATCCGCCCCGGCGACCAGGCGCCGACCCTGGGCGGCGTAGACGAGCATCACCTGGTGGCCTGGGCACGGTTCGGCGACCGTTTGCGCCTGACCGCAACGGCCGAGTTCGCCGGCTACGACACCGGGCATGTGCCGCAGGACTTCGACGGCATGCTCGCGCTGGCGCGCCAACTGTTTCCCCGGGGCGCGGACTACGACCGCCCCGAGTACTGGTCCTGCCTGCGCCCGATGACGCCATCCGGCGCGCCCATTCTGGGCCGCACGCGCCATCGCAACCTGTTTCTGAACACCGGGCATGGCCACATGGGCTGGACGATGGCCTGCGGCACTGCCCGCATCGTCAGCGACATCATCTGCGGGCGCCCGCCCGGGCACAGCCTGGAGGGGCTGACCCATGAGGCAGGAGGGTAGTCCAGTGCGCCATGCCGTCGACCTCGAGCGCGCTGCGCCCTATACCGTCTTGCCGTTTCGGATGGATGCCGGATTGATGGCGCGCGCGGCCATCGGACTGGTGGTGCTGGCCAGCGACCAGACCATGGAATACGAGTGGCGCCGCATCCTGACCGATGTCCCCGGCCTGGCGTTCTTCGCGGCGCGCATGCCCAGCCCGGCGGACATCTCGCCCGGTTCGCTCGCGGCCATGGAAAAAGACATTGCCGGCGCAGTCGATCTGCTGGTTCCCGGCGTCGCGCTGCACGTGGTGGCGTTCGGCTGCACTTCCGGGACCATCGTCATCGGCGAGCACCGGGTCTTCGGTCATCTTCGCGCCGCCAGACCCCAGGCGCGCTGCACCAGCCCCATCACCGCAGCCATGGCCGGGCTGCACCAGCTCGGGGCCAGGCGCATCGCGCTGATCTCCCCCTATGTCGCGGCGATCAACGCACTTTTTCGGCGCCACATCGAGGCCGATGGCGTGCAAGTGGCGCGCATTGCTTCGTTCAACCACGCCAACGACGCGCAAGTGGCGCGCATCGACCGCGCATCGCTCGAAAGCGCCATCGTCGGCGCCGGTTCCGCTGCGGATGTCGACGCGGTCTTCGTCGCCTGCACCAGCCTGCGCATGTGCGAGCTCACGCGCGATGTCGAGCAAGCGCTGGGCAAGCCGGTCATCTCCAGCAACAGCGCGATGGCCTGGCATGCGCTGCGTCTGGCCGGCATCGATGACCGGCTCCCGCGATGGGGGCGGCTGTTCGAGCAGCCAGCGGGCGCCAGGGCCGGCGGCCCGGACCCCGGCCGGCTTTCGCAGGCATTTTTTCTTGGGAGTTCCTGATGAAAAAACGCAGTTGGCTTGCAGCGTGCGCCGCTGTCGCGTTGCAGGGCGCGCTGTGCACGCCCTGGTCCGCGCTGGCGCAGGCCAGCATACCGATCGGTGCCGTGCTGCCGTTGACCGGCCCGTCCGCCACCATCGGCGAGGACATCCGCCGCGGCATCATGCTCGGCGTCGATGAGGTCAACGCCAACGGCGGCGTGCTCGGCAAGAAACTGGCGCTCATCGTCGAGGACTCGGCGAACAACCCGAGCACGGCGCTGACCGCTGCCCGCAAACTGGCCACGGTGGACAAAGTCCCTGCCGTCATCGGCGAATACTCTTCGAGCATTACCCTGCCGATGGCGCAGTACCTGGTCAAGGAAGGCGTCGCGCATGTCAACATCGGCAGCAGCAGCACCAAGGTGCGCGCGTTGGGCGGGTCCGCTTACAGCCTGATCGGGCTGGAAGACGCCGGCAATCGCCATGCGGCGCGGGATACCTACGGCATGGGCTGGCGCAAGATCGCCGTCATCGTGCCCAACAACGCCTTTGGGCAGGGCGTGGCCGAGGGCTTCAGGCACGAGTTCGAAAAGCTCGGCGGCAAGGTGCTGGCGCAGGTGCTCTATGCCGGCGGCCAATCCTCCTACCGGCGCGAGTTGCAGCAGCTCGCGCGCAGCAAGCCCGATGCCTATCTGTACTCCGCCTACGGGCAGGAATCGGCGGTCATCAACCGCGAGAGCAAGGAACTGGGCCTCAGACAGGTTCCCTGGTACGCCTACATCATGAGCATGTGCGTGTCGGACACCCCCGCCGAAAACGTCGAAGGCCAGATCGGGATGGATGTGGGCGCGGCCAAAGGCGAGTTGGGCAAGGCTTACGAAACCGCGTTCCGGGCCCGGCACAAGGAAGGCTTCAAATCCGCGTTCAACGGCTATGGCTATGACGCCGTGCGGATGCTGGCCGCCGCGCTGACGCAGGCCAAGGGCAGCAGTTCTGCCGATGTCCAAAGAGGTCTCAAGGAGGTCGGCGCCGGCGGGTTCGTCGGCGTCACCGGCACCATTGCCTTCGATGCCGAGGGCCAGCGCATCGACCCGCCCTACGACAAGCTGCGCTACCAGGGCGGCAGGCTGGTGCCGCGATAAGCGCCAAGGCAGGCGCGAGGCAAGCACCGCAAGCAACCAGGCAAGCACCAGGCAGGCACGCGCGATGCTGCAATTTTTCATCGACACTTTGCTGCGCACCACCGATCTGGCGCTGATCGCGCTGGGTTTGAGCATGTTGTACGGCCTGGTCAAGTTTCCCAATGTGGCCCATGTCCAATATGCGATGTGCGGGGCCTTTCTCGCCTATGCCGGCCACAGCGCCGGCGCTCCGTTGGCCGCCGCGTTGGCGCTGGCCTCGGCGTTGACGGGGCTGATCACCTTGGCGCTGCAGCGCCTGGTCTTCAAGCGCCTGCTGCAAGGCGGCCCGGCGATCGCGATGATCGGTTCACTGGCCATTGCCATGCTGCTGGTGGCCGGCGTGCAGGGCATTGCCGGCTCTTTTCCGCGCATGTTCTCCCTGCCTTCAATGGACCCGGTGGTCATTGGCGCGGCCCGCATCACCCCGGTGCAGCTTGGGTTTTGCGCGACCACCATGGCGCTGCTGCTGCTGTTCGTCGGGCTGCTGTTTCGCACCCGGGCCGGCCGGGCGATGCGCGCACTGGCCAGCAACCCGATGCTGGCCGAAGCCTGCGGCCTGGATGCGCAGCGCATCACCTATGCCGTGACCTTCATCAGCGGCGCCGTGGCCGGCCTGGGCGGCGCCATGCTGGCATTGTCCACCGGTGCGCATATCAACCTGGGCTACGACCTGCTGCTGCCGGTGTTCGCGGCCGCGATTCTCGGCGGCTTGGGCAACCCCGTCGGCGCGGTCGCCGGGGCCTTGCTGATCGCGCTGACCGAGACCATCGTGACCCACCTCGACTTCGGCCCCCTGGTGGGGCAGGAACTGCGCTTCCTGCCGGTGGCCTACATCGGCGCCGCGTCGTTCCTGATCTTGCTGCTGACCTTGCTGTTCAAGCCCCATGGATTGTTCGGCGCGGAGGTGCGCCGTGTTTGATTTCCTGACCTACCTGCTGACCATCGGCGGCATCTACGCCATCATGGCGCTGGGCCTGAACATACAGGCGGGCTACGGCGGACTGCTCAATTTCGGCCATATCGCCTTTGCCGGCATCGGCGCATATGCCACCGGCATTGCCCACGTGCGCGGCTGGCCGGTGCCGGCCGGCATGGCGCTGGGCATGGCCCTGGCGACGGCCCTGGGGTGGTGCATCGGCAGGCTCGGGCGCAAGCTGGCGGCGGACTACTGGGGCATTGCCACGCTGGCGGTGGCCGAAATCCTGCGCACCGTGGCCCTCAACGAGGACTGGCTGACCGGCGGCGCCAATGGCATCAGCGCCATCCCGGGGCTGTTCGAGAGCCAGCCGCGCCCGTGGAACGAACTGCTGTTCATGGCGCTGGTGCTGAGCCTCGTGGCGCTGCTGGCGTGGCTGTCGGCGCGGCTGGGCGATGGGCGTTTCGGCCGGGCCATCCGCCTGATGCGCGAGCAGCCGCAACTGGCCGCGTGCATGGGCTACGACCTGCAGTCGCTCAAGACGCGCACCGTCATGAGCGGCGCCGCCGTGACGGCGCTGGCCGGCAGCCTGTATGCGCTGCAAATGAACTTCGCCGGCCCCGAGTTCCTGCTGGCCGCCGAAACCTTCGTGCTGTGGACGATGCTGATGGTAGGCGGCATCGGCCGAACGGCGGGGGTGTTGCTGGGCGTGCTGCTGCTGCAGGCGGTCCATGCCTTCGTGCCGTTTGCGAAAGACATGCTGGGCTTCGATTCCGATCGCGCCGGCGCGCTGCGCCTGGGAATGATCGGCCTGATCCTGTTGGCGTGCCTGCTGCTGCGCCGCGAGGGCCTGCTGCCGGAAAAGCTCAGGGCCAGCGCATGAAGCCCCCCTTGCTGCAAGTGAGCGGCCTGGCCAAAGCCTTCGATGCCAACCAGGTGTTGCACGATCTGCAGTTCGCGATTGCCCCCGGCGAGATCGTCGGTCTGCTCGGGCCCAACGGCTCGGGCAAGAGCACGCTGCTCAACATCGTCAGCGGTTTCGAGCGGCCCGATGCCGGCGACATCCGGCTGGACGGCCGCTCCATCGCTGCGCTGCCGACCGACCGCATCGTCGCGCTGGGCATGGTGCGCACCTTCCAGTTGCCGGCCATGCCGCAAAAAATGTCGGTGCTGGAAGTGGCCATGGCGGCCGCCACCGGCGCGCATGGCGTGCTGGCGACGCTGCTGCGCAGTCCGGCAGCGCGCCGGGCCGAGCGCCAAGGCCACGACAAGGCCGTCGAACTTCTGGCCGCGCTGCTGCTGGCGCCGGTCAGCCATTTGCCGGCGGCAGCCATCTCGGGCGGCCAGAAAAAGCTGCTCGGCATCGTTTGCGCGCTGATGGCCGGGCCCCGCCTGCTGATGCTCGACGAACCGACGGCCGGGGTGCATCCCGATCTGCGCCGCGACATCGTGCAGGCGCTGCAAGGACTCCATGCGCGCGGCATGACCCTGGTCATCGTCGAGCATGACATGCACTTCATCCGCGAACTGTGCACCCGCTGCATCGTTCTCGACCAAGGCCGCATCGTGGCCAGTTGCCGGCCCGACGAACTGGCGTCGAACGAGCGGGTGGTGCAAGCCTATCTGGGTGCCAGCGCCAAGGAGTCCGGCCGATGAACCGGGCCATCACCGTCGATCGGCTCAGAGCCGGCTACACCCGCGAGGTGGACATCCTCGACGGCATTTCGCTGCAAGTGCAGCGGGCGGAAATCGTCAGCTTGCTCGGCCCCAATGGCTGCGGCAAATCGACCCTGCTCAAAGCCATCGCCGGCTTTGTCCAGCCGCGCAGCGGCCAGGTGCTGCTGGAACGCAGGGATGTCTCGGCACTGCCGGCGCACGAGAAGATGCGCTCGTGCAGCCTGGGCTTCGTGCCGCAGACGGAGAACATCTTCAGCGCGCTGAGCGTGCGCGAGAACCTGCAGATCGGCGGCCATTACCTGGCCCCGGCAGCGCGGCTCGGGCGCATCGAGCGGCTGTGCGCGCTCTACCCGGTGCTGGCGCGCAAGCTCCGGGCGCCGGCGGCCTCCTTGTCCGGGGGCGAGCGGCAGATTCTGGCGCTGGCGCGCGCCCTGATGCCAAGCCCGAAAGTGCTGCTGCTCGACGAACCCTCCGCAGGGCTGGCGCCGATGGTCCTGCGCCAGGTGTTCGATGCCATCGTCGAGATCCGCGATGAGGAGCAGGTCAGCATCCTGATGGTCGAACAAAATGCGGTCGAGGCCCTGCGCATCTCGGACCGGGCCTACATCCTGGCGCTGGGCGCCGTGGCGCTCAGCGGCCGCGCAGATGAACTGCTGCACGACCCCAAGGTGCGCGACTTGTACCTCGGCGGGCGTGCCGCATGAGCCGCCAGCAAAAAGGATCGAACCCATGCCCACCGCCGCACCGATGCCCGCGCAGATAGCCGCCATGTCGCATGGCCTGTGGGGCCACAGCGCGGCGCCAGCGCCTGAAACACAGCCGCTGCAGCGCGACATCGCGGTCGATGTCGCCGTGGTCGGGGCGGGGTTCACCGGCTTGTCGACGGCACTGCATCTGCGCGAAGAAGGGGCCGCTGGCGTTGCCGTCCTCGAAGCGGCGGACATCGGATTCGGCGCCTCCGGCCGCAACGTCGGGCTGGTCAACGCCGGCGCCTGGATCCCGCCCGACGAACTGCCGCGCCGGCTCGGCCAGACCTACGGTCGGCGCCTGTTGCAGACCCTGGGCGCCGGCCCCGATCTGGTGTTCGACATCATCGGGCGCCACCGCATCGACTGCGCCGCCGTGCGCCATGGGAACCTGCACTGCGCGCTCGGCGCCAGCGGCCTGGCCAACATCCGGGAACGCGCCCGCCAATGGACCGCCCATGGCGTGGCCGTGCGCCTGATCGATGCCGCCGAAACGGCCCGCCTGGTAGGCAGCGATGTGTACAGCGGCGCGCTGCTCGACCCCCGGACCGGCACCATCGAGCCGCTCGGCTATGCGCGCGGCCTGGCCCGCGCGGCCATCGCCAGCGGCGCCGCCGTCTACACGCAGACCGCCGTGACCGGGGCCAGGGCCGATGGCGCGCTCTGGCGCCTGTCCACCGCGCGCGGCCACAGCGTGACGGCGCGCCAAGTGGTCGTGGCCACCAATACCGCGCAGAGCCTGGCCCCCGATGCCTGGCCGCAGTTGCAGCAGGAACTGGCGCGCCTGCCCTATTTCAACGTCGCCACCGAGCCGCTGCCCCCGGCCAGCCGGCAAAAGATACTGCCCGGTGGCCATGGCGTCTGGGACACCGCCAGCATCTTGTCCTCCTGGCGGCTCGACGCCGGCGGCCGCCTGGTCTGCGGCAGCGTGGGCGCGCTCACGCCGGGCGCCCGGAACGCCCATCTGCAATGGGCCCGGCGCGCCATCGCCCGGCAGTTTCCGGCGCTCGGCGGCATTGCCATCGAACACCAGTGGTACGGCTGGATCGACACCACGGCGCACCACCTGCCGCACCTGCACCGGCTGGCCGGCAATGTCTGGTCCTTGAGCGGCTACAACGGCCGGGGCATTGCGCCGGGAACCATCCTGGGGCGTGAACTGGCCTGGATGCTGCGCGGGAAAATACAGCCGCAAGACATGTCGCTGCCGGTGACGGCGCTCGGGCCGATCCGGTTCAAGCGCTTGCGCGAAACCTTCTACCAGAGCGGCGCTGCGGCGGCACATGCCGTGGGCCAGCGATGGTGATGCCGTGCAGCGACGCCGGACCTGGGCCGATGGCTGGGTGGAGCGCCTGCCGGCACCGGGGCCGATCGGCTGCAAGGCGCCCGGGCACCGGCTGGCCCCTTGGCACACGGCCCGGGGCGCGCTGGCACGCCGGCGGGTCTGCCAAGGGCCGCCGCAGCCCGGGCGTTGCTATCCAAATTGATAGCATCAAGTAAAGCAGGAACATGCGCCCGTGCGTGGTGTCAGCCATTTTCCGAAGCGCTGGCGGCGCACCCGGCTGCGCCGGGCGCAGGTGGCCGGCGCGGTATCATCCGCCCTTTACCGTCCAACCCCCACCGGCGCCCCTGCCGGGGCGCTGCGCCTGTCCGGCGCCACCTCTGTCCGCTGACCCGTGCGTCTTACCTCGATCAAGCTGTCCGGATTCAAGTCGTTTGCCGAACCGACCACCTTCATGCTGCCCGGGCAGTTGGTGGGCGTGGTCGGGCCCAACGGCTGCGGCAAGTCCAACATCATGGACGCGGTGCGCTGGGTGCTGGGCGAGAGCAAGGCCAGCGAATTGCGCGGCGAGTCGATGCAGGACGTGATCTTCAACGGCACCACCACGCGCAAGCAGGCCAGCCGCGCCAGCGTCGAACTGGTGTTCGACAACTCCGACCACCGGGCCGGCGGCCAGTGGGGCCAGTACGGCGAGGTGGCCGTGCGCCGCGTGCTCACGCGGGACGGCGCCAGCAGCTATTACCTGAACAATCAGCCCGTGCGCCGCCGCGATGTGCAGGATGTGTTCCTGGGCACCGGCCTCGGGCCTCGGGCCTACGCCATCATTGGCCAGGGCACGATCAGCCGCATCATCGAATCGCGCCCGGAAGAACTGCGCCTGTTCCTCGAAGAGGCCGCCGGCGTGTCCAAGTACAAGGAGCGCCGGCGCGAGACGGAAAACCGCCTGGCAGACACGCGCGAGAACCTGACCCGCGTCGAGGACATCCTGCGCGAGTTGAACAGCAACCTGGACAAGCTGGAAAAACAGGCCGAGGTGGCCGCCAAGTACCAACGGCTGCAAACCCAGGCCCAGCTCCGGCAGCACCAGCAATGGTTTTTGAAGCGCGCCGAGGCCCAGGCCGAGCAGGCCAAGCTGCACCAGGACGGCTTGCAGGCCGCGAACGATCTGCAAGCGCGCATCGCCGAACTGCGCGCGGTCGAGTCCGATCTGGAGACGATCCGGCAGGCGCACTATGCCGCCGGCGACCAAGTCAACCAGGCCCAGGGGCGGCTGTATGAGGCCACGGCCGAAGTCGGGCGGCTCGAGGCCGAGATCCGCTACGTGGTCGAAGGCCGCCAGCGCGTGGAGCAGCGCCTGCTCACGCTGGCCGGGCAGATCGACCAATGGGCGGCACGCCGGCAGGAGAGCGAGACCGGACTGGAGCAACTCGCCGGCGCCGGCGCGGCGGCCCAGGAGCAGGCCGAACTGCTGGCCGCCCAACTCGAAGAGCAGGCCCTGCAGTTGCCCGGCCTGCAAGAGGCGCTGCACCAGGCGCAAAGCCGCGCCAGCGCGCAGCGCAGCGCCGTGGTGCAGGTGCAGCAGCAGATACAGGTGCTGGCCGCCGAGCAGCGCAGCATTGCCGAGCAAAGCCGCCAGCAGCAGGCCCGGCTCGAACGCCTGGGCGCCGACCGCAACGCCCTGGCCGTGCCCGACGAGGCGCGCCTGGGCAGCCTGCGCGCGCAACTGGAACAAGCCCGGGAACTGGCCGCCGCCAGCGAAGCCCGGCTGGCCGAACTGCAAGAGTGCGCGCCCCGGCTCGACGATGAGCGGCGCAGCCGCCAGCAGGCGGTGAACGGCGAGAACGCGCGCCAGGCCGAACTCTCGGCGCGCCTTTCGGCGCTGCAAGCGCTACAGGAAAAACTGATGACCGATGGCAAGCTGCGCCCCTGGCTGGCCAAGCATGGCCTGGACGGCCTGCCCGGCCTGTGGCGCCGCATCCACATCGAACCCGGCTGGGAAAACGCGCTCGAAGCCGCGCTGCGCGAGCGCCTGGGCGC